>CDTY01037852.1_pt1 | contig 37618 bp, 31 predicted proteins | sample 557731 | NCBI WGS metagenome assembly CDTY01 (sample SAMEA3182101, study PRJEB8094) | gut metagenome | biome: human; feature: gut; material: Stool; isolation source: human stool | place: Canada | collected 2013-02-12
AAGGAGAAGTTCAACGGCGCTGAGGAGACCTACACCGTGGAGTGCATGATGCACGACAAGAAGGCCCTCCAGTCCGGCACCAGCCACTACTTCGGCGACGGCTTCGCCCGCGCCTTTGATATCACCTTCACTGGCAAGGACAACCAGCTCCACTACCCCCACCAGACCTCCTGGGGCGTGTCCACCCGTATGATCGGCGGCATTATCATGACCCACGGCGACAACAACGGCCTGGTGCTGCCCCCCCGCATCGCCCCCATCCAGGCCATGGTCATCCCCGTGGCCCAGCACAAGGAGGGCGTGCTGGACGCCGCTACCGACCTGCTCAACCGTCTGAAGGCCGCCGGCATCCGTGCCAGCATGGACGCCTCCGACCAGTCCATGGGCTGGAAGGCCGCCCAGTATGAGATGAAGGGCGTGCCCCTGCGCGTGGAGCTCGGCCCCAAGGATATGGAGAAGGGCCAGTGCTGCATCTGCCGCCGTGACTCCGGCGAGAAGATCTTCGTGCCTCTGGCCGAGCTGGAGACCACCGTGCCCCAGCTGCTGGACGCGGTGCACAACGGCCTCTACGAGCGGGCCAAGAAGAACCTGGAGGACCACACCCGCGTGTGCCTGACTCTGGACGAGGTCAAGGAGTTTATGGAGACCGAGGGCGGCTTTGCTAAGACCATGTGGTGCGGCGATCTGGAGTGCGAGCTCAAGATGAAGGAGCAGGCCGGCGTCACCTCCCGGTGCATGCCTCTGGAGCAGGAGAAGGTGTCTGACACCTGCGTGTGCTGCGGCAAGCCCGCCAAGCACATGATCCTGTGGGGCGTGGCCTACTGATCCCTTTATTTCCCGATGATTTCCCCCGTCCCGGGCCTTTTGCCCGGGCGGGGGAATTTTGTTTCCGGCCATTCCCACCGAAGCGCACGCACAAATGTGAACTTTCTGTGTACTTTTCACAAAGTTCAGCAACTTCCACAGATTGTTCTGGCTTTTATCCACTTTTTCCTGTATAATAAGTCCACATAAAGGCCCCGCGTTCCGTTCCCCTTCGGCACGCAGGGCTTCCTTGCGCCCTGTGAGACGCCGGGGCCGAGAGGAGGTCTGAACCGCGTCTGTTGTCGGAGAGAGAACTTCACCATTTAAGAAAGTGAGTGTGTTGTCATGCTTGATATGATCATCAATGAGATCAGCAACATCATGTACTCCTACCTGCTGATCATCCTGCTGCTGGCAGTAGGCCTGTACTTCACCTTCCGCACCAAGTTCATCCAGTTCCGTATGTTCGCCGAGTCCATCCGCGTGGTGGGCGAGAAGCCGGACAAGGCCGGCTCCATCTCCTCCTTCCAGGCTCTGATGGTGTCCACCGCCTCCCGCGTGGGTACCGGCAACATCATCGGCATCTCCACCGCCATCTGTCTGGGCGGCTTCGGCGCCGTGTTCTGGATGTGGATCATCGCCATCATCGGCGGCGCTTCCGCCTTCATCGAGTCCACCCTGGCTCAGATCTACAAGCGCCGCAACCCCGAGACCGGTGAGAGCTACGGCGGTCCCTCCTACTACATCGAGGCTGCCCTCCACTCCCGTCCCCTGGCCGTCATCTTCGCCGTGGCCCTGATCCTCACCTACGCCGGCGGCTTCAACATGCTGGCCTCCTACAACCTGCAGTCCACCTTCAGCGGCTACTCCTTCTATAACGCAGAGAGCACCCCCTGGATCATCGGTGCCATTCTGGCGGTCCTGGTAGGCTACTGCGTCATGGGCGGCGGCAAGCGCATCATTAAGTTCACCTCCACCCTGGTGCCCTTCATGGGCGGCCTGTACGTGCTGGTGTCCCTGGTGGTGCTGGTGATGAACATCGGCAACCTGCCCTATGTGTTCGGCCGCATCTTCTCCGAGGCCTTTGACTTCCAGGCCATCTTCTCCGGCTTTGCCGGCTCTGCCATGATGTACGGCATCAAGCGCGGCCTGTACTCCAACGAGGCCGGTGTGGGCTCCGCTCCCAACGCCGCCGCCTCCGCCAACGTCAGCCACCCCGTTAAGCAGGGCCTGGTGCAGATGCTCTCCGTGTTCATCGACACCCTGCTCATCTGCTCCGCCACCGCCTTCATGCTGCTGTGCTCCGGCGTGGAGCCCACCGCCGAGCTGGAGGGCGCTCCCTATGTTCAGGCTGCCCTGTCCGCCACCTTCGGCCCCATCGGCCCCATCTTCATCACCGTGGCCATGGTGCTCTTTGCCTTCACCACCCTGATCGGCAACCTGTACTATGTGGATAACTGCCTGGCCTACATTGTGAAGAAGGTCCCCGCCAAGGAGTTTATGATCCTCTTCCGCATCGACGCCATGATCCTCATCTTCATCGGCGCCGGCATGCAGATCAGCACCGTGTGGAACCTGGCCGACGTGCTCATGGGCATTATGGCTATCCTGAACCTGCCCGTCATCGTCATCCTGGCCCGTCCCGCCCTGGCTGCTCTCAAGGACTACACCACCCAGAAGAAGCAGGGCAAGAACCCGGTCTTCAAGGCTGCCAGCATCGGTCTGAAGGAAAAGACCGACTACTGGAACTAAGCAAATTTTCAAAAAAGCGCCGTGGAGCAATGCTCCGCGGCGCTTTTTCTGCGTTGCGCGAAAAAAGGTTCCGGGTTATGATGGAATGGACATAACTTGGACACAGGCAGGGTGTACCCTGAACACAGAAAGGGAGGATGGGCGATGGACCGGATTCTTGTGGTAGAGGACGAGCGAGCAATGCGGGAGATCATCCGGGACTATCTCACCGCCCACGGTCTGGAGTGCGACCTGGCCCGGGACGGCCAGGAGGCCCTGGAGCTTCTGGAAGAGCAGGACTACGATGCGGTGGTGCTGGATGTCCTCATGCCCCGACTGGACGGCTTTGGGGTGTGCCGGGCAGTGCGCCGCCAAAGCTCTGTGCCCATTTTGTTCCTCACCGCCCTGGGCGGCGAGGAGGAGACGCTCCGGGGCTATGCGCTGGGAGCGGACGACTATGTAACCAAGCCTTTCTCCCTGGCCGTGCTGCTGGCCAAGCTCCAGGCTCTCATCCGCCGCAGCCGGGGAGAGCGGAAAGCCGGTATCCTCTCCTGCGGGGCCATCCAGGTTGACACCGGCGCCCGCCGGTGTACAGCAACGGGGCAGGAAGTAAAGCTCTCCCCCCGGGAGTACGAGCTGCTCCTATGCCTTCTGCGCAATCAGGGGCAGGTGCTCTCCCGCGCCCAGCTTCTGGACAAGGTGTGGGGGCTGGACTTTGAGGGGGACGACCGGGCGGTGGATGTACGGGTGCGCAGTCTCCGCGCCGCCCTGGGCAAGGCGGGCAAGCAGATCAAGACGGTATTCAAGGCGGGCTACCGATTGGAGGAGGGATGACCATGAAGCGGCTCAAGCGGATTTTTACCGGCACACTCCCCCTGTTTTTGCTGCTGTGGGCGGGGATGATGGGGATTTTATGGGGACTGAGCGGACAAAAGCTGAAGGGTGAGGTCCAGCTTGCCGTCCAGTCCGCCTGTCAAAACGCCGAGAGTTACTACCAAAGTGTGTGGTCCGGAGAGGCCACAGATGCCCGGAAACCGGCCATTCTCGCCGGCTGGCTGGAACACAAGCTCTATCCGTACGACGGGGTGATTCAATTTCGTTTCTATACCGCTGACGGTCAGGAACTGGCCCGCAGCCAGCTGGCCAACAGCCGCGCCTCCCTGCCCGGGACGGGGGTATACGACTGGCATCTCTGGCTGGACCCAGTACTTAGCTCCGAGGAACAGCTGGAACTGGCTCAGCAGCTGCAAAAAGATCCTGAGCTGAGCCGCTTCTTCGGCACCGTGGGAAATCTGGTCTCAGAGGAGGAGACGGACGAACGCTGGTGCGATGTGGTAGGCGTGGCGGACGAGGAGCGGCAGGTCCTCTATCCCAAGACCATTACCTATGTCTACGCTGACCAGGAAATCACCCTGGTGGACACCGACAGCAGCTTTTTTGACGGGAAAGAGCTGACCACCATGCGGTTTGAGGGGGTAAACCTCTATTCCGCTCTGGTAGGGAGCAGCGCCTCTCCCCAGGAGCTGCTGGATCAGTGGCAGGAGGTGGAGCAGGAGGTAGATCTCTTGTTTTCAGGTCTGGACTATCTGCCGCATCCTTTCGCCTCCGCCTCCGTCAGCTCCAACACCACCTGTTATCCCCTGTCTGACGGCACCCTGTTCGGCTATGGCTTCTCCTATATCCCCACACATCGGATCATCGAGGAACTAAAATCCACCGCCCTGTATACCCTGCTGGCCGCCATTGCCATGGCTCTCTTTACCGACCACCGCCAGCGCCGGGCCATCCAGCGGGAGCGGGACTTTGCCCGGGCGGCGGCCCACGAACTGAAAACTCCCCTGGCCGTCCTCCGTGCCCACGCCGAGGCCCTGCGGGAGGACATCGCCCCGGAGAAGCGGGAGCAGTACCTGGACGTGGTACTCTCGGAGAGCGACCGCATGTCCGCTCTGGTGGGCAGCCTGCTGGATCTGGCCCGGACGGAGGCAAACGGGGCAGCGAAAAAGGAACCGGTGGACCTGGCCGCCCTGGTACGGGAGGTGCTTGCCCCCCTTGCCCTGCCCCTGGAACAGAAAAATCTCCAGCTTCAACTGGAGCTGGAGGAGGTATCCCTCTCCGGGGACCGGGCACGGCTGGAGGAGGCGGTGGAAAACCTGGCCTCCAACGCCCTGCGCCATGCCGATTCCGGCGGAACCGTACAGGTCTCTTTGGAAAAGCTGGGCCATCGCGCCCGCCTCACCGTGTACAACGATGGGCCCAATATCCCGTCCGAGGACCTGTCCCGGCTCTGGGAGCCCTTCTACCGCGCCGATCCCTCCCGCAGCCGGGACAGCGGCGGCACCGGCCTCGGGCTGGCCATCGTTTGGAAGACCGTGGAGGCCCACGGCGGCCGGTGTTGGGTGGAAAACCGTCCTGGCGGCGTGGCCTTTGTTCTGGAACTGCCGATATAAAAAGAACCCGAAGCCATCAGGCTTCGGGTTCTTTTTCGTAAATCTTTCGCAGACGGTTAATGCTGCCCATGCAGGCGGGAATCAGGAACAGGTCAGCGCACACCCAGGCCGCCGGGGAGGCGAAGCAGGCCGCCGTATAGCCAAACATAGGCACAAAGATGACGCCCACCGCCGTGCGGGCGATCATCTCCATCACGCCGGCCAGAATGGCCAGGCCGCTGAAGCCCATACCCTGGATGGAGAAGCGGACAATGTTCACCAGAGCCAGCGGGAAGAAAAAGGCGGTGAGGGTGCGGATGTACTGGGCGGTCAGATCAACCAGGGTGGCAAGCTCCGGCTCGGTGGGGTCCAGGAAGAGCATGGCCCCCTGGGGCGCAAAGAGCAGCATGCCGCCGAAGGCGATCAGCGCATAGATGAGGCCCAGCAGCGAGCAGGCCCGCACGCCCTTGCCCAGACGGTCCAGCTTGACCGCGCCCACATTCTGGCCGCAGTAGGTGGCCATGGTGGCACCCATGGCGTCGTAGGGACAGCCCAGCAGCTGGAACAGCTTGCTTCCCGCAGCCACACCCGCCACATAGAGGCTGCCCAGGCTGTTGACCGCCGACTGGAGGAAGATGGAGCCGATGGCGGTGATGGAGTATTGAAGCCCCATGGGTACCCCCATGAAGCACAGCGCCCGGCAGGAACGGATATCCAGCTGCCGCTCCTCCCGGCTCATGTGGAGGATGGGGAACTTTTTCACCATGTACACCAGGCAGGCCAGGCCGGACACCCCCTGGGAGAGCACAGTGGCCAGAGAGGCTCCCGCCACCCCCAGCCGGAACACCAGGATAAAGGCCAGGTCCAGGCCAATGTTCAGCACCGAGGACATGGCCAGGAAATAGACGGGCGTCTTGCTGTCTCCCAGGGACCGGATGATGGCCGCCAGCAGGTTATAAAGGAAGGTGGCGGGGATGCCCATGAAGATGATGAAGATGTACCAGTAGGCCCCCTCATAGATGTCAGAAGGGGTATTTATGACGGTGAGAATGGTGCCGCACAGCAGGCCGGTGGCCACGGTGAGTACCGCGGCAAACGCGATGGCCAGCCAGGCGGCATTGGCCACATACCGGCGCATCTGGCTGTAATCTCCCGCGCCCATACGCTGGGCCACTGGGATGGCAAAGCCGTTGCACACGCCCATGCAAAAGCCGATGACAAAGAAGTTGATGGAGCCGGTGGAGCCTACCGCCGCCAGGGCGGTGGCGCCCAGCAGCTTGCCCACGATCATGGTGTCCATCATATTATAGAGCTGCTGGAACAGCATGCCCAGCAGGGTGGGCAGCGCAAAGCCCAGAATGAGCCGCATGGGGCTGCCGGTGGTCAGGTCCTTGGTCATACGCGTTCTCTCCTTGGACAAGTTCCCCAGGGGGGATTTGGATTCCGGACTATTATAGCCATTCCCTACCGGCCTGAACAGATGAAATTTTTCCTAAAATTTTGCCCATTGGCCCCGGGGGCCAATGGGCAATTTTGATCGATTCAGCGCCGCGCGCCGCTCCCCTGGAGGGCCAGGCGGCGGCAGGCCAGGGCGGTGGCCAGGAAGTAGCCCCCGTACACCACCAGCAGCATGAGGGCGGTGACGGCGGTGCTCTGGAGAGCATCCACCTTGCCCGCCTGGGCAATGAAGTCGTTGGCCGCCTTCATACCCACCACGCTGTGAATGAGGGCCAGGGCCAGCGGCAGCAGGAAGGCGAGAGCCACCTGCTCCACGGCGCAGCGGGACACCATGCTCTCCTGAGCGCCCAGGCGGCGCAGGATGGCGTAGCGCCCGGCGTTGTCTGCCCCCTGGCTCAGCTGCTGCAAGGCCAGCACCGCCGCGGCGGCCAGCAGGAAGGTGATTCCCAGATACAGTCCCAAAAACAGGGCCAGGATCTTATTGCCCACCAGCTCCTGATAGAGCATGATCCGACTTTCCGTGCGGGTGAGGCAGGTCTGGGGCAGCTCAGTCAAAGCGGAGACCAGATCGGCCTCGGTTTCCTCCGCGTCCCCGGCGTAATCGGCCACCCACAACTGGCGGCGGACCTCCAACTGGTCCAACATAGTGTCATCTACCACTACCATGTCCATGCCCAGGCCGCCGTTTACCAGGCGGCATACCTCCTCCCAGGGGATAGAGGCGGGCAGGGTGCCGGTGTAGGGACTCTCTCCCTGGCGCTCCCGCAGGGCGTTGTAGTCGGTGAGGCTGATGACGCCGGAGGAGTAGAGTCCGGTGACGGCGGTATCCCCGTAGTAGATGAGGAAGTCCCGCTGCCAGGACAGCTTTTCCGACGTATCAAACCCGGCGGCGTTCAGCTCGCCGTCAAAGTCCACCTGCTGCACGTCCCCGTTTTGATTCTGAATGGTGATGTCAAAGGGAGCCTGATCCTGGGCCAGGGCGTCCAGGGTGGAGTTAAGGCCGATAGAACTGGCAGTGATGCCCATGGCCAGCAGCAGAAGAATGCAGATGACGGTCTGGGCCAGGTAGGTGGAGTGGACCTTGCTCATCCACTCCCGCAGGGTGAAGAGGTTCAGGTTTTTATAGTAGAAACCGGGGTGGCTCTGGGCCAGCCGCAGCACAAAGCCGGACAGAGACCGGAAAATGAGCAGGGTACCTACCGTACCCAGGGCCAGCATGGGCACGCACAGCACGGGAATTGCCAAAATCATCATGCCGAAGGTGAGCAGCATGACATAGGCCACCCCCAGGCACACCACACCCAGCACGCACTGGAACACCGCCCACGTTAAGGAGCGCTGGCGCAGGGGCTCGTTGCGCCGGTCCCCCTGCATCAGGTCCAGCAGCTTGGAGCGGGATACCTGCACGCCGCTGAGCAGCATCACCAACAGGAAAATGAGGCCAAAGTACAAGATGGTCTTGCCTGCCGCCGCCGGAGAGAAGTGCAGGCCCAGCATGCCGTCCATGGAGATCTGGAACATGGACAAGGTGAGCTGGGACAGCCCCAGGGAGGCCAGCACGCCCAGCCCCAGACCCAGCACCAGAGACACCAGGGCCACCAGCCCGGTCTCCAGCACCAGCACCAGGGACACCTGCCCCTGGCCCAGACCCAGCAGGAGGTAAGTACCCAGCTCCCGCTTGCGCCGCCGCAGCAAAAAGCGGTTGGCGTAGAGAATGAGGCAGGCCAGCACCACCGCCACAAAGACGGAGAAGATGCTGATGCAGGCCTGGATCACCTCCACCATGGGGCTGCCGTTCTGGGCCAGATAGACCATAGCGCCCTGGCCCTCCAGGGAGTTAAAGGTATAAAAGAGACACACGCCGAAGGTGAGGGTGAGCAGATACACCCCGTAGTCCCGGAAGGATCGGCGCACGTTGCGAAGAGCCAGCTTAAAGAACATCTTCCATCTCTCCTCCCAGCTGGGTAACCACCCGGATAATGGTTTGGAAGAAGGTACGGCGGTCCTCCCCCTCGCCCCGGCGCAGCTCTTTAAAGATGCGGCCGTCCCGCAGGAAAACCACCCGGTGACAGCAGCTGGCGGTAAAGGCGTCGTGGGTAACCATGAGGATGGTGGCCCCCCGCTCCCGGTTCAGGACCTCCAGCCGCTCCAGCAGCATCCGGGCGGACTTGGAGTCCAGCGCGCCGGTGGGCTCGTCGGCCAGCACCAGGGCGGGGCGGGTGACCATGGCCCGGGCGGCGGCGCACCGCTGCTGCTGGCCGCCCGACATCTGGCAGGGATACTTCTGCAAGCACTCCGAGATACCCAGCAGAGAGGCCATCTCCTCCACCCGGCCTTTGATCTCCCCCGCCGGAGTACCTACGATAGACAGAGACAGGGCAATGTTTTCAAAGGCGGTGAGGGTGTCCAGCAGGTTGCAGTCCTGGAAGATAAACCCCAACCGCTCCCGGCGGAAACGGGTGAGCTCCTTGCCCCGCAGCTTGGTCAGTTCCTGTCCGTCCACCTGGATGGAGCCGGAGGTGGGTCGGTCGATGGTGGAAATGCCGTTTAAGAGGGTGGTCTTGCCGGAGCCGGAGGCTCCCATGATACCCACATATTCCCCCGCCGCCAGAGACAGGCTTACCCCGTCCAGGGCGCGGGTGGCCGCGTCCCGGCGGCCGTAAATTTTGACCAGGTCGGTCACTTGCAGCAAATCAGACATGCGATGATCCTCTCCTTTTGGCCGGACAGTTCCGGCTTGAACTGTATGAGAGGATAACATACAGTTTGTGCAAATCCTTGAAAGGTTTTCTTAGGTTTCTCTTAAGAAGTTTGGAAGATTTTTTATAGCAGGAATAGAGCGGCATACCAGGCCGCAGAAGCGGCCGCCGCTCCTGCCGCCCCCCAGATGGGACCCCGGAACCGGTCCAGCCGCTCCAGCTTCCGGTTCCAGGCCCGTCCGCTCTTCAAATAGCCGTCGGCGGCCTGGCGGGCCTGACGGATCACCTGGTCGGCACTGACCCCTTCCCGGGCCAGGGCCTCCTCTTTCACGATAAAGATTGCCTCCTCAAAGAGCTTGGGGTCGGGGGACTTGACCAAAATCACCTGGCGAGTGATTCCCTTTACCATCTCCATCACATCCTTTCCCGGGGCGCGGCCCCTTTGATTCCCGGTTAGTGTGTCCCATTTCCTGGGGGGATATTCCAGTCCCCGCTGCGCATGAGTCCCCCATCCCGGCGCATACACTGACACCGGAAAGGGGGAGTTTTCTTGACCCAGCAGCAGCGTCTGCGCCTGACCGGAGACTTTTTTGTCCTGTACTGCACCAATGTGGCCCTGATTCTCCTGTGCCAGTGTCTGCGGGGCCTAGCTTAACAGCAGATCCAGGTCCTCCACCCCCAGACCGGGCTGGAGGGCCAGGTTGATGCCGTAGGCGATGACCTTGGAGAGGTCCCCCACCTGGCTGTCAATGTCCTTGGGAGTGACCAGCAGCTCGCCCCCCCGGCCCAGGGGGGGCAGGTCGTCCCGGCCCAGCAGGTCGGCGGCCAGAGTGGCCCCGTAGACCACCGTGGGCACCCCCACCGCCAGCACCGGCACCCCCAGGGTCTTCTTATCCAGGGCAAAGCGGTGGTTGCCCACCCCGGAGCCCGGGACGATGCCGGTGTCGGAGATCTGCACCGTGCGGCACAGCCGCTCCAGGGACCGGGAGGCCAGGGCGTCCACCGCAATGACCCAGGCGGGTTTCAGGCTGCGGCACACCGCCTGCACCAGTTCCCCGCTCTCCATCCCCGTGGTGCCCAGCACTCCGGCGGCCAGGGAGGCCACAGGCCGGAACGAGCCAAAGTGCTCCGGCACCCCCTCCACCAGGTGGCGGGTGACCAGCGTGTGCTCGTGGACCTTGGGACCGATGGCATCGGGGGTAATGGCCCGGTTCCCCAGCCCTACCACTAGGGCGCCGCCCTTCTCTCCCTCCGGTCCCATCAGCTCCCGCAGCACCCCGGCCACCGCCCGGGCGCCCCGGCCGAAGGCGTCCTCCTCCCGGCGCTGCAGGCCGTCCATGGTCAGCGTCACATAGGTGCCCGCCGGCTTGCCCAGAGCCTGCTCCCCCCGCTCATCCAGGATGTGCACGGTCTCTGAGAGGAAACCCTCCCGCTCCCCGGTCCGGGCCTGTACGCCCTCCAGCTGGCTGGTCTCCCCCGCCCGCTCCTGCCACAGCTCCCGGGCCTCCAGAGCCAGGTCGGTACGCCGCTGCTCCATGTTTCCCACTCCTTTTCCTTCCATATCTTGTGGTCTTGCCGCATTTCTCTGCTAGCATTTGCGGCAGCGGAAATTTTATCCGATTTTCTCATTCTTTTTGAAAAAAAGTGTTGCATTTTCCGCCGCGATATGCTACAATACATATCCGCACAGGATTATTGTGCTAATTTTAACGATTAAAAATCGGAGGAGGTGTTTGGTTTGCCGAATATCAAGTCTGCCAAGAAGCGTGTGCTGGTTTCCCAGACCAAGGCCATGCAGAACAAGGCCGCGAAGTCCGCGCTGAAGACCGACATCAAGAAGTTTGAGGCCGCGGTGGCGGAAGGCAACCGCAGCGAGGCCGATGTTGCTTACAAGGTGGCTGTGAAGGCGGTGGACAAGGCTGCTGCTAAGGGGCTGCTGCACAAGAACAACGCTGCCAACAAGAAGAGCAGCATGACCATCAAGCTGAACAAGCTGGCCTAATTTTCTGCAAGAGGAAAGCCGTCTGCATCGCAGGCGGCTTTTTGCGTTTTTCTCGACCCCTTCCCCCTGGTTTTATCCCGCCCTTCTGCTATGCTGGGAGTATTGATTTGAGAGGAGGCCGACCCCATGTGGCGCGCACTGCTGGATAAAAAGCCGGTGGCCTTTGCCCTGGACTTAAAAGAGACCTACGACCGGGTGGGCGTGGCCCGGGCGGCGGCCGCTCTGTCGTATTACTTGATTTTGACCCTGTTTCCCCTGCTCATGTGCGTCAACTTCTTCATCGGCCTGCTCCCCCTGGAGCCGGAGGACGTCTTTTTTGCCCTGGAGCCCCTGCTGCCCCAGGAGAGTCTGACCATTATTTTGGACTACCTCACCTACGTCTCCTCCATCCCCCAGAATCAGTCTACCCCCCTGCTGCTGGCCAGCCTGTTTACCATTCTGCTCTCCGCCTCTGCCGCCCTGCGCACCCTGTTTCAGACCATGGACGAGCTCTACGAGGTTCCCAGGGACAACAGCGTCAAGCGCCTGGTCCTCAGCGTGGTGCTCTCCCTGCTGTTCCTGCTGACCCTGTACCTGTCCATTATCGTGGTCTTTACCGGCGACTGGTTCTTCCAGGCTCTGGAGCGGACTCTGCCCCCAAAAATTTTGGAGCTTATCCCGCTGCACATGCTGGCCTCTTTTTGGACCCAGCTGCGCTATGTACTACTGTTCTGCTTTGTGCTGCTGCTGGTGCTGGCGGTGTACCGCCTGGGCACCCCCCGCGCCCTGCACGTCAAGGGCACCATCCGCCTCACCGCCCTGCTCTCCGCCCTGGCCATGGTGGCCTGCTCGGTGCTCTTCTCCTGGTTTATCGACATGTCCTCCCGCTACTCCCTGGTGTACGGCTCTTTGGCCTCCCTTATTATCCTGCTGGTGTGGCTCTACTTCTGCGGCAACATCCTGGTGATCGGCGCGGTGGTGGGCCAGGTATGGATCCGGGGCCGCTGGCGCGGGGATCCCATATAACAAACCATACTGCGGCTCGTCAAAAGGTTGTTTTTGGCGGGCCGCTTGCTCTTTCCTTCTTCCAGTTTTTGTGCTAAACTGAAAAACAACAATTCTTTACCACTTTACTCCCAGAAAGGCGGGACGTCTATGCATGAAAAATTGATCCGCCAGCTCTCCAGCCAGGTGGCCGATGCCCTGGCAGAACAGGAGCTGGCCTGTGCCCCCAACCGCCGCGCCGCTCTGGCCCTGCTGAAGACCCCCGGCTGGGCCGAGGAACTGGACCAGCTGCTTCCCATCCGCACCCGCCTGGAGTGTGATCAGGTGCTCCAGGTGTGCGCCCCCATCCTGGCCAAACTCTCCCCGGTGCCCGAGGACGGCTGGCTGTCCTTCTGCTACCGGTACATCCGCGCCTGTCTGTATCCCCAGGGCAACTTCGCCCCCGACGCCCAGGAACATGTGGAGGGCGCCCGGTTCTATCTGACCGTCCTCCAGGTGCTGCTGGACTACGAGCGGCAGGTGCTCCCCTTTGACCCCCTCATGGACTTTCAGTTCCTCACCCCCGAGGAGTATACCCCCTGCGACTGCGGCCGGGAGTATGCCAAGCTCCTGGAGTGCTACCGGAAGGAGTACGTCTATGAGCTCATGCGCTTAGGGCTGGAGGTCACCCCCTTCAAGACGCTGGGCCACATTGCCGGGGTCCACTACATCGCCATGGCGGTGGCCCGGGGATTGAAGCAGGCCGGGGTGGACATCGATCTGGCCCTCATTTCCGGCTCCGCCGCCGCCCACGACATCGGCAAGTTCGGCTGCCGCCCCGGAGAGCGGGTGCCCCACCTGCACTACTACTACACCGACCAGTGGCTGCTGGAGCGCCACCTGGACAACATCAGCCACATCGCCTCCAACCACTCCACCTGGGATCTGGAGCTGGAGTCCCTGTCGGTGGAGTCTCTGTGTCTCATCTACGCCGACTTCCGCTCCAAGCAGAGCCGGGATGCCGACGGCAACGAGATCACCGTCCTCTACCCCCTGGACGAGTCCTTCCAGGTCATCCTCTCCAAGCTGGAGAACGTGGACCCCTCCAAGCGGCGGCGGTATGAGTTCGTCTACGGCAAGCTCCACGATTTTGAGGACTACATGCGCGCCCTGGGCGTGGACGTGGACCTCACCGGCCAGCCCCAGCAGCCCCGTCCTCACAAGGACCCCTCCCTCATGGGACCGGGAGAGACGGTGGAGGGTCTGACCCTGCTGTCGGTGGGCCACAGCCTGCGCCTGATGCACATGCTCTCCAACGAGCGCAAGTTCGGCAACATCATCGAGGCCGCCCGCTCCACCAAGGACTGGAAGCAGCTGCGGGCCTACCTCAACGTGTTCCAGGAGTACTTCACCTACCTGTCGGTGCGCCAGAAAACTCAGGCGCTCTCCTTCCTCTACGAGCTGCTGGTTCACCGTGAGGGCGATATCCGCCGTCAGGCCGGCTCTCTCATCGGTCTGATCATCGCCCGCTTCCACCTGGTCTACCGCAAGGAGGTGCCGGCGGACGAGGAGAACGACCCCGCCGAGGAGGTCCCCTTCACCCTGTGGGAGCAGTACCTGGACATGCTCATCTACCCCGACCACAAGACCACCCAGCAGCAGCGCCACCACATCGGCTACACCCTGAAGCTGGTGCTGGAGTCCCTGCTGAAGTACGCCCGCCCCGGGGACGTGCCCCGGTTTGTGGGCGCCTTCCTGCGCTACTTCCACGACCCCCAGGAGAAGGACGCCGACACCGCCTTCACCCTGCTGGACGCAGCCTGGTATCTCCCCTCCAAGTACTATAACGACGAGGTACGCCGGCTGCTCATCAACTTTGCGGCTTACTGGGTGGGGCAGAACGACCTGCGCCTCACCGTGGCCTCCCTCATGTTCCTGCGGGAAGCCGCCCGCAATCTCTCCCGCAGCAACCCCCAGATGGAGCAGATCGTCTCCATTGCCACCGGGGTCACACAGAAAAGTCTGGCCGTCACCTTCCTGCAGTACCGCATTCTCCAGCGGGCCGGCAAGGACACCTCCGCCCACAAGCGGGCGCTCTACGACCAGGACATCACCAGCGAGGTCTTTTTGGACAACCTGAAGACCGCCACCCCCTGGGTGGTCAAGGTGGTGGGTGTGGAGCTGCTGCGGGACCAGGTGGAGCACGGCCTTCAGGAGCACATGCTCCACATCTGCACCCACTACTCCAACCTCATCAAGGTCTCTGAGCGGGTGGTAGTGCGCTGCAACGCCGGCGACGCTCTGGTGCATATCCTGCCCATGCTCCGCCGGGACCAGCGCAACGAGGTAGTCGTGGAGCTGGGCAAGGGCCTGGAGATGGGACAGTACGAGATTTCCAAGTACATCCCCGAGTATCTGGGCCAGGCCGCCCTGTACCTCTACCCCAGCGAGCTGGACGAGCAGGTGCTGTGGCTCAAGACCCTGCTGGGCTCTCCCAACGACTCCGCCGTCTCCGGCGCGCTGAACACCATCGGGGTGCTGCTCCAGCACTACCCCGCCTACCGGGGCCGCTTTGTGGAGTCCGCTCAGAACTATGAGTCCCGCCGCCAGGAGCTGCTGGGTCTCTTGCTCCAGGGACTGGCCCACTACCGTCCTCCGGTGCGCCAGGAGGCTCTGCTGGTTACCGGCAAGCTGCTCTTTGAGAGCAATGTGCTCTCCATGGACGAGAAGGCCCACCTGTTCTCTCTCAGCTACCGCAAGCTCCTCTTCCTCATCCAGGAGGCTCCGGTGCAGGACGACGACATGACCTTCTTCTACCGCGCCGCCGCCCTGGCCCACATCAACCGCTTCATCGCCCTGTGGCGGCTGGACCACGGCCCCTTCTCTTTCACGGTACCCAAGAAGGTGGCCTTCTTCCCCGGCACCTTTGACCCCTTCACCCTGTCCCACAAGGGCATTGTCCACGCCATCCGGGACCTGGGCTTTGAGGTCTATCTGGCGGTGGACGAGTTCTCCTGGTCCAAGAAGGCTCAGCCCCACCTCATCCGCCGGCAGATCGTCAACCTGTCGGTGGCAGGGGACTTCCACGTCCACCTCTTCCCCGACGACATCCCGGTGAACATCGCCAATCCCGCCGACCTCAAGCGGCTGCGCAACCTCTTCCCCGACCAGGAGGTCTATCTGGTGGTGGGCAGCGACGTGGTGGGCAACGCCTCCTGTTTCCAGGCCTTCCCCCGTCCCTGGTCCATCCACTCCATGAATCTCATTATCTTCCGCCGTGCTGGCCAGCCCCCCCTGCCCAGCACCGAGCAGCTGAATTTGAAGGGCGATGTCATCCAGCTTCAGCTGCCTCCCCACCTGGAGGACATCAGTTCCACCCGCATCCGGGAAAATGTGGACCTGAACCGGGACATCTCCAACCTCATTGACCCAGTCATCCAGGACTTTATCTATCAAAACGGCCTGTACCTCCGGGACAGCCAAAATAAGCCGGTGCTTGGTTCCGGCGATCTGACCTTCCAGTGGGTGGACGAGCCGGACGAGCTGCTCATCCAGGAGCTCACCGCCGGCCGGCCCGACCGGGACGCCCTGCGGGAGGGAATTCTCCGCGGCCGGGACCGTCTGGTCCTGCTGCGCTCCAGCACCCAGAACCAGCTGCTGGGCTTCCTCAGCTTCCGGTACCTGTCGGCCTCCCAGCTCTTTGGCGCCCTGCGGGATACGGAGCTTGCCAACCGCATCCGCCTGCGCTCGGCGGGCACCACGCTGATCATCACCTCCGCCATGGCCGATACCTCCGATCCCCTCAAGGACTACCTCCAGCTTCTCTTCACCGAGGTGCTGGCCAAGGCGCTGGCCGACGACTGCATTTACGGCGTCTACCGCCCCTGCGGCGCTCTGCCCGACCCGGTCCTGGAGGACACCCTGGCCCGCCAGGGCTTCCTGCGCCGGGAAGGAGACACCCCCATCTGGGAGGTGGATATGAGCGCCCCCACCGTGCTCATCCAGAACCTGGAGACCACCATTCAGGACCCCCTCAACCGCAACCCCAAGGTGCTCTCCGCCATCCAGCGTGGACACCGGCGGCTGCAGATGGCCCTGACCAAGCTCTACCCCCGGTTCCTGGTGCTCACCTTGTCCTCGGATATTATCCACCAGCGGCTGCTGGAGATGATCACCACCTATAACGAGGTGCCATCTGTCCCCACCACCCCCCGGAAATTGGGGAAAAATATGTGCGTTCCCTACGGAAAAATGCTCCGCGGCAAGATTGTACCCAATACCGTCACCAAAACTATCCACACCGACAAGGTATTTACCCCCGATCTCAGCCAGAGCACCATGGAGGCCTTCCCCCACTACGCCCCCATCCCCTGCCAGATCCGCACCATCAAGTCCTTCAACCGTCCGGTCATTTTGGTGGACGACATCATGCACCCCGGCTTCCGCATCAAGGCGCTGGACCCCATCCTCCGCAAGGAGGAGGTAGACATCCGCATGGTGCTGGTAGGTCTGCTCTCCGGCCACGGCCGAGACTTGATGGACGCTCAGGGCCGCCCGGTAGACAGCGTATACTACCTGCCCCGGCTGCGGGAGTGGTTTGTGGAATCCACCCTGTACCCCTTCATCGGCGGCAACACGGTGCGCCGTCCCACCTCTCCGGTGCCCGGCATGCTCCCCGGCATCAACCATATCCTGCCCTACGCCTCCCCCACCTTCCGCAGCGAGTACAGTGAGGACGCCGTGTTTGAGCTGTCCCGCTGCTGTCTGGAGTCGGCCCGGGACGTGATTTCCACCCTGGAGCAGGAATACCGCATCCTCTATGGGCGCAACCTGACTCTGAACCGCCTGCCTGAGGCTGTCATCCTGCCTCTGTGTCCTGATAAGGGTACATGTCTCCATTACGACCCCAATTTGGCTGCGTCGGTGTATCTGGAGAACGATTTGGAGCAGCTATTGCGTACCCATTAGTTTATTACCTTTCTGGGAAAAGACGGTGTTCCTTTCTGCTCGCACAGAAAGGAACCAAAGATGCGCCAAGGGGCTTCCTTCATGAACACCTCGCCAACGGCGGGTGTTCATAGGCGTCGCCCCCTGGACCCCCGTCTACGGGGGCGGGCCACTTTGGTTTGTTCGTCAATTTCGGCGGCCTAAGTTTTGACTTTGCTTTCTTCTCCACTCGGCCCACAGAGGCCTTTTGCCATCAAAATTTGTGGGCTGTTTGATTTTATTGTACGCCGCCTACTGCCTACCTACCTGTTGGGTGCGGCGGTGGTCGGATAGACCAGCTGCCACGGTTATCCCCAGGTAGGCGGTGTCCGTACAGCGCAGACACTTTAAATTTTCACCCGGTAGGGGCCTGTGCCCCCGAGGCAAGAGGGACCAGACGGTCTTGTCTTTGCCCGCCGGACGAAATTGCCAAGAAAGCTGGAGGGTGTCCCCCGTAAATGGGGGCCTGGGGGAAAGGTGACTATGAACACCCGCTTTGGGCGAGGTGTTCATCGGAGCCGTCCCCCAGCGATTCTTTGGTGACTTTCTGATCGCTCAGAAAGTCACATCGCCCCGTCGCCCGCATGGCGGAACTCCCCCCAAATCTCACAACTAGGAGTAATACTATGTTTTATTATTACGAAAAGGATGGAAAAATCCTAGCCTCCGACCGCTCCGACCTGCCCTACACCCCCGGCACACCCCGCGCCGGAGAGCCCATCTACTACCTGGTGGAGGGCGACCCCATCCTGGGCCGCGGCTCCTTTAAGGTGAACGCTCCCGGCCAGCTTCTGGCCCCCCACAGCCTGGAGGTGCTGGACGAGAGCCGCCTGCCCACCCTGGAGCTGGACGAGGCTCTCTCCGCCGCCCTGGATGCGGGACAGCTCACCGCCGTGAACACCGCTCGCTTAGGCTGGGAGTCCATCCTCACCGCCGCTCCCAACACGGGCAAAAAGCGTGTCCACATCCTGGCCATCGGCGACGTGGGCTCCACCCTGCTCACCGGCTTGAAGCTGCTGGGCGGGGACATGATCTCCACCATCGGCATCTGCGACCTCTCCGACCAGATTACTGCCCGGTGGGAGTTTGAGATGGGGCAAATTAACCTCCCCTGGGACTACAACGCCTTCCCCGATGTGGAGGTGGTGAAGCCCGAAAACCTCTTTGACTGCGACGTATTTGTCTTTGTGGCCTCCAAGGGCATCCCGCCGGTAGGCTCTCAGGTAAAGGACGTGCGCATGGCCCAGTTTGAGAACAACGCCGCCATCGTCAAGACCTACGCCCGCATGGCCCGGAAGGCCAACTTCCAGGGTCTGTGGTGCGCCGTGTCCGACCCGGTGGATCCCCTGGCCAAGACCGCCTATCTGGAGAGCAACAAGGACGAGGATGGCAACTGGGACGGCCGTGGGTTGCGGCCTGAGCAGGTCCAGGGCTACGGCCTTGGCGTCATGAACGCCCGGGCGGCCTACTTTGCCAAGAGGGACGAGAAGCTCTCCTCCTTCCTCACCGAGGGCCGCTCCTTCGGCCCCCACGGCACCGGCCTGTTTATCGCCAACTCCATCGAGAACTACAACGAGGATATTTCCCAGGAACTGACCCACAAGACGGTCACCGCCAACCTGGTCATGCGGGAAATCGGCTTTAAGCCCTATGTGGCTCCCGCCCTGTCCTCCGGCGCCCTGTCCATCCTGCTCACCCTGCGGGGCGAGTGGCACTGCGGCTCCGTCTTCCTGGACGGCATTTTCATGGGCTGCAAGAACCGCTACACCCCCGCCGGCGTGGAGACCGAGCTGCTGCCCCACATCCCCGATCCCCTGTTTGCCCACATTCAGGAGGCCGCTGACCATTTGAAGACCATCCTGTAATCTCCCCCGCAATTCTACTTTTCTCAGAAGGTGAGTGTATGTCCCTGACTGTACTCTATCCCACCCTCCCCAACATGGCGGACCAGACCCGGCTGGACCGGGTGCTGGACCGTGCTCTGGCAGGCCGGGAGGTCCGGCTCGTCCGCCGGGCCGAAGACCTCTCTCAGCTCCAGGGGGAGCGTATCCTGTTTGCCCTGTCGCTGGACGAGGCCGGACAAAATTTTGAGTATTACCGGATGCTCGCCCGGCTGCGCCGGGAGCCAGAACTGCTGGAGGGCTGCACCGGCGGCCTTGTTGTGGACGGCCCCGGAGAACTCTACACCAAGTCCACGGCGGCAGAGCTGGCTCTGGCCATGAACCGTGCCGGGTGCGCCCTGCTGGGCCGCCCCCTGGTGGAGGCCACCGGCTCACTGGCCAACTTTCGCATCCAGGCCAAAAATCTGGGCACTGACCTGGCGGGAGCCTATGAGGCCGCGGTAGCGGACACTGCCCAGCGGCTGGAGCACGAGGTCTTTGCCCGCCACACCCGGCCCAAGCTGCTGGTGCTCCACGCTTCCAGCCACCACACCTCCAACACCATGGCCCTGTGGAGCGCCCTGCACCAGCGCCTGGGAGAGAACTGGGATGTGACCGAGATCGGTCTGCGCAACGGCACCCTGTCCGACTGCGCCGGCTGCCCCTACACCATGTGTCTCCACTTCGGCGAGCGGGGCGGCTGCTTCTATGGCGGCGTGATGCAGGAGGAGGTCTACCCCGCCGTGCGCTCTGCCGACGCGCTGCTCCTGCTGTGCCCCAACTATAATGACGCTCTCTCCGCCAACCTCACCGCCTGCATTAACCGCCTCACCGCTCTCTTCCGGCAGACCCGCTTTTACCACAAGGCGGTCTTTGCCCTGGTGGTGTCGGGCTACTCCGGCTGTGACACCGTGGCCCGGCAGGTCATCTCCGCGATGAACATGAACAAATCCTTCTACCTGCCTCCCCGTTTCGCTCTCATGGCCACCGCCAACGATCCCGGCGAGGCTATGGCTGCCCCGGATATCAACCAGCGGCTGGACCAATTTGCAGAAACTATGCGCCGAACTTTGGTGCAGGAATAAGTACAACAAAAGGACCTCTATCCCACAGGGATAGAGGTCCTTTTGTCAAAGCTGGTCGGGCAGCAGGGTAACCGGGTCCAGAGCGGCACCCTCCTTGGTCATCTCCAGGTGCAGGTGGGGCTCCATGGCGCTCTCGGCAATGGCGGTATCGCCCACCGCGCCGATCTCCGCGCCGGTATCCACCGTATCACCCACCGCCACCAGGGGGTCGGCGGCCAGGTTGGAGTAGGTGCTGATCACCCCGTCCGGGTGCTCGATCACCACGGTGACTCCCATCATGGGGTCCTCATACACCTCGCTCACCGTACCCTCTCCGGCGGCCCAGACCTTGCGCCCCACCTCTGCGGCGATGTCTACCCCCGCGTGGGTGCGCCAGTCTCCCATGGTCTGGTCATAGGACAGGGTCTCCACGGCAAAGCCCCGCAGCAGTTCCCCCTTCACCGGCCAGGTGTACACCACGTCCCGGGTGGTCTGGTCCTGGGCCTGGGTCTGAGGCAGGGCCTCGGGATCGTCCTTCTCTTCCTGGACGGCGGACTGCTTTTCCGGAGTCTTTTCCTCAGGCGTCTGAGCCTTGGGCGGCGTCTGGGCGCTGCTGTCAGGCAGTACCACGGTGGGGTTGCCGGTTACGGCCTGATCGTCGATTTCGCCGCTCCCGCTGACAGAGCGGATCAAATAATAGCCCGAAATTCCCATTGCGGCCACGCACAGGAAAAGGACGATGTAAAATCCTTTCCCCAGCAGAAAGTCTCCCAGCTTTTTCCATCGATTTTGGTTCAAGGAAACCACCTCCGAAGCCTATTGTGGACAGACTTCTGCCAGCATATACCTGGGGGGACAAAACTTTTTCTTCCATAGACGGCGGGCCGGAAGCTGTGGTATACTTTCCAAAACGAATCCCAACACAGAAGAAAGGGTTTTATCATGTATCGAAGCATTACACTGCCCAACGGCGCCCGCATTCTCACCCAGCGCATCCCCGGTGTGCGCTCCGCCGCCCTGGGCTTTTTTGTGGGAGCGGGCTCCCGCCACGAGCTGGCCTCGGAAAACGGCGCCGCCCACTTCATTGAGCATATGTCCTTCAAGGGCACCGCGACCCGCTCCGCCGGAGACCTGGCCCGGGAGATGGACGCCATCGGCGGCCAGGTAAACGCCTACACCACCAAGGAGCACACCTGCTACTACGCCCGCTGTCTGGACAGCCACCTGGACCGGGCGGTGGATCTGCTGTGCGACATGCTCTTTGCCTCCCGCTTTGACCAGCGGGACGTGGAGGTGGAGCGGGGCGTCATTCTGGAGGAGATCGGCATGTACGAGGACACCCCCGAGGACCTGTGCGCCGAGCGGCTGTCCATGGCGGTGTACAAGGGCGACTCCCTGGGCCGGCCCATTCTGGGCCGGGCTTCCACCCTGGAGAAGATAACGGGCGAGTGGCTGCGCCAGTGGCAGCAGGAGCACTACCGCCCCCAGGCCATGGTGGTCTCTCTGGCGGGCAGCTTCACCCAGCAGCACGTGGACGCCCTTGTGGAGCGCCTGTCCGCCCTGCCCCAAGGCCCCACTTCCCCCAGCCGTCAGGCCTACTACCGCAGCGCCGTCACCGTGCGGAAAAAGGCCATTGAGCAAAACCATCTCATTCTGGCCTTCCCCGGCCTGTCCTACCTGGACGAGCGGCGCTATCAGCTTCTGCTGCTCAACTCCATTTTGGGCGGCGGCTGCTCCTCCCGTCTGTTTCAGCAGCTGCGGGAGCAGCGGGGATTGTGTTACTCCGTGTATTCCTACGTCTCCGACCACGCCGACACCGGCTTTCTGGGTATCTACACCGGCCTGAGCCGGGAGCAGGAGGAGCCCGCCCTGGAGACGGTGCGTGCCATCGTCTCCCAGCTGGCGGACCAGGGGCCCTCCCAGGAGGAGCTGGACCGCGCCCGGGAACAGGCCAAGGCCAACATCCTCATGGGGCTGGAGTCGGTCCAGGCCCGGATGAGCCACCTGGGCAGTTCCATGCTGCTCTATGGCCGGGTGCGGGAGCCGGAGGAGCTGCTGGCGGCCTATGACCAGGTCACCCGGGAGGATCTGCGCACCCTCAGCCAGGAGATCTTCACCTTCCCCCGCGCCTCCCTGTCCGCGGTGGGCCGGGTGCGCTCCGGCGAAGAGTACGCCAACTGGCTGGAACACGGCACCTTTTAACCTGTCATATACAAAACAAGGCCGCCCAGATGGGCGGCCTTGTTCGTTATAAGCGGTCCCCGGCGGTCAGGCGGCCCTGGATGAGGCGGCTGACCGTCTGGGCCAGGAAGGACACTCCAGGCAGGCGCACCACCTCCCGGCCGTAGATCTGCCGGGCGGCGGGCAGTTCCCGCTCCCCACCGGTGAAGATGCACACCACCTCCACCCCCTTCTTCCGCAGAGCCGCCGCCTCCTGAGCGGCATCCTTTACCCCCAGCACCCCGCTGTAATCCCGGTTTCCGTGGAGCAGGCTGTTGCTGGGGATTTTTTGGTCGTCATTGGGGCTGGCGTCGGAGAGGACGATGAGCAGCCGCCGGCCTTCCTCCTTGTTCCGGTCCAGCAGCCAGCCCATGGCCCGCAGGGCCAGGCCGTCCCGGTTCCATCCGGCAGCGGCATAATCAAAGATCTTCTCGTCCGTTTCCTTATCCTGGTAGTCCCGATAGACACGCAGCACCGTGCAGCCGCTGACGCTGCAAAAGGAGCTCACCCGCACCGGGATCTGGCACTGGCCCAGGCTGGCGGCGATGAGGTAGGCCTGGGCGGCCAGCTTCTCCTGCTGGCCGTTCTGGGAGGCCGAGCCGTCCAGCAGCAGGTCCACCCACAGTTCCCCCGGCTCCCGGGTCTGGCGGCGGGTAAAGATCTGCTCCTCCCCCAGGGACGCGCCCCTCCAGGCTGTCTGAGGCCGAAGGCGGCCCCATCGGCTGGGACTGTCGTCCTCCTCCCGCTGGAGCAGGAGGGTATTCTCCAGCGCCTGGGACAGTCTGGCCATAGCCAGGCGGTACTGGCCCTTGTGTTCTTCAAAATAGGCGCGGTTTTTCTGCCGCTGGAGCTCAAACAGGGCCCGCTCCCGGGCGCATGCCCCCTTTACTGGGCGAGAGGTGGGGGCTCCCTTAGTAAAGTGGAGGCGGCAGTTCCGGTGGTCTCCGGTGCACAGTTCCTGCTCTGCCTGGGCCAGCTCTCCCTGGGAGAGCAGACTGGCTCCAAAACACCCCTCCACATAGTCCCGCAGTACCCGCTCCCGGGTCTTGGTCTGCCAGAAGGGACTCAGCCGCTTTTTCCCCAGCAGACCGCCTCCCTGGCCCTTGCTCTCTCCCGGGCCGCTGAGCCGCCTCAGGGCGTCTCCCCGGTTCCGGCCGGGCTGCCAGGCGGCAAAAAAGCTGCGGTCCACCCGGCTGCTGCCCAGCTGGTCCAACGTGCTGCGCCGGGGACGGCGGTACCACCGGTACAGCAGGTTCTCCACCCCCTGGCGCACCTGATCCCCGCTCCAGGTTTGAGGAAATTCCAGTTGGTCCAGCACAGCCTTCTCCCGGGAGCTCTCCCGGTGGGGCTGGTCCAAAGCCCGTGCCCACCAGCATCCCCGCAGGCTCTCCCCCTCATTCCGGTCCTGGGGCGCGGGAAGCCGGGCCAAAGCCTGAGCAGCGTAGTCCCGGCGCAGCGCTTGGAGAGCAGGGCGCTCCTCCTGCCACCGCAGGGCGAGACAGCGCTCCAGCCCCATCCACAGCAAGTCGCTGTACAGCGCTCCCCGGGCGCTGCCCTCAAAGGAGCGCAGCAGGGGCTCCAGAGTCTCCTGCCACCCCTCTCGCTGGGCCAGGCCCACGATGGTATTGAGGTACACCGGCGCCTGTCCATCCGGCCCTATGGCCCGGTACCAGGGGTGCAGTTGGTAGTCCCCCGCTCCGTTCCACACCTGTTTGTCTGCCCGGCGCGCCTCCATCTCCCGGCGGTCCATCTCAGTCCTCCATCAGCTGGCCCCGGCATGCTTCCCGGGGGATACGGGCGGCGATCACATCGGCGGCCAGCTGCCGCTCGTAGGGGTCAAAGGCCTTGTTCACCAGCCCCAGCTCCAGAGCCTGCCCGGCGGTGAGGCCATGCTCGATAAGCCGCAGAGCGGCCAGCAGTCCCCGCAGATCCAGGGTGCGGGTGGAGATTTCCCCGCTCTGGCACTTGTCCCGCAGGTCCTGGAACAGGGCGGCAAACTGCCCCACCCACTTGCTTTTTAGGTGAGGGAAGGCCCGGCGCAGCAGCTTTTCCAGGTCCTCCTGGGCGATCACCGGCATATCCACCACCGCAAAGCGGGACACCAGGGCCTCGTTGAGCTCCCGGGTGCCGGCGTAGCCGTAGTTCATGGTGCCGATAAACCGGGCGGCATCGTCCAGAGGGACAGGGCGGTAGCCCGGCACGTCAAGGACCCGGCGGAAATCCAGGGCGGCGTGGAGCACGGCCAGGGCCTCATTTTTGGCCATATTTACCTCGTCCAGTACGCCAAAGCCCCCCAGGCGGGCACACTGGCACACCGGTCCCTCCCGGAACACCACCTCGCCCTCCTTCAGTGTGTCCGCCCCGATGAGGGAGGCCGCGTCGATATTCACATACATAGACACGTTCCACACGGGACGCCCAAAGGCGGCGGCCAGATTTTCCGCCAGCACGTTTTTTCCCGTGGCCTTTGGGCCGGAGAGGAGCAGGTTTTCCCCGCACAGCAGAGCGGTGGCCGCGGCCTGCCATACCTCCCGGCCGTAGTACAGCAGCTTGGGCCGGATGAGTCGTCCCTGTGCCTCCTGGGGCACCGGGTGCTCCGCCCGAAAGGCCCGAATGGCCTCCAGCAGCCCCCGGTCTATCCCCTCCTGTTCCAGTTCCTCAAAGAGCTCCATGCTCCTCGCCTCCTGATTTGCTCTTCGCGATCTCCCGCACATGGAGGACCGGCTCTTCCACCGTAAAGCGTACCTCCAGTCCTCCGAAGGCCATGCCGTAAACCCGCTCCGGGTCGTGCTGATAGGTGGGGCGTGGGTCCTGGGCCAGCACGCCGATTAGCGCCTCCCGCAGTTCCTCCGGCACCTGAGCGAGCAGTTCCGGGGGGATATCCACCTCCAGGGTGGCCTCCTTGGGCGCGCTGGCAAAGCCTCCCACCGCCTGGGGACGGCAGTCGGCGTAGGGGATATAGGGCTTGATATCATAGATGGGACTGCCATCCATCAGATCGGCCCCGGTGACATGGATCACCGGCCCCTGAGGGGTGTGCAGCTCCACCCCTTCCAGCCCCACGCAGCTCAGCCCAATGGGATTGGGCCGGAACGGAGAGCGGGTGGCAAAGACCCCCATGCGGGTATTGCCCCCCAGACGAGGCGGGCGCACCGTAGGCGACCAGTCCTTGCGCACCGCCTGGGAAAACTGCCAGATGAGCCACAGGTGGGAAAATCCCTCCAGCCCCCGCAGGGCATCGGGATTGCGGTACTCCGGCTCAAAGACAATGGTGGCTTTCAGCTCCTCCACCAGACCGCTCTGCCGGGGGATACCAAACTTGGTGGGAAAGTCGCTGTGGATGCGGGCGATAATATGTAAGGCACTCTGTTCTGCCATGGTAAACTCCTTTTCTATTCACAGGCCGGGACGGTTTTCCCGCCTCGGGCGTTTGATCTGCTTTCATTGTACCGAGTCTCTTCTGGGATTGCAAGGACTACCAGGCGGCCATTCCCCACCGGCCGGACGCCCGTTTGGACGCAGACACCAGGCCCAACGCCGTCTTCTCTGGTGCTGACAGATACCCGCTGATGTGCTATTCTTTTAGTTAGATTTAAAGTTTTTGCGGTATGCTGAACATCATAGACTTCTTACCATCTGGAAGGAGGCGCGTAAAGATGCGCATTCTGCTTGCTGAGGATGAGCGCTCCCTGTCCCGGGCGGTCATTGCCCTGCTGGAAAAAACAATTACTCCGCCGATGCGGTTTATGACGGACAGGAAGCCCTGGAGTACCTGGAGGCGGGAAACTACGACGCCCTCATTCTGGATCTGATGATGCCGAAAATGGATGGACTGACGGTGCTGCGCGCCCTGCGGGAGCAGGGCAACCCCATTCCGGTGCTGATCCTCACCGCCAAATCCGAGGTGGATGACAAGGTGCTGGGGCTGGACACCGGCGCCAACGACTCCCTCACCAAGCCCTTCTCCACCCAGGAACTCATGGCCCGCATCCGCGCCATGACCCGCAGCCAGACCGGAGGACAGGTCACCAGCCGCCTCACCTTCGGCAATATCACCCTGGATCAGGCCACCTTTGAGCTCTCTTCCCCTGCGGGCAGCTTCCGCCTGGCCAACAAGGAATTTCAGATGATGGAGATGCTCATGCGCAATCCCAGGCAGTTCATCCCAACCGAGCGCTTTCTGGAGCGGATCTGGGGCTATGACAGCGAGGTAGAACTGAGCGTGGTGTGGGTGTACATCTCCTACCTGCGTAAAAAGCTCTCTGCCCTGCGCTACAACATCCAGATCAAGGTCACCCGGAACGCAGGCTATTCTTTGGAGGGACCAGTATGATCAAAAAGCTGCGGGCCAAGCTCATTCTGGCCTGTATGTTCTCTCTGGCGGTGGTGCTGCTGGTCATTCTGGGCGGCGTCAATCTGATGAGCGATCAGAAAGTGGTCTCCGACGCCGACACCCTGCTGTCTCTGCTGGTGGCCAATGACGGCGCATTTCCCAAGCTTCGCGCTCCCCAGGAGGAAAAGGACGAGGGCTACTTTGCCCCCTTTGGCACGCCGGGAGGCAAGCCGAACCTGTTCAACCAGCGGATCATGTCTCCCGAAACCCCCTACGAGTCCCGTTTCTTCTCCGTTTTGCTGGGGGAGGACGGTCAGGCGGTAGAGACGGACACAGGACAGATCGCCGCCGTGGACGCAGAGCAAGCCACCGACTACGCCCAAAAAGCAGCCGCGTCCGGAAAGACCTCCGGATTTTTGGATGACTACCGCTTTCTGGTCCAGAATGAGTCCGGAGGCATACGGGTCATTTTTCTGGACTGCGGCCGCAGTCTCTCCTCCTTCCGCACCACCCTGCTGGCCAGCGTATCTCTGGCTGTGCTGGGGCTGGCAGCGGTGCTGTTCTTGCTGCTGATTCTGTCCCGGCGCATTGTGCGCCCCATGGCAGAGAGCTATGAGAAGCAGCGCCAATTCATTACCGATGCAGGCCACGAGCTGAAAACCCCCATGACCATCATCAGCGCAGACGCCGATCTGGCCGAGATGGAGTACGGAGAAAACCAGTGGCTTACCGATATCCGCCGCCAGGCCCAGCGTCTGACCGCCTTGACCAACGACCTCATCTACCTCTCCCGCATGGAGGAGGAGCAGCCCAAGCTGCAGTATATTGACTTTCCCATCTCCGACGTGGTGGAGGAGATGGCCCAGTCCTTTGCCGCTCCCGCCCGCAGCCAGGACAAGGACTTTCAGGTACAGGTGCAGCCCATGCTCTCCTTCCAGGGGGATGAAAAGGGGATCCGCCAGCTGGTCTCCATTCTGCTGGATAACGCCCTAAAATATTCTCCCCCCGGCGGACAGCTGGCGCTGCGCCTGGAAAAGCAGGGGCGCAATCTGCTGCTTACCGTATCCAACACCTGTGCTCAGCCCATGGAGCAGGACAAGCTCCCCCATCTGTTTGACCGCTTCTACCGCACCGACCAGTCCCGCAACAGTCAAAGCGGCGGCTACGGTCTGGGGCTGTCCATTGCAAAGAGTATCGTCTTGGCCCACAAGGGCAAAATTCGGGCCGAGAGCCCCGACGGAACACAGCTGACGATACAGGTTACATTAGCCGCCGGATAAGGCACAAGGCCGCGTTGCGTTTTTACGTTGCGTTCTCCTGGCGGCTGCGGCACTCGGGGCACAGATACATCAGCTTCAGGTCGTAGGCCAGAATGGGCACATCCACCTGGGTCTGTAACCGCTGGGTCAAATCCCCCAGATCGATATCCACCAGCTTGCCGCAGCCCTGGCACACCAGGTGGTCATGCCGCTGGATGCGGTCATACCGGTCGGGCATCCCCTCGATGGACACCTTGCGGATCCGTCCCTCCTCCCACAGGCGGTTGAGGTTATTGTACACCGTAGCCAGGGCCACCTTGGGATAGACCTGCCGCAGGGCGTGAAAGACCTGCTCCGCCGTCATGTGGCTGCGGGAGGTCTCGATCAGTTCCAGCATGGTTTTTGCGTATTTTGTCATGGTATCGTTCCCTTAATTAGAATCATTTTAATTCCAATTGTATCCTTTTTTACAAGGAAGTCAAGTGGAAGTTCCTCCTCCCCATACGCAGACGGCGCGCCGGACAGGGTGTTTCTCTGTCCGGCGCGCCGGTTTCTTGGATCGGGTTCCCAGGCCGCTCAGGGGCGTCCCAGGCGCATTTTAAAGTCCTGATAACCAAATTGGGTCAGCCTGGTGAGGTTCCCCGCCCGGTCCAGCCGCCAGAGATCGGGCAGCGGCATGCCGTTGAAGGTGTTGTTTTTGCAGGTGGTGTAGATAGCCATGTCCCCAAAGAGGACCAGGTCGCCCACCTTGAGTTCTTCCGCAAAGGTGTAGTCCCCCACCACGTCGCCCGCCAGGCAGGTGGGACCGGCCAGACGGAAGGGATGCCCCTCCCCCGGCTGGGTGTCGGCCCCCAGAATGGGAGGCTGGTAGGGCATCTCCAGCACATCGGGCATGTGGCAGGCGGCACTGGCGTCCAAAATGGCGATTTTCGTGCCGCTGTTTTCCACAATGTCCAGCACCCGGCTGACAAAATAGCCCGCGTTCAGGGCCACCGCCTCTCCCGGCTCCAAATAGACGGTGACACCCCAGGACTGCTGGGCGTGACGGATGCAATCCTCCAGGGTGGCAAGGTCATAGTCGGGGCGGGTGATGTGGTGCCCGCCCCCCATGTTGAGCCATTTCATTTGGGGCAGAATGTCCCCAAACTTCTCCTCGACTGCATGAAGGGTAGTTTTCAGATCGTCGGAGTTCTGCTCGCACAGGGTGTGGAAGTGAAGGCCGTCCAGCAGCTCCAGGGTGGCCTCGTCCATCTCCTTGTCCCACACGTCCCGGGTCACTCCCATGCGGCTGCCGGGGGCGCAGGGGTCATAGATGGCGTGGCCCTCCTGGGTGGAGCACTGGGGGTTGATGCGCAACCCCAGGCTCTTGCCCGCCTTCTTTCCCTTGAGGCCGAAGGCTTTCAGCTGATGAATGGAGTTGAAGACGATGTGGTCTGCGTATTGCAAGAGCTCCTCAAACTCGTCCGAGCGGTAGGCCCCGCAGAACACGTGGACCTCACCCTGGGGCATCTCCTCCTTGCCCAGCCGGGCCTCATAGAGGCCGCTGGCCTCGGTGCCAGCCAGATAGGGGGCCAGGAGGGGATAAAAGTCGTAGTTGGAGAAGGCCTTCTGGGCCAGCAGCACTTTGCACCCGGTACGCTCTGCCAGGGCGGCGAGCACCTGGCCGTTTTCCCGCAGCCGCTCCTGGTCGATGACATAGGCAGGGGTGGGAAGAGAAGCAAACAGGGCTTGGGGGGCGTAGTTTCCAAGGCCCGCAAACTGGGGATCTTGTAAGGTCTTATATCCCATCAGTCTACCAGCACGGGGTTGTGGTTCTCGCTGCGGGGCAGGCCGTACTTGTCCAGGGCGTCCAGGAAGGGATCGGGATCAAACTCCTCCACGGTGTGTACGCCCTTCTCGGTCCACTTGCCGGTGAGCAGCATGAGAGCGCCGCACATAGCGGGCACGCCGGTGGTGTAGCTGATGGCCTGGCTGGCCACCTCCTTGTAGCACTCCTGGTGGTCGCACACGTTGTAGATGTAGTAGGTCTTGTCCTTGCCGTCCTTCTTACCGGTGAAAATGCAGCCGATGTTGGTCTTGCCGTGGGTGCGGGGACCCAGGCTGGCGGGGTCGGGCAGCAGGGCCTTGAGGAACTTGATGGGCACGATCTGCTGGCCCTCAAACTCGATGGGGGTGGTGGACAGCATACCCACGTTCTCCAGGCACTTCATGTGGGTCAGATAGCTCTGGCCGAAGGTCATGAAGAAGCGGATGCGCTTGACCTCGGGGATGTTCTCGGCCAGGGACTCGATCTCCTCGTGGTGCAGGAGGTACATGTCCTTCTCGCCCACCTGGTCGAAGTTATACTCCCGCTTGATGCTCATGGCGGGGATCTCCACCCAGTGGCCGTCCTCCCAGTAGGAGCCGGGGGCAGACACCTCACGCAGGTTCACCTCGGGGTTGAAGTTGGTGGCGAAGGGGTAGCCGTGGTCGCCGCCGTTGCAGTCCAGAATGTCGATGGTGTCGATGGTGTCAAACTCGTGCTTCTTGGCGTAGGCGCAGTAGGCCTGGGTCACGCCGGGGTCAAAGCCGCAGCCCAGCAGGGCGGTGAGGCCGGCCTTCTCAAACTTCTCCCGGTAGGCCCACTGCCAGGTGTAGTCGAAATAGGCGGAGAAACCCTTCTCCTTGCAGCGCTTCTCATAGGCGGCCTTCCACTCGGGCTCCTCAATGTCCTCGGGCTCGTAGTTGGCGGTGTCCATGTAGTTGACGCCGCACTCCAGGCAGGCGTCCATGATGGTCAGGTCCTGGTAGGGCAGGGCGATGTTCATCACCAGGTCGGGCTGATAGCTCTCGATGAGGGCGATAACCTCCTCCACCTTGTCGGCGTCCACCTGGGCGGTGGTGATCTTAGTGGCGGTCTTGCCGGCCAGTTCGGCGGCCAGGGCGTCACACTTGGACTTGGTGCGGCTGGCGATGCACAGCTCGGTAAAGACCTCGCTGACCTGGCAGCACTTGCGGATGGCTACGTTGGCCACGCCGCCGCAGCCGATGACTAATACTCTGCTCATAGTTTATTCTCCTTTATCGTCAAAATTGGTTTTTTCTCTTTTGCTTTTCGTTATTTGGACAGGGCCAGCAGCAGCTCCCGCAGCACCTTGCAGGCGGTGGCGGTGGACACGCCGCTCTGGTCCAGCATGGGGGCCAGTTCGTTGACGTCCGCCCCCACTACGTTGGTTTTGACCACCAGCTGGATGGCCTCCAGCAGCTGGGGGAAGGTGACGCCCCCCGCCTCGGGGGTACCGGTGCCGGGGAAAACAGAGGGGTCCAGGCAGTCCAGGTCGATGGTGAAGTACACCGGCGTGCCGCTGAGAGCCAGCCACCGGGTCAGCTCCTCCAGGCCCTGGAAATCGAAGGGGTGCAGGTCGGTGTGGACTTTGGCAAAGCGGAACTCCTCCCGGTCGCCGCTGCGGATGCAGAACTGGTGGATGCGCTCATCCCCCACCAGCTCATGGCAGCGGCGGATGACGCAGGCGTGGCTGAGCTTGGCGCCCAGGTAGTCGTCCCGCAGGTCGGCGTGGGCGTCAAAGTGGATGACGTGGACATCGGGGTAGCGCCGCTGGACCGCCCGGAAGCTGCCCAGAGTCACCAGATGCTCGCCGCCCAGCAGCAGGGGCAGCTTGCCCGCGGCCAGGATATCCTCCGCGCGGGTCTCAATGTCCAGAAGGGCCAGCTCCGCGCTGCCAAAGCACAGCTCCAGATCGCCGCTGTCGAAGATGCGGCAGTCGGTGAGGTCCTTGTCCTGGTAGGGGCTGTAGGTCTCCAGGCCGAAGCTCTCGTGGCGCATGGCGGAAGAGCCGAAACGGGCGCCGGGACGGAAACTGGTGGTGGAGTCGAAGGGGGCGCCGAAGAGGACGATCTTCGCCTCTTCAAAACTGCTGTCGCAGCCGATAAAGGTCTCAATATTCGGGTTCATTACTCTACTTCCTCCAACATCTCCTCCAGAAACGCGGGCAGGAAGAAGGCTCCCGCATGGAGGCGGACGGTATAATACTTGGTTTTCAAATGCAGCTTGAGCCACTTCTCCCGGTCGAAGTCATCGATGGGGTGGTACTTCTTGCTGGCAAAGCCGAACAGCCAGTAGCCGGCGGCATAGGTGGGGATGTGGGCCTGGTAGACCCGGCTGATGGGGAAGGTGTTGACGATGCGCTTGTGGCTGCGCTGCATGGCCTGGGCGTCGTGGCGGTAGAAGGGGCTGCCCTGCTGATTTACCATAATCCCATCGTCCTTCAGGGCGTTGTAGCAGATGCCGTAAAACTCCCGGGTGAAGTAGCCCTCGGAGGGACCGAAAGGGTCGGTGGAGTCCACGATAATGAGGTCATACTGGGCCTTGCGGCGGCGGATGAAGCGCAGGGCGTTGTCAAAGTAGATGTGCACCCGCTTGTCGTCCAGACGGCAGGCGTTTTCCGGCAGGTACTGGCGGCAGGCATTGACCACCTGCTCGTCCATCTCCACCAGGTCGATGGACTGGATGCACTCGTACCGGGCCAGCTCCTTCACCACGCCGCCGTCTCCCGCGCCGATGACCAGCACGTCCTGGACATTGGGGTGGACGGCCATGGGCACGTGGGTGATCATCTCGTCGTAGATGAACTCGTCCCGCTCGGTGAGCATCACGTTGCCGTCCAGGGTCAGCACCTTGCCAAACTCCGGGGTGTCGTAGATGTCGATCTGCTGGTAGTCGCTCTTCTTGGAATAGAGGTGCCGGTTGACCCGCAGGCTGTGCTTGACGTCAGGGGTATGAAATTCACTAAACCACAGTTCCATCAGCCCACCTCCTGGGTCAGAATGTTGATGTGCTCAATGTCCGGGTCCTCGGGGCCGGTCATGGAACAGCCCTTGGCCTTGGCGTACTGGATGTACTCCAGAATTTCCTTGGTAATACGCTCGCCGGGGGCCAGAATGGGGATTCCCGGGGGGTAGCACATGACAAACTCGCTGCACACCTTACCTACGCTGTCCTCCAGGGGGACGCTCTCCTTGTCGGCGTAGAAGGCCTCCTGGGGGCTGGTGACCACCTCGGGATCGATGTACTCCTGATTCATCAGGCCGCTGCTGTCGGTCTGGTAGCGGCGGCGGATCTCCGCCAGGGCGCTGACCAGCCGCTCCAGCTCCTGGTAGCGGTCGCCGATGGACAGGTAGGCCAGGATGTTGCCGATGTCGCCAAACTCAATTTGGATGTCATACTCGTCCCGCAGGAGGTCATAGACCTCGATGCCCGCCAGGCCGATGTCCCGGGTGTGGACGGAGAGTTTTGTTGGGTCAAAGTCGAAGATGGAGTCCCCGTTCACCAGCTCCCGGCCGAAGGCGTAGTAGCCGCCCACGGCGTTAATTTCCTCCCGGGCGTACTCCGCCATGGCCACCACCTGCCGGAACACCTGCTTGCCCCGCAGGGTCAGGTTCCGGCGGCTGATGTCCAGGCTGGACATGAGCAGATAGCTGCCGGAGGTGGTCTGGGTCAGGTTGATGATTTTGCGCACGTGGCCCTCCTGGATGGACGGACCGGTGAGCAGCAAACTGGACTGGGTGAGGCTGCCGCCGCTTTTGTGCATGGACACCGCCGCCATATCGGCTCCGGCGGCCATGGCGGAGACCGGCATATTTTCCCCGAAGTAGAAGTGGGTGCCGTGGGCCTCGTCGGCCAGGCAGTACATCCCCGCCTCGTGGGCCATCTTCACAATGGAGCGCAGGTCGGAGCAGATGCCGTAGTAGGTGGGGTTGTTCACCAGCACCGCCACCGCGTCCGGGTTCTCCCGGATGGCCTTGGCCACCTGCTCCCGCTTCATACCCAGGGAGATGCCCAGGCGGTGGTCCACCTCCGGGTTTACATACACGGGAATGGCACCGCACAGCACCAGGGCATTGATGACGCTGCGGTGGACGTTGCGGGGCATGATGATCTTGTCTCCCCGCTTGCACACCGACAGCACCATAGTCTGCACCGAGCTGGTGGTCCCGCCCACCATCAAAAAGGCGTGGGCCGCCCCGAAGGCGTCGGCGGCCAGCTCCTCCGCCTGTCGGATGACGGAGATGGGGTGACACAGGTTGTCCAGGGGCTTCATGCTGTTTACATCAATGCTGACGCACTGCTCCCCCAAAAACTCGGTCAGCTCCGGGTTGCCCCGGCCCCGCTTGTGGCCGGGCACGTCGAAGGGCACCACCCGCATCTGCCGGAAGGTCTGCAGGGCCTCGTAGATGGGGGCCCGGTTTTGATCCAGAATACGTTCCTTTTCCATTGGCCAACACCTCACCAAAACAAAAAAACACAAGCTGTATTTGTACAGCTTGTGTTTGAATCAGCAGATATGCCCGCCCTGCCCTCTCCAGGATTTTACAATTTTCCCGCCGGAACGGGGACTTCGGGTGCGGAAGGGCTTGGGGAATATGATTCTGGTACTGAGAGTCTATATAGCAACAAGATACTTTTACTACTCTTATTGACCGTTTCACAAGTCTGCGCAAATACGCATTTCGGTTATAAAGTAACCAACTTATAAAATTTGAGCTTTTAACTCAATCAATAAGGCGGTATACCCGCCAATCGGCAGTGGACCCGGCTGTCCGTATGGCCTTAACTCCCGCAGGAGTGGTCCCAGTATGCTTGGCCAGATAAACTCCAGTCAAATTATTTTCTTTATACCATGAAAACAGACCGCTGTCAATGCTCCTTTGTGCGCTGCGCAAAATTTCTGTTTTCAGGCAGACCTGTAAAAAATCGGAGGAGACCTGCCATCCGGCCTGTCTCCTCCGTCTCTTATTGCTTCATTACGACCCGCAGCGCCTTACACACCGAGCCGCTGATCACGCAGCCCAGCACCGCCTCGATCACAGCCTGGATGCCCACATAGGCGGCCACAAACAACAGGATGTTGTCCTGGAACTTGGCCATCAGCTCCTCCCCCAAGAGGGCCTGGAGCGTGGGGGCGTTCAGGAAGATGATCACCAGCACCGTCATATAGAACAGGGTGTTCAGCACCGGCGCGGCCAGTCCTCCAATGTAGTAGGAAATGGTCTTGCTCCGGTCGATCTTGTGCACGGCCCGGAAAATCCAGCCCACACAGATGCCCATCAGGATGCGGGGAATGATCGTATTTACAAAGCTCAGCAGTACCACCGTGCCGCCGGTGTAGCCCGCCAGAAACAGGGTGCTGAACCCGGTCTTGATGGCCGTGTAAAAGCTGATACAGCCCATCACACCGCCCAGAACGCCGCCGGCCAGAGGCCCCAGCATCATGGCTCCCACGGCCACCGGCACCGTCATAATAGACGCATACTGTCCGGGCAGCGGGATCATGGCCAGACCTGTGATGTTCATCATCAGCAGGATGCCCACCAGCAGCGCCAGTTCAATGAGATACGTGAGCTTCGTCTTTGTCTTACCCATATTCAATTCCTCCTGCTGCCGCTCCTCTCCACGGAGGATGCAGCGCATTTTTTGGCATTTCGCCAGCGGCTATTATACTATGGCCTATTCGGATTTTCAAGGCACATCTTTCCTCGTTTTGTCAACGGGAAAGCGGCCTGCTCTGCCTGTGGCTCTTACAGCATCCTCTTCTTTTTTCCAATACAGGGACCATTCTCTTCGAAACTAAACCCTTGACAAACAAAATCGCCCCCCATATAATTACCAATGGTAACTATATGGAGGGCATATAAATGGAAATTAAGACAATCAAGGCACTGCTTGACGCATGCTATCAGGCCAAGCGGATCCGGGACCTGCTTCCGGCGCTGCCGCAAGGCGTCACTCCGTCCTATATTCACTATCTGGATACCATTGAATCACTGGAAGAACAGGGGACCCGGGTAAAAGTGTCCGATATCAGCGATGCGTTGAATCTGCCCCGCCCGGGCGTGACCCGAACCGTGAAGGAAATGCAGGCCAAGGGCTATCTCTGCAAGCAAACCTCTCCAGAGGACGGGCGCATCACATACATTTCCGTCACCCAGGCAGGAAAACAGCTGTCCAAACGGTACAACGAGCAATATTTTAGCCGTCTTGCCCCGCTCCTCAGCGATATTTCCCAGGAGGACGCCGCCTGCACCATTCGAACCATTGAGCGCTTTTATGAAGTCATGTCCAAGGGAGGGATCACCGTTGAATCATCAGAACGCTGATTTTACTCAGGGCAGCATTTTAAAAAAGCTGTTTTGGTTTATGGTGCCCATCCTTGGCGCACTCATTTTGCAGGCTGCTTACGGAGCTGTCGACCTGTTGGTTGTGGGCCGGTTTGGTTCCACATCCGGCCTTTCGGCTGTCTCTACCGGAAGCCAGGTGCTGAATTTAGTCACTTTTGTGGTAACACAGCTTGCCATGGGCATTACCGTTCTGATCGCACGGTATCTGGGCGAAAAGCGGCCGGAACAGATCGCTCCTCTTCTGGGGGGCGGCGCCTTGGTGTTTGCGCTGATCTCTGTGGGGTTGTGCATTCTTCTGGTGTGTTTTGCCCGGCCCATTTCCATCCTGATGCAGGCTCCCAAAGAATCTCTGGATCTCACCGTGAGCTATATTCGTATCTGCGGAAGCGGCATTTTCTTTATTGTGGCCTATAACCTCCTCTCCGCTATCTTTCGAGGCCTGGGCGACAGCAAATCTCCTCTTCTGTTCGTTTTGGTGGCCTGTGTGGTCAACATCTTCGGCGATCTTTTCCTGGTGGCGGGGCTTCATATGGATGCGGCAGGCGCCGCCCTTTCTACCGTTTTTGCCCAGACCATCAGCGTGATATGCGCGGTGGTAATTCTGCTGAAAAAAGGCCTCCCCTTCTCCCTAAAACGCTCCGACTTCCGCTTTAACCCACAGTGCCGCAAATTTCTTGCCATCGGCCTGCCCCTGGCTCTCCAGGAATTTTTGACCCAGCTCTCCTCCCTGGCTCTGTGCGCCTTTGTCAACCGCCTGGGGCTGGAGGCTTCCTCCGGGTACGGTGTGGCCAGCAAGATCGTCAACTTTGCCATGCTGGTGCCCAGCGCCTTGATGCAGTCCATGGCCTCCTTTGTCTCTCAGAATATTGGAGCGGGCAACCCCAAGCGAGCCAAGCAGTCTATGTTTACCGGGATCGGCGTAGGCCTTGGATTTGGCTGCGTGGTCTTTGCCCTGGTCATGCTCAAGGGCGATGTCCTTGCCGGCTTTTTCTCCACTGACGCCGCTGTCATTCAATGCGGATTTGACTACCTGAAGGGCTTTGCCCCGGAAACCATTGTGACAGCCGTTTTATTCAGCATGGTGGGCTATTTTAACGGCAATCAAAAGACTGTCTGGGTCATGGTCCAGGGTTTGGTACAAACCCTGCTCGTCCGCCTTCCTCTGGCGTACGTGATGAGCATTCAGCCCAACGCCAGTCTGACAAAAATTGGCCTTGCCGCGCCGGCCTCCACAGCGGTGGGTATTCTCCTAAACGTGGGATTTTATATCTACCTGAACCGAAAACAGGCCAGAGAAATGCAGCGTTTGGCCTGAACAGCCATTACTTAAGGCAATACCGCACAGAAAAATGAGCCAACGACTGGCGAATATGATATATTAGAGGCATGGATAAACAGATGACGATTTCCGCATTCAGCGATGAGTTGGCGCAGGTGCGGACGAAGAAAAAAGAATTTCTGAGTCAGATCGAACGGATCGTCCCATGGACGGAATGGCTAGCCATGATTCAGCCGTGCTATTACAAAGGAGAGCGCGGCAATAAACCCTATCCTCTGGAGACCATGCTGCGGCTGTATCTGCTGCAAAACCTGTACGACCTGAGCGATGAGGCAACCG
>CDTY01051890.1_pt1 | contig 37456 bp, 28 predicted proteins | sample 557731 | NCBI WGS metagenome assembly CDTY01 (sample SAMEA3182101, study PRJEB8094) | gut metagenome | biome: human; feature: gut; material: Stool; isolation source: human stool | place: Canada | collected 2013-02-12
GATGGCACCTTCAAGCCCAAGGGCACTCTGACCGGCTATCAGTTCGCCAAGATGCTGCTGGGCGTGCTGGGCTATGGTGTCAAGGACGAGTATGTGGGCACCAACTGGGCTCTGAACGTGGCTCGTGACGGCGCTACCATCGGCCTGTTTGACGACGCCACTGTCACCGCTGGCCTGATCAACCGTGACAACGCCACCCAGATCGCTTTCAATGCTCTGAACTCCAATCTGGTCACCTATTCCGAGCTGCTGGGCACCTATACCGCCTACAACATGATGACCCAGACCCTGCTGGGCACTCTGGCCAGCAACATCTTCAGCCTGACCACCGCTACCAAGACCGATGGCTATGGCTACAACACTCACGCCTGGAGACAGAATGGCAAGATCATCACCGGTTACTACATGACCGATAAGGTCCTGGGTACCGAGACTGATTCCAGCCTGACCGGCAACCAGCTCTTCAACGCCTATGGCTGGGATGTGAATGCCAACGGCACCTATCCCACCGTTCCCGTGTATGTCAACGGCACCCTGGAGTACAATTGGGATCCCAGCACCGCTCTGAAGTCTGTGGCTACCAAGTACATCGCCAAGGGCTACACCGTCAACTTCGTTGACGTGAAGGAGAACATCAACGGCAACATGGTCTTCGACGGCAACGTGGAGAAGATCATTGTCACCATCCCCTACCTGGCTGAGGTCACCGCTGTGAAGGCTGCTACCTCTTCCGCTAACCGCTCTGTCACCCTGAAGGTCTATGCTGAGAAGTCTGGCCAGGCCGCTTCCTGGACCATCAACAATGTGGAGACCGAGGAGTTTGAGAAGGGCGATTATATCCTGATCACTCCTTCCTCCAACACCTCTGCTGGTTTCCAGGATCCTCTGAGCATGGTCAAGGCTCAGTCTGTTGAGGGTAAGGTCACCGCTTATTACAGCAACAGCGCTGCCGACAACAACGGCTCTGTCACTGTGGACGGCACCAAGTACAACTACAACTTCATCTTCGCCAGCAGCAAGAACCTGGCTCTGGGCGACAGCCTGGCTCAGGGTAGCTACCTGCTGAACAAGTCCATCTACACCTTCTTCCTGGATGATGTGGGCAACGTCATCGGTGTGAAGGTCAAGGAGGACGCCATCAACGACTATGCTTATGTTATCGCTGTGGGTCACGATTCCTTCGGCAAGTACAACATTGTCAAGGTCCTGACCAGCGATGGCAAGATCGGCACCTACACCGTGTCTTCTAAGTCTGACACTGTTGCTTATGACGGCGACACCACCGACAACAAGTACGCTGCCGTGGGTGAGATCTACGCTTACAGCATCAACTCCAGCAACGAGATCGTTCTGGACAAGGTCCAGGATCTGAACGCCACCTATGACCAGGTCCTGTACTCCGTGGCCAGCACCGTTACTTCCGGCGCTAACAAGAGCTTCTCTCAGGGCTCCATCACCAAGTTCACCAAGGGCTACTCCCTGATCACCATGAGCGATGGCAGCGTGGCCTATGCTACCGACTCCACCGTGTTCATGTATCTGGATGGCAGCACTGTGACCACCTATGTGGGCAAGTCCAATGCTCCTTCCATCACCAGCGCTAAGTACGCTTCCGTGGTCCGCACCAATGTGACCGAGGACGGCAGAACCGTTCCTTACGCCACCTATATTGTGGTCACCACTAAGCCCGAGAACACCATGACCGACAACTATCTGTATGTCATGGGCAACTACTACGGCACCACCCAGGATGTGAACGGTGATACCGTGTATCTGTACAAGACCATCAAGGATGGTTCTGTGGTCAACCTGGCCATGGATGCCAACACCTATGGCGCTGGCGTGTATCTGTACGGCATGGATGAGGCCAAGTACACCGGCGACACCGCTAACAGCGTTGAGGCTGGCCTGTACAGCCTGACTGCTGCTACCGCTGGTGCGGTGGGCGGCGGCACCACCGGCGACTACAAGGCCAATGTGGTCATCGGCGTGTCCTCCAATGACAACGTCATTGTCACTCCTGCCAACAACGACCAGTTCGTGATCTCCCCCGACACCAAGATCACCGACATCAGCAACCCCTCCGACATTATCACCAACGCTTCCTTCAAGATCGGTGATACTGTGACCATCGTCTACAAGACCGTTTCCGGCCTGCAGGTTGCTGACGCCATCTACATCAACTCCCACGCTGCTGTGACCACCACCACCGGTGCTAAGAACCTGTCCACCGCTATTACCAGCGAGGCCAATGGTGCTTTCCTTGTGGGCAGCAGTGATGCTTCTACCGTCATGTCCGGCATTGCCAATGTGGACACCACTGTGGATCTGCTGGTCTTCAAGTTTGCGATGCCCGTTGCCACCTCTCAGACCGTGACCCTGACTGTCACCGACAGCACCGGCACCCTGATCTACAAGGATTCTGGCACCATCGCTGACACCAACGCTCACTACTTCTACGCTGCTACCAGCGGCTCTGTGAACAACACCGGTTCCGGCTCTCTGGCCGGCAGTGGCGCTCACAACCTGGCTGCTGGCACCTACAACTACACCATCGAAGGTTCTGTCTCTGGCCTGATCCAGACCGGTTCTTTCACCAAGTAAGTTGTAAACGGCAAGTCTGAACAGCGTGTAAGCGCTTAAGGCAAAAAAGGCCCGCACCGAAAGGTGCGGGCCTTTTTTCGCTTTATGACTTAAGTTTCTTCCTCTGCTTGCTTTTGATTGGAAAGCTCCTCCGCATCAGGGAACCAGTTATCAGGAACTTCTCGCTGCTCTAGAATTTGAGTTCCATCCATATGGCAGACCAGCACATTGATCGTCATGCTCTCACCCCATATACCCGTACTTTAGTGCCCGATAATACCGGGCGGCTGCTGGCACAATAAAAATTCAACTGGGTCAGATTTTTAGGTGTAACGGTTTCTGGCTTTACAACCACGAAACTTTCGCTCACCTTCGGTATGGAGTCCCCTGGCGCCACCATATAACTGCTTCCGAAAAGGAAAGTGTCCAGAATCAACTCCAGTTTTCCAGCGCCAGCCTTAGAATTGTATACAGCACAAAACATGGCAAGGTAATCATCATTGCTGTAAATGGTATCGGCTCGCCCATTGAGCCGAATAAATGCTGTATCAACGGTATCCGTCTTAATCATGGGATGAATGATGAGCCGGTCGTACTGGGTGAAATCCACCCCCGAAAGGTCCACGTCCAGCTGCTGGCAGCTCTGGGTGGTGGTTACATCCGCTAGCTTTTCAAAGTAGTTTCTCTCCTTCACCTCCGCAATGGCTGTATCCAATTTGGCATTGTCCTCGTTGAAATCCTCCCGCAGGATGCGGTCCTCCCCATCCCACTGGCAGAGGCCATAGTGTTGCGTTTTTTTCATGCTCTACCCCTTTCCGGGCGTTTTCTCCCGCCGCAGACAGACGGCAAAAAAGGCAGCGGGAGAAATTTGCCCTACACATACGTGTAGGGCAAGGGGGTTCGTGCATGGAGACATGCACGGGGACGGGAAAAAGTTTTTTGAAAGTCTGTTGCACGGAAACGTGCACGAAAACGAAGCCTTACACGCTTTGGTGTAAGGCTTTTTTGCGGGAGCGATACCAAAGGAGGCGTCCTCGACGATAGGCCTTGCCCCCTTGGCCGGGCCGGGTCCGCTCTGCCCGGACCGGCAAACCATAGGCGGGCGGCGGAACGCGCGCCGCCGCCCGCCAAAAAAATTTGCTCACCACAGGCGTTTTCAAAAAAGCACCGGGACCAAAGGCGCGGGAAAACCATGCGCCGCAGCTTGCCCCGGAGAAAAAGGAGAGATGCCTGTTGAGACAGACGGCAAACTATCAGCTCAGCCAGTGGGATGCAGAGGACCGCATCCTGCGGGAGGACTTCAACAGCGACAACCAGAAGATCGACGAAACCATGGCGGCCCTCAAGGCCGGAAACTATTTTGAGAAGCTGGCAGATGTAACTACCACCCAGAGCTGCCAGCAGCTGGACGTGGACCTTTCGGAGGTGGACTTCACCCAGTACGACCGGCTGATCATTCACGCCATGATCAAGACGGACAGTACAAATATTGGCTATCTGCGGATCAACAATCTTTCTGATCCTGCAGCTTATAACCGCAGTGTAGCTCTGGCCACTTTTGCCACCGTCTACAATTCTGGCACAGGCATGGGGGATGTGGATCTTATTTTAGGCCCGGGTATTTCCGGCCGCTGCCGGACTTCCTCTCTGGCAAACGACGAGGTGGAACACCAGCTCAATGAGGGCTCCATCGCTCTCAATCCAGGATTCGTGACCCAGGAAAATCTACGCCAACTGAATTTTTACTGTGCCAACAGCTGTCCGGTGCTGCCGGGCACCAAAGTACGAGTGTATGGGGTGAGGATATGACGATCAATGTGTTGGTCTGCCGCATGGACGGAACGCAAACCTTGGAGCAGCGAGAAGTTCCCGACGACTGGTTCTCCGTTCCGGAAGAAGAAACGTTGGAAAACGTTCAGAAAAAAGAATAAAAGAGGCAGAAAAAGGCCCGCACCTTACGGTGCGGGCCTTTTTTACCGTCATAACACAAACACGGTTTGTATCAGCGGTTTGCTCTGATCAGATGGTGAAGCTACCAGACATCAGGACGGTGCCCTGGGCATCCACGATGGTGTAGGTGTGAACACCGGCAGACAGAGCGGTAGTCTTCAGAGTACCAGTACCGGCATTGTTCAGGCCGCTACCCTTTACCTGGACATAGAAGAAGTGGGGGCCAGGAGCAAAGGAAGTGGAGGTGACCTCCTCATAGGTGGTAGTGTTATCAATGGTCAGAGTCACCTTGGCATCGTTCACGCTGGTGAACTTGAAGAACAGGTTCTCATTGATGTTACCATTGATATCGCTGGAGATATCGGTGGGCTTATTACCCAGCTCATACACGCCATCACCCAGAGCCTTGACCTCGTTAGAGTCGGTGCTGGCAGTGCCGACATAATTCGTAATGGAATCAGTCTGCACGCCGGAGTGAGAGGTGATGTAGATGGCGTCAGCGATCTGCAGGCCGGAGGTGACCTTGTAGACAACGGTCACGGTATCGCCAACCTTGAAGGAGGCATCGGTGATGATGTCGCTCTGGTTGGTGATGTCGGTGATCTTGGTGTCGGGGGAGATCACGAACTGCTCGTTGTTGTAGCCGCCAGCCACGATAACGTTATCGTTGGAGGACACGCCGATGACCACGTTCTTCTTGTAGTCGCCGGTGGTGGTGCCGCTGCCCACAGTGCCAGCCTTGGCAGCAGTCAGGCTGTACACGCCAACCTCGACGCTGTTGGCGGTGTCGCCGGCGTACTTGGCCTCGTTGAAGCCGTACAGATACACGCCCTCGCTCAGGCCGGTCTTATCCACAGCGATGTTCACCACAGCGCCGTCCTTGACCACCTTGTACAGGTAGATCTTATCACCATTCACATCCTGAGTCTGGCCATAGGGGTTGTTGTTCAGGACGTAGACATAGTTGTCAGTCATGGTGTTGGCGGGCTCGCGGGTGATCACCACATAGGTGGCGTAGGAAACGGTCTTGCCGTCCTCGGTCACATCGGAGTAGATCACGGAAGCATAGTAACGGTTGGAAGCGTCGTCAGCAATGGAAGGAGCGTTGGACTTGCCCACATAAGTGGTCACCGTGTTGTTGGAAGCGTCATAGTACATGAACACGGTGGAGTCGGTGGCATACACCACGTTCTTGGAACCCACACCGCCGCTCATGGTCATGACGGAGTAGCCCTTGTCGAACTTGGTGATGTAGCCCTGAGAATAGCTCTTCTGAGAACCACTGGTGCTGCTGGTATTGCCCGCAGCATACAGGACCTGATGATAGGTGCTGTTGATGTCATTGACATCCTCCAGAACGATCTCGTTGTTGGAGTTGATGCTGTAGGCGTAGATCTCGCTGACATCGGCAAACGCATCGCTGCTATTTCCGTTATCATAGGCATCCGCATCGGACTTGGAGGACACGGTGTAGGTACCGATCTTGCCGTCGCTGGTCAGGACCTTGACGATGTTGTTGTTCTGGAAGGAATCCTCGCCAACAGCAATGATGTAGGCATAGTCGTTGATGGCATCCTCCTTGACCTTCACACCGATGACGTTGTTGCAGTCATCCAGATAGAAGGTGTAGATGGACTTGTTCAGCAGGTAGCCGCTGCTGGCCAGGCTGGTGCCCAGAGCATAGCTGTCCTGGAAGATGAAGTTGTAGCCGTACTTGGTGCCGTCCACGGTGACGGAGCCGTTGTTGCCGCTGGTGTTGTTGTAGTAAGCGGAGACAGTACCCTCCACGGTCTCAGCCTTGACCATGTTCAGGGGCTCCTTGTAACCGGCAGAGGTGTCGGAGGAAGGAGTGACCAGGATGTAATCGCCCTTGGCGAACTCCTCAGTCTCCACGCCGTCCACGGTGATGGTGCCGGAGTTGTTGGGATCGTAGACCTTCAGGGTGATGGAACGGTCAGCGGAAGAGGTAGCAGCCTTCACAGCAGTGACCTCAGCCAGAGCGGGGATGGTGATGATGATCTTCTCTACATCGCCGTCCTTGCCGGTGCTGATCCAGTTACCGTTATTGTCCTGATAGCCCTCGGTCACATCCACCAGGGTCACGGTCCAGCCCTTCTGGATCTTGTCGGTGCTGTTGTTCTTCAGGAAAGTGTCAGCGTTGATGTTGGTGCAGTTGTTGCTGTTGTAGGTATCAGTCAGCTGACGAGCAGAAGTATCATACCAATACTGAGTGCCATTGACATACAGCTCCACGCCGTCGCCGTTGTAACCGCCAGTGGTGGTCAGGGCGTTCCAGGTGTAGTTCTTGTACAGGTTGCCGTAGGTGATGTCGGTGTTCTCAGTGCCCAGCACCTTGTCGCTCAGATAGTAATCGGTGATGATCTTGCCATCCTGTCTCCAGGCGTGGGTGTTGTAGCCATAGCCATCCACCTTGCCGACCTCGGTCAGGTTGAAGATGTTCTTGGCCAGGGTGCCCAGCAGGGTCTGAGTCATCACGTTGTAAGCGGTGTAGGTGCCCAGCAGCTCGGAATAGGTGACCAGGCTGGAGTTCAGGGCATTGAAAGCGATCTGAGTGGCGTTGTCACGGTCGATCAGACCAGCGGTGACAGTGGCGTCATTGAACAGGCCAATGGAAGCGCCGTCACGAGCCACGTTCAGAGCCCAGTTGGAGCCCACGTACTCGTCCTTGACACCATAGCCCAGCACGCCCAGCAGCATCTTGGCGAACTGATAGCCGGTCAGAGTGCCCTTGGGCTTGAAGGTGCCATCATTGTAGCCGTTGATGATGCCGGTGGAAGCGCAGTAGCCGATATAGCCGGCGAACTGGCTGGTAGCGGGGACATCGGGGAAGGGAGCCTTCTCGACGCCCAGCTTGGAAGCGGCATCATTGCCCAGGGCCATGATCGCGATGATCTTGGCGGCCTGCTCACGGGTGATGGTCTTTTCGGGGCCGAAAGAGCCATCCTCGTAACCGGTGATGATACCGATCTTGTTGAAGAGCTCAACGGCCTCTTTGTGCTCGATGCTGTCCACATCGGTGAGGTCCTTGAACTCGGTGGCACCAGCGCTGATGGTGACCAGAGACATGGTCATGACCAGAGCCAGCACCAGAGAAAGGAACTTCTTCATGGTATTCCTCCTTAAAAATTTACCGATTTGGGTCGAAAAACCTTTAAGGGGCTTCTCACGCCCCTTATCTCTGGACACTTTGAGACCCGCAAACCATTGCAGCACAATGGTTTACGGGTTTTGCTATTTTGGCAGGTAGAACGAAAGGTGGGACCAAATGTCTACCTGAGTCAGTAGGAATTGCCCGAGGCCTTGTGCCCCAGGGGCTGCGGCGGCCTGGGACGGGTAGACAAAGGCAACATGCACCTGATTGTAAAAATCTTCCTATATCGCCCGAAAGCATAGGGAGAGAAGGGACTGATGCTCCGAACCCAGTGCACGGCGGCGTGCACGAAAACGGGGGCGGACCCGCCTTTTTGACGGGTTCACCCCCGGGAAAATTTCCAGTTGTCCAGACCCGGCCCCGGGCCTGAGGTATACATTATAATATATATATAGCACGAGACACAGTAAAATGTGATCCTGTCTTTGTGTCGCGCACGTGCCTCAACGGTGCGGACACGGAAGCATGGGATGTTCTGTAAACCAGCTACTTTTGCGTAATTCTGAACATATTGAGGTGGAAAATACGCCAAAAAGCGGTAAATCAACGTGAAAAACGCTTTGTTACAATTAGATTACAAACCGCCGATGCCTCTTGCGAAATCAAAAGGGCCGTGATAATATACATCATGCAGAGCGGCCCGCCTCTTGCGTTGGCTCCGGTATAGATACAGGACCGGCTAGCCACGGTATGTGTGCCGGAAAAAGCGTAAGGTCGGAAGGCTCTGACAACTCAATACCGGTAAGGGGAGTGAGAATTCTATTCCAATTACTGGTAAATTCTTAAGGAGGAATACCATGAAGAAGTTCCTTTCTCTGGTGCTGGCTCTGGTTATGACCATGTCTCTGGTCACCATCTCTGCCGGTGCCAAGGACTTCACGGACAGCAGCTCCATCAAGTATGGTGAAGCGGTTGACGTGATGTCCGGTGTGGGCGTCATCGACGGTTATACTACCGGCGATTTCAAGCCCACCGACACCCTGACCCGCGGCGCGGCTGCCAAGATCATCTGCAACATGATCCTGGGCCCCACCACTGCCGGCGCTCTGAGCGCTGACACCGCTCCTTTCAAGGATGTCCCTGCCAACCACGTCTTTGCCGGCTACATTGCCTACTGCGCACAGCAGGGCATCATCAACGGCTACAATGACGGTTCCTTCAAGCCCGCTGGCACTGTGACTGGCTATCAGTTCCTGAAGATGCTGCTGGGCGCCCTGGGCTATGACGGCTCCATCGAGGGCTTCACCGGCGGCAACTGGACCGTCAACGTGGCCAAGCTGGCCTCCAGCCTGGGCCTGATGAAGGGCAACGACAACTTCGTTGGCACCAACGCCATGACCCGTGAGGAAGCCTGCCTGTATGCCTTCAACACCATGCAGACCACCATGGTGGAGTACGAGAATAACTTCGTCATCGTCGGCAGCGACGGCAAGGTCACCCAGGGCGTTTCCAGCGCCAAGGAAGTGGCTAACAACACCACCTCTGCCAACACCATCAAGAAGGATGGCAAGATGCAGTTTGCCGAGCGTTACTTCAAGGATCTGAAGCTGACCGCCGGCACCGATGCTTTCGAGCGTCCCGCCAACATCTGGAACTACAAGACCACCAACATCGGCACCTATGCCAAGACCGCTGATGCCTCCTACACCGAAGAGGTAAAGCTGGGCACCATTTACAGCGATCTGGGCCTGAGCAAGACCGTGGCTGCCGCCGACGTGGAGTTCCATGTGGACGGCAAGGTGGAGTCCGCCAGCGGCAACGCCAACGACAACTCCACTGCTCTGACCACTCTGGGCCTGGTGAAGGGCTCCTCCGACAAGATCGGCGGCGCTGGTGTGCTGACTCAGGTGTACTATGACACCGACAACGGCACTGCTGTTATCACCATGGTCAATACCTATGCCGGCGAGGTGAAGGGTGTTCACGCCGCTACCTCCAGCCGCGACGCTTACATCAATGTCTCCCCCATTGCCGCTGGCGTTGGCGCTGCTGGTACCTATGACACCAACGAGTCCTTCAGCGTGGACGACGTGGTTCTGTACACCTACAGCAACAAGGTCGGCGACACCGGCATCCAGAGTGTTGTCTCTGCCGAGACTGTAACCGGCACCCTCAACGGCTTCACTGCTCAGAAGAACGTCACCGTCAACGGCACCTCCTACGGCGCTGCCAAGGTGTATTCCACCAAGGTCACCGGCCTGGAGAACTCCGTGGGCTATGAGGTGGAGCTGGTTCTGGACCAGTACGGCTATGTCCTGAACGTGAACACCGACAAGGCCTCCGGCAACTACGCCGTGGTCCTGGATGCCGGCAAGAGCGGCTTTGACAACATGGCCCGCCTGCTGTTCACCGACGGCACCGTCAAGGATGTGGTCCTGAAGGATACCACCATCGATGCCTTCGATGATGATGCTACCGGCCTGACCGTGGGCGATATCGTCTCCTACAAGGTCAACAGCGAGAGCAAGTATACCCTGACTCTGCTGGCTGACGGTTATAACAGTGCCACCTCTGGCAACATCGTTGCCAAGGGCAGCGCCACTGTCCTGGATAATGCAGACTTTGCCAACCTGTATGCTGGTAGCAACCGTGACGAAGTCACCAGCTTCAACGGCAAGACCATCTTCCTGGTAAAGGACAGCAATGGCAACTACACTTCCTACACTGGCTTTGCCAACGTACCCACCATCACTGTTAGCGCCGCTGTTCCCATGGCTATCTATGCCAAGACTGTGAGCGGCTCTCCCACCAAGACCGGCGTTGCCACTGTTGTCTACATTGATGCGTCTCAGAACGCCACCTCCACCAGCTCTAGCAAGGACGTGGTCTTTGTGAAGGGCTCCTCCGTGGGCGCTTCCTATGATGCCACCAAGGGCACCTACTACACCTACACCGCCGTTGTCAACGGTGAGCTCACCACCATCGATACTGTCACTCAGACCACGGCGGACACCCTGTACAGCACTGTGTCCTATGATAAGAACAACGTGGCCACTCTGAGCAACGGCGTCAACGCTTCCGACAAGGACTATGGTACTCAGCCCACCGTGAATGGCGCCCTGTACAGCGACGGTACCACTTACAAGGTCGGTACCAAGGCCGAGTCCAACGGCGTCATTGGTGTTCTGGGCGGTTACTACACTTACGCCAAGGATTGCACCGTGTTCTATAAGGACACCGACGGCAACATCACCGCTTCCAGCGTCAGCGCCATCACCGACGACAGCAACGACATCGTGTTCGTCAAGTTCGTCGACAGCGAGATCACCAGCATCGTGATCGTCCAGGTGGCTGAGGGCGGCGGCAACAGCGGCAACAACACCGGCTATGTGGTGAACACCCCCGCCACTGTGGCTCTGACCTCTGCCGGCGCCAGCGTCACCAATGCCAAGGTGTTCTACAATGGTTCTGCTCCCACTGGCGACATCGAGAACCTGAACATGAAGGTCACCTATTACAGCTGGGCTACCGCTGATGGCGCCTGGAAGGAGTATACCTCCGAATCCAGCGCCGACGCCAAGATCACCGGCAGCACCGGTGTCGTCGATGACGGCACTCTGGGCGGCGCTACTCTGGCTGTGGGCAACTACAAGGTTGTCGTCACTCTGTCTGGTTCCAACATCGGCACCCTGACTCTGTTTGACGGCACCGCCAGCGTGACTGCTCCCTGATCTAAGTCTGTCAGGTCTACCCTGCTCACTTGATAAAAAAGGACGTCCTGCTTCTGCAGGACGTCCTTTTTTCAGGTTTTCACTCCAAAAAGCTGGAATCTGCTGCCCGCGGGGATCTTTCCTCCATTCCCCGCTATCAAATTGACCGCAGTCAATTCTCCCCAGGTGATCGGTGCCACACAGTACCGGTCCTCAAAGCCGTATCGGGACCACCAGGGATTCATGCCGCTGATCCGCTCATCGGCGTTATAGCGGGAGAGAAAGCAGAAGCGACAGGTCCCCACCTCCGCCAGATAATTGCAGCTCAATTGTTTTCCGTTGTTGGTGTTGTGGTACAGATACCCTTCGGACAATCCGTTTACCAGAACCCGCATCGTTTTCCCGTCCGTTGTGATCTCCGCCTCCAGCTCAAACCGCCGGTAGGGAGAAAAGTCGATCTGGGACACATCCAGGTCCACCTGCTGCGCCTCCGCCTCTGTGGTCACATCCAGCAGCTTGACGTAGGGCAGCGTCTGTTGAAGTTCTTTCAAAGCTTGGTCAATCTTCTCGTTGTCCCTGTTAAAATCCTCCCGCAGGATGCGATCCTCTGCATCCCACTGGCTGAGCTGATAGTTTGCCGTCTGTCTCAACAGGCATCTCTCCTTTTCTCCGGAGCAAGCTGCGGCGCATGGCCTCCCCGCGCCTTTAGCCCCGGTGTTCTCTTGAAAACGCCTGTGGTGAGCAAATTTTTTCGGCGGGCGGCGGCGCGCGTTCCGCCGCCCGCCCAAGGTTTGCCGGTCCGGGCAGAGCGGACCCGTCCCGGCCAAGGGGGCAAGGCCCATCGTCGAGGACGCCTCCTTTGGTATCGCTCCCGCGGAAAAAGCCTTACACCAAAAGGTGTAAGGCTTCGCTTTCGTGCACGCCGCCATGCACGCCTATGCAAATTTTCCCGCCCAGGGCCGAAAAAAAGCCGCCGGAAAACCGGCGGCTTTTGGGAGTTTGCTTCGAGGGAAGGAACCCTCAGCTCTTGCGGAACCGGGCCAGGAAGTCCCGGGTCTCCTGCTTCTGGGGATTGCCGAAGACCTCCTCCGGGGTCCCCTGCTCGCAGATGACGCCCTGGTTCATATAGACCACCTGGCTGCTCACGTCCCGGGCAAAGGCCATCTCGTGGGTCACCACCAGCATGGTCATGCCCTCGTTGGCCAGGGTCTGCATGACGGAGAGAACCTCACCCACCATTTCCGGGTCCAGGGCGGAGGTGGGCTCGTCGAACAGCAGTACCTCCGGGTCCATGGCCAGAGCCCGGGCGATGGCCACACGCTGCTTCTGGCCGCCGGAGATCTGCCGGGGCTTGGCGTTGATATAGGGGGCCATGCCCACCTTCTCCAGGTAATTCATGGCGCTCTTCTGAGCATCCACCTTGTTCTTCTTGAGCACCTTCACCTGGCCCACCATACAGTTTTCCAGCACGGTCATGTTGTTGAACAGGTTGAAGGACTGGAACACCATACCCACCCGGGAACGGTACTGGGCGGCGTTGACGCCCCGGCCCGCCACATTGTCTCCGTGGTAGAGGATCTCGCCGGAGGTGGGCGTCTCCAGCAAATTGATGCACCGCAGCAGCGTGGACTTGCCGGAGCCGGAGGCGCCGATAATGGAGATGACGTCGCCCTTGTCCACGGTAAAGTCAATATCCCGCAGAACTTCGTTCTTGCCAAAGGTCTTGGAGAGGTGCCGGACCTCTAAAATCAGTTCACCCATATTAGCGCTCTCCTCTCGTACTGCCGTTGCGGTTCTTCAGGCCCTGCAAGGTCCGCTCCCGGTACTCCTTGCTGTGCTCGTCAAAGGGAGTCCCCCGGTCGGGATGGCTGTAAGTTCCGGCAGCCATGGTCAGCTGATCCTCCTGAACCAGCTCATAGCTGTCAGAGCCGTCCATCCGCTTCTCCAGCCAGCGCAGCAGGAAGGAGGCGATCAGCGTCATGGTCAGATAGCCGATCATCTCGATGGCGGCGGAGGGGAAGTACATATTGTTCACGCCGGTGATGTAGCGGTGGAAGGCAAAGAAATCCGTAAAGGTGATGATGAACATGACGGAGGTATCTTTGACGTTGATGATGAAGTTGTTGCCGATCTGGGGCATGATGTTCCGCAGGGCCTGGGGCAGGATGACGCTAGTCATGGTCTGGACGTGGGTCATGCCGATGGCCTTGGCACCCTCGGTCTGGCCGGGATCAATGGAGATGATGCCGCCCCGGACGGACTCAGCCATGTAGGCACCGGTGTTCACGGACACCACCAAAATGGCAGCTGCCCAGACGCTGGGCCACTGGACGGAATTGCTGGTAAAATAGGGCAAGCCGTAATAGATGAACACCGCCTGGAGCACCATGGGGGTTCCCCGGAACACCTCCACATACACCCGGATGATCACCCGGATCAGCTTCAGCACGAACCGCTTGGGCAGGGGGTCATTTTTCGTGTAGGGGATGGTATTGAGTATACCGCAGATCAGGCCAATGACGCAGCCGATGATGGTGGCTACCACAGCCAGGATCAGGGTACTCCGGATACCGTTGAGATATCCCTGGTGATAATTTTGCCAGAGGAGGACCATGTCCTGGCCCAGCTTGACAAACCGCTCCATACGGAACCGCTCCTTTCATGTACAGGCCCATCCTCCGGCCCTGGGCAGGACCGGAGGATGGGAGAAAAATCGATATTGGGAATTAGACCTCAGGCTGGATGGCAATGGCCTGATCCATGATGGCGTTGAACTGCTCCTCGTTGAGGCTGGAGAGGACGGTGTTGATGGCGTCCTTGAGCTGGGTGTTGCCCTTCTGGACAGCGATGCCGATGTTGACGTTCTCAGCCCGCTCCTCCTCGGTGGCAAACTGGAAGTCACCGTCAGTGCCGGAGAAGTTCAGGATGACCAGGTTGTCATCCTTGGCCACAGCGGCCATAGCGGTGGGCATATCGGTGCAGATGAAGTCCACGGTGCCGGTCTGCAGCTGCATGATCATAGCAGGGGCAGTCTCAGCGGGAGCCAGCAGGTTGATGTCGGAAATCTGGGGCAGGCAGGAGTCATACCAGATGGTGCCGGACTGTGCGGTGCAGGTACCGCCGGCCAGGTCGGCAATGGAGGTGGCGTTGGCATACTCGCTGTCCTTGGTGGTGACGCAGACGATGGTGGCGTAGTAGTAGGGGCCTGCCATATCCACTTCATTCATCCGCTCAGCGGTCATGGACTGACCGGCGATGTTGGCGTCCATGGTGCCAGACTGCACAGCGGGAGTCAGGGAATCCCAGGCGCTGGAAACGATCTCCAGCTCCCAGCCATAGGCCTCGCAGATCCGCTTGGCGATCATCACGTCATAGCCGTTGGCGTAGCCGCCCTCCACGTTGGAGATGGGCACGGCGCCGTTGGAGTCGTCCATCTGCATCCAGTTGTAAGGAGCATAGGCGCACTCCATACCCACGGTGAGGACGCCATCCTCCAGGCCAGGGATGGAAGAAGTGTCCACGCTGGTCAGATCCTCCACAGGGGGAATCTCCACAGTGGAGCCATTTTCGGTGTCGCCGGCGGAGCCGGAGCTGGGAGTGGTCGTGGTCTCGCTGCCACAGGCGGCCAGGGACAGGGTCATGACCATGGCACAAATCAGGGCAAACAGTCTTCTCATTGTTGGGTACCTTCCTTTTCTTCCAAAAATTCCAATCGCAGCCGCATTGCCCAGACAATGAGAAAGGCCATGGATGTGTGTGAAACATCCATGGCCGCAACGTAACGATGCAGGGACAGGAACTGACCTGTCAGCCAATGATAGCGCTCCACATACGTGACAGTCCGACGGATCTTCTCCGGCGTCCCAGCAGGTCAGCCCTTCAGGCGGCGTTCCCACTTCGGCGGTGGCCCTTTCCCTCTCGCCGGCTGCCTGGAGCCCTGGGAGAGAGGTACTGATGCGTCCCGCGCCTCTACCATTGTCTCCGGCCGTCTTGAGGCGACCGAAGCAATACGGTATTGATTTGTTGTGGTCAGTCTAGTACGGTTTCCAGTCTTTGTCAACCCCCAGAGGCCGTTTTTTGTGTTTTTTATGCAATCCGCTCCCTGTTTTCCCATCTTGGGCCGGAGCCTTTCGGCAAAATCCGACAAAGAAAACAGGGGCGCATCGCGGCAAGCGGTGCGCCCCTTTCCAATTTTTAGACAAGGAGTTTTCCTTTACTCCTCCACATCCTTCAAGCGGTCAGCATAGGCACTGTCCATAGCGCTCTGCTTTTCGGCCTCGGTCTTGTAGACCTGGACATCCATCGCCGCGTCGTGGACGGAGCGGATGGTGCCGGCGCCGGCCACGCAGCCGCCGGGGCAGCCCATGCCCTCCAGCAGGTAGCCGTCCCGCTTGCCGGCCTTGGCCAGCATGAGCATCTTGCGGCACTCCTTCAGGCCGTCGCCGTAGTCCACCTTCACCTCACGGTCCGGGTCGATGTGGCGAATGGCCTCGGCCACGGCAGCAGCCACACCGCCGCCCACAGCAAAGCCGCGGCCCGCGGCAGTGCCGGCGGTAAAGTCGTCATCGGGGTCGGCCTGGATCTGGGTAAAGTCGATCTCCTTGGCGTCGAACATGCCCTGGAGCTCTTCAAAGGTCAGCACAAAGTCCACATCGGAGCGGACGGTCCGACGGGAGGCCTCCAGCTTCTTGGCGGCACAGGGACCCACGAACACGATCTTGGCGTTGGGGTGTTCCTTTTTCACCAGCCGGGCAGTGAGCACCATGGGCGTCATGGCCATGGAGATATAGTCCTTGAACTGGGGGAAATACTTCTTGGCCATCATGCTCCAAGCGGGGCAGCAGGAGGTGGCCATGAAGGGCTGCTGCTCAGGCACCTTCTCCAGGAAGTCATGAGCCTCCTCTACCGTGCACATGTCGGCGCCGATGGCCACCTCCACGGTGTCGGCAAAGCCCAGGATGCGCATGGCGGCCTTGAGCTTGGCGGGGGTGGCGTCCTTGCCGAACTGGCCCACGAAGGCGGGGGCCACGCAGGCGATGATCTCGTCACCGGACTTGATGGCGTGGATCAGCTGGAAGATCTGGCTCTTGTCGGCGATGGCGGCAAAGGGGCAGTTGACCAGGCACATGCCGCAGGAAACGCAGCGGTCATAGTCGATCTTGGCCCGGCCGAACTCATCGGAACCGATGGCGTCCATGCCACAGGCAGCGGCACAGGGACGCTCCAGCTTGCTGATGGCGTTGTAGGGGCACTGCTTCTGGCACTTGCCGCACTTGATGCACTTGGACTGGTCGATGGAGCTCTTGCCGTCCTTGCCGATGACGATGGCATCCCGGGGGCAGACAGCCTGGCAGGGATGGGACAGACAGCCCTGGCAGTTGGAGGAGACACGGATCTCCTTGGGGGGGCAGGCGTTGCAGGCGAAGGGAATGATGTTGATGAGAGGCGGCTCATAGTACTTCTCCGGCAGGGCCGCTTCCTCAATCCCGTCACTGGCGGGGGCGCGGACACTGACGGGCCGCAGGGGCAGTCCGCAGGCCAGGCGCAGCCGCTCGGTGACGATGGCCCGCTCCAGGAAGATGTCGTGGCGGTATCGCGCCTCTTCACCGGGTACGATCTTGTAGGGTAAAAGATCAATACGGGAATAGTCGCCGCCTTCATAGGCCAGGCGTGCCACCTCCGTGAACACGTTGCGGCGGATGTCGTCAACTACGCTGTGAATTCCTCTCAAGGTCTTTTCCTCCCATTGATATATCCAAAAATAGTAAATTCCGCTTGGTCCGCCTACATTATATCGGGTCTGGGCCTGTTTTGCAAGACGAGCCTGCGATTTTTTTCACAAAGTGCCGTAAAAAATTCATTTTCTTTTCTGTTTCTTTCACTTTTCCCGTTCCAGCTAAGTATATGATTCCTCTTACTGGCATTTTTTCCCTTTTTGTTTCCTCAGCCGGGTGCGAAATGCCTCAATCCCCTTGCTCCCACAGGCGATGTCTGCTATAATGACTCCAACCCAAGTGTTGGTCAGGCAAGGACAAGTTGTCTGTATTTTCTTTTGCCGGGGCTTTCCGGTGGCATCGTTCCATGGGGGTGACGCATATCGCGATCGTTTTTCTGCTTCTCATTTCCTTTGGTGTGGTCGCCATTGTGGTCACCACGCTGATGTTTGCGCTGAAAAAGCAAAACTGGTCCATTGCCCTTTTTCTGTCCGCTGTGTTCATTGGCCTGCTGCTGACCCTCATCAGCACCGTGGGCCGTCCCGCCAATCTCCAGAGTCGGAACTCCTGGGTGTGGCTGGGTCTGCTGCCCATGGTGGTGGGTGTGGCGCTGTTTTTTCTGGCCCCCCGGCGTCGGCCGCTGGCCTGCATCTTGGTGGGCATCACCATTGCGGCTGGTCTTTTGAGTATGTTTCTCTGAGCGCATCGTTTTTCCCCGGAGCCTGTGGCTCCGGGGTCTTGTTTTTTCCGCCGCGTTGACTTTCCGCCGTCAGGGCGGTATACTGACACGAAAAAAGAGCAAGGAGCGTTGAGCTATGGAACTGACCATGAATCAGGCGGTGCTGGGCGTGGAGCGCAGCGGCATCCGGGTGTTCACCCAGCTGGCCCGCCAGACCCCGGGCTGTATGGCCCTGACGTTGGGGGAGCCGGACTTCGACACGGCTCCGGCCATCCGTGCCGCGGCCAAGGCCGCCCTGGACCAGGGGGACACCCACTATCCCGAGAACAATGGCCGTCCCTGGCTCAAGGAGGCCATCGTGGACTTTGAGCGCCGCCGCAACGGTCTTTCCTACTGCCCCGATGAGGTCATCGTCACCTCCGGCGCCACCGAGGGTATCTTTACCGCTCTGTTTGCCATTCTGAACCCGGGAGACGAGGTCATCATCCCCACCCCCGCCTTCGGCCTCTATGAGTACATCGTGCAGATGTGCCGGGCGGTGCCGGTGAAGGTCCCCACGGAGCGCACCGGCTTCCAGCTGACGGAGGAGGCTCTCCGGGCCGCTCTGACGCCCCGGACCAAGGCCGTCATCCTCACCTCCCCCAACAACCCCACCGGCCGGGTCTACTCCCAGGCCACCCTGGAGGGCCTGCGGCAGGTGCTGCGGGACAAGCCGGTGTTCGTGCTGTGCGACGAGGTGTACCGTCAGCTGTGCTATGACGGCCCCTGCCCCACCTTCTCCGCCTTCCCCGAGCTGCGGGACCGGATCGTGGTGCTCCAGAGCTTCTCCAAGCCCTATGCCATGACCGGCTGGCGGCTGGGCTACCTGATGGCAGACGCCCCGGTGGTGGAGCAGATCCAGAAGGTTCACCAGTACAGCGTGGTGTCTGTGTCCGCCTTCACCCAGCAGGCCTGCGTGGAGGCCCTGCAATACGACAACTCCCGCGAGATGGAAACCTTCCGCCGCCGGCGGGACTACGTCTGGGGCCGGCTGCAGGCCATGGGCCTGGAGGTGGAAAAGCCGGAGGGTGCCTTTTATCTTTTCCCGTCCATTGAAAAATATGGCATTCCCTCCGGGGAATTCTGTACCCGGATGATCCGGGAGGCGGGCCTGGCCCTGACCCCCGGCTCCTGCTTCTCTGCCGAGGGCTTCGTGCGGATCTCCTACTGTTACAGTGACGATGCCCTGAAGGAGGGCATGGACCGGCTGGAGCGGTTCCTCCAAAGCCTGTGATTTTCCCAAAAACGAACGGACGCCGCGCCATAAAGGCGCGGCGTCCGCTTTTCTCTTTTCAGGGCAGCAGCATCAGCTTTTCCAGGAAGTCCGTCCCCCGGGGCAGCACTAGCTCATCGTCAAAGGCGAAGTTGGGGGCGTGGAGCTCCGGCGTGTCCCCCACGCCCAGCCAGAAGAACACCCCCGGCACCTGGCGCTGGTAGAAGGAGAAGTCCTCCGCCGCCAGAGCCGGCGTCTCCACAAGCCCCGGAGCCTCCTCTCCCAGCGCGGCACAGATGGCCTGATAGAGTTCCGGGTCGTTGCTCACCGGCGGATAGCCGCTGCTGATGTTCAGGTCCAGCCGGCAGCCCGTCTCCTCCGCCACCTGCGCCGCGGCGCCCTGGAGGCCCGCCTTCATGGCCTCAAAGGTGGCATCGTCAAAGGAGCGCAGGCTCCCCAGAAGCTCCGTGCGGTCGCTGACGGCGTTGCGGACGGAGCCACTGTCCATCCGCCCGAACCGCAGCACCCGTCGCTGGCCCGGCAGCTCCTGAGCCAGGCGGTAGGCCTCCTGCAGGAAGCGGCAGGCGGCCCACAGGGCGTCCCGCCCCTCCTCCGCCCGGGAGATGTGGACCCCCTTGCCGGTGACATGGAGGCTGACCTCGCTGCTGCGGGCCATCAGGGGCCCCGGACGGCTCCACACGGTGCCCGCAGGCAGACCCGGCCACAGGTGGAGGCCGAAGATCCGTTTCACCTGGTGCTCCTCCAGCACGCCGCTTTGGCACAGGGCCTCCGCCCCGCCGGTGGTCTCCTCCGCCGGTTGGAACACCGCCAGCACGTTCCGGGGCAGCTGATCCTTCCGCTCCGCCGCCCGGCGGGCCAGATCCAGCAGCATGGCCGTGTGGCCGTCGTGGCCGCAGGCGTGCATCTTTCCCGGGTGGCGGGAAGCATAGGGCAGCCCCGTCTCCTCCTCCACCGGCAGGGCGTCCATATCCGCCCGGAAGGCCACGGTCTCCTCCTTCCCGGCGTCAAAAAAGGCGCACACCGACCCCGGCGTGGGGCTGAAAACAGTGCAGGGCAGCTCCTCCAGCACGCCCCGGACATAGGCCAGGGTCTGGGGCAGTTCCCGGTCCAGCTCGGGGATCTGGTGCAGAGCCCGGCGATGGCTCACAGCGGTCATATTGGGTTCCTCCTTTTGCGGCTTTGGTTTCTCCGGGCCATTGTAGCACAAAAGGAAATCCGGGGGAAGCAAAACCGTATTTTTCCCGTCCCGCCCTGGAAATTTTGGGCAGGAGAGCACTTTTTGAATGGTTTTCCCCTCATAACCCTCTTGCGCAGGCGGGAAAAAGGTGATATGATTTGCAAAACGATAGAGGTGCGGACGAGACGAGCGCTACGGGAGCCGACGGGCTGTGAGCGTGGCAGGAAGCGACTCCGCCGAATTCCGCCTTCCAGGTATGGGGGCGGGGTGGGCCCGGGGAGAATATTTCCGGGACTGTCCGCGGCAACGCCGCCGCGGTTGCGCTATCTGCTTACAGAAACACCGCGGCAGGAAAAGGGCCCGCGCTGAAGATGTCGGTAGAGAGCGTCTCTACCGACTTTTTTTGTCGCCGAGACCAGAAACGACAAGCATCACAAACACAACAAGGAGGATACAAGTATGAAGCTCAACGGTCTGACTGGTTCCATCGTCGCCCTCATCACTCCCTTCCACGAGGACGGCTCCGTCAATTTCCACAAGCTGGGTGAACTGGTGGAGTTCCACCTGTCTCACGGCACCGATGGCATCCTGACCCTGGGTACCACCGGCGAGTCCGCCACCATGACCCACGAGGAGGATCTGGCTGTGTGCAAGTTCGTCATCGAGCAGGTGGCGGGCCGGGTCCCCGTCATCGCCGGCAGCGGCTCCAACTGCACCCAGACCATGCTGGAAAAGAGCCTGGCCTACGAGGAGGCAGGCGCTGACGGCCTGCTGCTGATCACCCCCTACTACAACAAGGCCAATGCCGAGGGCATGTACCGCCACTTCACCACCGTGGCCGACGCGGTGCACATCCCCTGCCTGATCTATAATGTCCCCGGCCGCACCGGCTGCTCCATTCCCGTGTCCGTGGTGGAGCGTCTGGCCAAGCACCCCAACATCTGCGGCATCAAGGAGGCCTCCGGCGACATGAGCTATGCCGCCAAGATCGCCCACTGTGTGGGCCCTGACTTCGCCCTGTGGAGCGGCAACGATGACATCACCATTCCCCTCCTCTCCCTGGGCGGCAGCGGCGTCATCTCCGTCTGGGCCAACGTCCAGCCCGCCGAGTGCCACCAGATGGTCCAGGAGTATCTGACCGGCGACCAGAACAAGGCCCGGGAGATCTATCTGAAGTACCTGCAGGTGATGAACCACCTGTTCCTGGAGGTCAACCCCATCCCCGTCAAGACCGCCATGAACATGATGGGCATGGGCGTGGGCCCCATGCGCCTGCCTCTTTGTGAGATGAGCGAGGGTGCCGCCGCCACCCTGCGGGCCACCCTGGCCGAGGCGGGCTTGGTATGAGATTTCTTCTGATCGGCCGGGGCCGCATGGGCACCCTGGTGGAAAAGACCGCCCTCTCCGGCGGCGACACGGTGGTGGCCGCCCTGGGCCATGAGGATCTGGGCCGGCTGGGGGAACTGGGCAAGTGCGCAGACGTGGTGGTGGACTTCTCCTCCCCCGCCGCCCTTGGTCCGGTGGTGGAGTATGTGAAGGCCACCGCCACCCCCTACCTCTCCGGCGTCACCGGGCTGAGCGAGGAGCAGCTGGCGCTGCTGCGCTCTGCTGGGACGGCCGCGCCGGTGCTGTGGAGTGCCAACTTCTCCCTGGGCGTGGCGGTGTTCTGCCGCATCCTCTCCCAGGTCTCCTCCACGCTGCTGCCGGACTTTGACGTGGAGATCACCGAGACCCACCACAATAAAAAGGCCGACGCCCCCAGCGGCACCGCCAAGCTGCTGCTCCAGGCTCTGGACCCGGACCACACCCTGACCCCGGTCTACGGCCGGGAGGGCCTGTGCGGTCCCCGCAAGAGCGGCGAGGTGGGCATCCACGCCCTTCGGGGCGGCACCGTGGCCGGCACCCACACGGTTCACTTCTTCGGCACTGACGAGGAGCTGGAGATCACCCATCGGGCTGCCAGCCGCCAGATCTTTGCCAGCGGAGCCTACCATGTGGCCCGGCTGCTGCCGGCCATGCCGGCGGGGGTCTATGACCTCCAGGACATCTTATTTGGAAAGTGAGAGACTCTATGGACGCACAGGAGATCATCAACTATATTGCAACTTCCGAGAAAAAGACCCCGGTGAAGCTCTATATCAATGAGACCGCCCCCATCGACTACGGCGGGGCCAAGGTCTTCGGCGAGGGCCGGAGCAAGGTCGTCTTTGGGGACTGGAAGGAGCTCCAGGCCATTCTCCGGGACAACGCCGGCAGCATTGCCGACTTCGTGGTGGAAAACGACCGGCGCAACTCCGGCGTGCCCCTGCTGGACCTCAAGGATATCCCCGCCCGCATTGAGCCCGGTGCCATCATCCGGGAGAAGGTGGAGATCGGTGAGGGCGCCGTCATCATGATGGGTGCCATCATCAACATCGGCGCCATCGTGGGCCCGGGCACCATGATCGACATGGGCGCCGTTCTGGGCGGCCGGGCCACCGTGGGCAGCCGTTGCCACATCGGTGCCGGCGCGGTACTGGCCGGCGTAGTGGAGCCTGCCAGCGCCGTGCCCGTGGTGGTGGAGGACGACGTGCTGGTGGGCGCCAACGCCGTGGTCATCGAGGGCGTCCACATCGGCAAGGGCGCCGTGGTGGCCGCCGGTGCCGTGGTGGTAGAGGACGTGCCGGAAAACGCCGTGGTGGCCGGCTGTCCCGCCCGGGTCATCAAGATGAAGGACGCGGGCACCTCCGAAAAGACCGCCCTGGTGGACGCCCTGCGTCAGCTGTAAGAATCTGTCAGCGATGCGGGGACTGAGCCGCCGGGAAAAAGCCCTGTCAATTCACGCTTTGTCCAAAGATTAAATTTGCTTTTGGCTTGTAATCCGTGTGAATTTATGCTATGCTATCTCCATAACAAGAGCAGTCCCCCGCAATTCGATGAACAGGAGTGATATACTATGGTCAGATTGATTATGGGCCTCAAGGGCTCCGGAAAGACCAAGCAGCTGATCGAGCTGGTCAACGCCGCTGCCAAAGCTGAAGCCGGGAATGTGGTCTGCATCGAAGCAGGCACCATTATGACCTATGACATCCACTACCACATCCGTCTGATTGACGCTGTGGAATATAAGATCGATAACTATGACGTGTTCCGTGGCTTTATCAGCGGCTTGTATGCCGGCAATTATGATATTTCCCACGTCTTTATCGACAACCTCTGCAAGATCACTGGCGGCGAAGTGGGCCGCGAGACGGAGCAGTTCCTGAACTGGATGGACCAGTTCGGCGAGAAGAACAACATCAAGTTCACCTGCACCATCAGCGCCGATCCCAGCCAGGCCACCGACGGGATGCTCAAGTACCTGTAAAGGTCTCATCCCTCCTATTTTGATGAAAAAGCAGCGTCCGTTTTTCGGACGCTGCTTTTTTCTGCCCCTTAAAAGCAGAACTCCCCCCTCCGTCCAACCCTACGGCCCCTGCACGCACCGACCTTGTCTGTATAGGCACCCCCTCTCCCCTGCGTGTTTTCCACAAAAAGCGCCTGCCGCCTCAAAAGGGCGGCAGGCGTTTTTTTGAAAAGGAGTTTCCCTTTACAGTTTTGCTATTTCCCTGATTCCAGCAGCTCCGCCATCCCGGGGATGGGGGCCAGTGCCCGGGGTAGGATGCCCAGCATGGCAGCGATGCAGGTGCCATAGTTGGTGATGGGCACCCCCTGGTCCCCGGCGCAGCGCATCCGGCTGAGCACCTCCCGGACCCCCAGCATGCATCCGCCGCAGTGGACCACCAGGGCATAGGGCGACAGGTCCTCGGGGAAGTCAGCGCCGGAGCAGGTGGCAAAGCGCAGCTGCCGCCCGGTGTGCTCCCGGAGCCACTTCGGCAGCTTCACCGTGCCGATGTCGCCGCATTGGCGGTGGTGGGTGCAGCCCTCAGCCATCAGCACCGTGTCTCCGTCACGAAGACGCTCTATGGCCGCCACGCCCTGTACCGCCGTCTCCAAAAAGCCCTTGTGCCGGGCCATGAGGATGGAAAATGAGGTCAGAGGCACCTCCTGCGGCACCACCTGGGCCACCTGGCGGAAGGCCTGGCTGTCGGTGATGACCACCTCCGGGGGGCGGGCCAGACGCTTCAGGGTCTGCTCCAGCTCTGTCTCCCGGGTCACCACCGCCCCGGCCCCGCCGTCCAGCAGGTCTCGGATGGTCTGCTGCTGGGGCAGAATCAGCCGCCCCTTGGGGGCCGCGCTGTCGATGGGGGTCACCAGCACCGCCAGTCCCCCGGGTCCCACCAGGTCCCGGACCAGCGGCGGCATGCCCTCCTCCTTGGGCGCCAGGGCGGCGATGCGCTCCTTCAGCTCCCGGACGCCTGCGCCGGTGCGGGCGCTGACCACCAGGGCGCCGTCCTCAGGCGGAGGACAGTTTTCCCGCAGGTCCCCCTTGTTCCACACCGTCAGATAGGGGATCTTTTTCTCTTTGAAAAGGTCCAGCAGCTCCCGGTCGCATCCCGTCAGGCCCACGGTGCCGTCCACCACCAGCACGGCGATGTCCGTGCGGTTGAGGGTCTGCCGGGTCCGGCGCACCCGCAGCTGCCCCAGGCTCCCCTCGTCGTCAAAGCCCGGGGTGTCCAGGATCACCACCGGTCCCAGGGGCAGCAGCTCCATGGCCTTGCGCACCGGGTCGGTGGTGGTGCCGGCGGTGGGGGACACCACCGACAGCTCCTGGCCGGTGACGGCGTTGACCAGGCTGGATTTTCCCGCGTTGCGGCGGCCGAAAAAGCCGATGTGTACCCGCTCGCCGGAGGGCGTGTCATTGAGTCCCATGGCCCGTCCCCTTAAAAGCCGGCGGCCGCATCGGAGACGGGGGCGAAGATGGAAGCGGCCTGCTCCTCGGTGAGCTCCACGCCGAACACGGTCTTGTAGTAGTCCTTGGTCTTTTCCACAATGTCGATGTCTGTAAAGAGGTCGGGGTACACGGTCTTGGCCAGCCACAACAGCGTCACCGGCGTGTCCACACCGGGGGTGTAGCTGCGGTACATGCCCAGAGGCATCTTGTACACCTGCTGATTCTTCACAGCGGCCACGCCGCTCCAGTCATAGCTGCCCACGGTGTTGTCGTACAGGTCCTGGGGCTGGGCGGAGGTGAAGTTGGTAATGAGGATCATGTCCGGGTCCCAGGCATAGACCTGCTCCAGGTTGACCTCCGCCTGGTTATCCACATCCAGCTCCTGGGCCACGTTGACGGCGCCAACCGCCTCCGCCCACCAGTTGCCGAAGAAGTGGGCACCGGAGGTGAGGATAGAGTTCTCGCTGTACTTGAAGAGGAAGAACACCCGCTCCCGCTCCTCGTCGCTGAGGCCGGACACCCGCTCCTGGACCAGATCATAGGCCTCCTGGCTGTAACTCTGGACCAGTTCGGTCTTGTCGTTTTCCGGGAAGATCTGGCCCAGCAGGGCGAACCAGTTCTCCAACGTCTCGATGCAGTCATAGTCCCACTTGTTGGCGGAGATGGCCACGGCGGCAAAGCCCGCCTCGGTGAGCTGCTGGCCCAGCTGAGGGCTGGAGGCGCTGTAGAACACCACGTCCGGGTCCAGGGTCATCAGCTCCTCGATGTTGACCTCCGTGCCGGAGATGAAGCCGGTCTCGGCATTGAGGATTTCCGGGTAGAGCTGGCCCAGCAGGCCGTTTTTCGCGGCGCTCATGCTGGTATCAGTCATGCCCACGATCTTCTCAGCGGAGTCAAAGAACACCGCCAGCACAGAGGGCAGGGGCAGGATGTCGCACACCACGATGCGCTGAACGTCCCGGGGCACCTGCACGGTGTTGTCGTTGTGGTCCACGATGGTGATGGTGTCGCCCTCCTGGCTCTCCTCCCCGCCGGAGGAGGCGGGCTGGGACGACTGGCCGCACCCGACCAGGGCCAGGACCAGAGTCAGGGCCAGCAGGAGACATACGCTTCTTTTCCACAGTTTCATGATCTCTTCCTCTTTTCTTCAAAAAATGGGATGTGGTCTATAAAATCCGGAATGTCCCGGCGATAGATGCGGCCGGAAAAGGCCTCATGGGGCAACTCGTAAAAGGGCACCTCAGGCGGACACACCGGACGGTAGAGCGGGTCGGCGATGATGCCGCCGGCCTCCTTGAAAAGGGGCTCCAGCTCCACCTCGTCCCGGGCTCGCACGTCGCCGGGCAGCAAAAAGCCATCCTCCGTCTCCAGGGGGCACACCAATCGCACCCGTTTCCCCTGTTCCAGGGCCATGGCCGCCGCCAAGGAGCCGCCGGTGACGCTTTCGGCGATGAGGGTCAGGTCCCCGGGCCCCGCCGGAGGCCGCTTGGTCAGAGGCAGGCGGTCCTGCCCGTCCCGGGCCGCGGACCGGATCTCCTCCGCCAGCACATGGGTGAAGGCCTCTCCCACGGGGGTGCCCACCACATAGGGGGTACCGAACCGGCAGCGCAGCACCCGGGCGGCCGCCAGGCCGCACCAGGACACCACCAGGTTCACCGTCGCCTCGCCGGCCCGGCAGAGGGTCTCCAGGCTGTCGCCCATGGCCCAGCAGGAGGCCACGGCGATGCCCTCCGCCTCCAGACGGCGGCGCAGGGAGCCCACCATGGTGCCCACGGAGAAGTCCAGAGGCGTCACACCCAGGAGGTTCACAGACAGCTCCTTTCGCCTCTCCCGTGGCTCCTGCACCAGGCGCTCTGCCAGGGCGGCAAAGGCCTGGGAGGCGCCGGAGAGGTAGGAGTGCATCCCGTTGGTGGCAAAGCCGAAGGTGGGGATGCCCGTGCGCTGTTCGATGAGGGAGGCCAGGGCGGCAAAATCGGTGCCGATGACCATGGGGATGGGGGTCCCCGCCAGGGCGATGAAGGCGGGATGGAGCTCCCGGGCGGCCTCCGCCACGTCCCCGATGAACTTCTCGTCGTCCCCCATCACCGCCTCCAGCTCCGAAAGGCCGGAGAGGAACACCAGACTGTCGGTGTCGTACCACCGGGGCTCGTCGTGGGTGTTGTAGGTGGAGTTGCAGCCGGAGGCGTCGTGCATGACGGTCATGCCCCCCAGCTCGAAGAGGGCGGAGCACACGCCGGACACATCGGCGGTGTAGGTGGAAATGATACTGGCTGTCTGTCTCATACGCAGCACCCGCACCCCAGGCCCTTCACCTGAATGAGGGTCCTGGTGTCCCTTTCATGAAGATAGGCGTCCAGCATCAGCTGGGCCATCCGGCGGACGCCGTTGTAGCCGTAAAGGCCGCCGCCCTCCACCAGATTGACGAAAAAGCGGCTGGCGGTGAAGTAGGCGGCCTTCTGGCCGATGGCCAGGGTCTTTTCCGGCCGCTGCCGGGGCAGCAGGCGCATCTTCACCTGAACCGTAGGCCGCAGTGTCAGCTCCGGCGCCTGGGCCTGGAGCCACAAAAAGTCCTCCTTCTCCTCGCCGGAGAAGCTGTCGGCATATACCGTCCGGACCTGGAAGCCGTGCTCCAAGAGCAGCCGGGCAAGGCCCAGAGGCCGGGCTGTGGCGGTGTAGTCGATGACCACCGGGCACTGCCCGATGATCCGGTGGGCCGCCGCCAGGGCCTCCTCGGCCCGCTCGATGGCCTCGCCGTCCTCCTCCCGGGGCAGCTCCAGGGCCCCCGCCAGGGTGTCCAGGTTCCTCCCGATCTCGTCGTAGCCCCAGCAGCCGGGCAGGTACAGGTGCTCCCGCCCCAGCCGCTGGGCCAGGGCCTCTCCCCCTGCCCGGGCCGCCGGGAAGGTGGTCAGGAAGGTGCCGCACCCGGCCAGACCCTGATACTCCGCATAGCTCCGGCAGTAGTGGATGTCCCGGACGGTCCATCCACCGCCCCGGAGCATCCGCATCAGCTCGCTGGACTCCTCCAGGGGGAAGCAGTTGCCCAGGATTCCCACGGTGCGCTCCTCCCGGGGCCGGGGCTTGAGGGCGGCGTAGAGCTGGCGCCGCATGAGCTGGTCCGGGGTCAGGCCGCTCTTGCGCATGATGGGGTTCATATAGCAGTCCACAAAGTCCACCTCCGGGAACCGCTCTGACAGCCGCTGATAGACCAGGGGCAGGTCACAGGCCAGGAAGTGGTGGATACAGCTGGTGTACACCAGCACCGCCGGCGGACGCTTGGGCAGCCGACGGAGAATGTCGGTGACACCGTCCACCAGCAGCTCCTCCAGGTCCCCCTCCAGCACGTTGTGCTCCTCGATGGCCACGGTGGAGAACCGCTCCTGGGCCCCCATCTCCGCCGCCGTCAGCACCACGCCCCGGAGACAACCCTGGGCGCAGACGAAGATCTGGTGGGCCTGGGGGATCAGCATCCCCACATGGACGATGTTCCAGGTGCCCCGGGCCGGGGCGGCGTACTCCAGCCCAGAGGCAAAGGGCGCAGGAAAGGAGGCGTCCTTGACAGCCACCGCCGCACCGGTGTCGTCCACCGGGCCGTTCACTCTCGTCAGCATACCTGCTCCCCTCCTGCCTGCCTCAGGACCTGCCGGGCCAGGGCCCGGTACTCCTCCGCCATGGCGCTGTCCGGGAAGGCCTCCAGCACCGTCTTGCCCAGCTCCTCGGCCTCCTGGACCGTCTCACTGCGGTGGAGGGAGCCGATGATGGCGCTGTGGAGGTCCTCCGCCAGCTCCGCTACTTTCTCCTCCTCCCGGGGCACGTCCCGGCGGTTGAGGATCAGGCCCCCCAGCCGGGCATAGCCCCGGTCCTTGAAGTGGTCCAGGGCCATGGCGATGTTGGCCGCCGCGTGGAGGGCCATGTTCTCCCCGGAGGTGAGGATGAACACCTCGTCGGCGTAGCCCTTGCGCATGGGCATGGAAAAGCCGCCGCACACCACGTCGCCCAGCACGTCGTAGAGCACCACGTCGGGCCGGTAGACCTCATAGGCCCCCTTCTCCTGGAGCTTTTCCAGGGCAGTGATGATGCCCCGGCCGGCGCAGCCCACGCCGGGGGTGGGGCCGCCGGCCTCCACGCACACCACGCCGGCAAAGCCCTCCCGGACCATGTCCTCCAGGGCAAAGCTTCCCTGCCGCACCAGCTCCAGCACCGTGGGCAGCGCCTGGCCCCGGCGCAGGGCGATGGTGGAGTCCGCCTTGGGGTCGCACCCCACCTGCATCACCCGCAGCCCCTGCTGGGCCATGGCGGCCGCCAGGTTGGACACGGTGGTGGACTTGCCGATGCCGCCCTTTCCGTAAAATGCCAGTTTGATCATGGCCGTTTCTCCTCTCTGTCTCGTTCCCTGTAATCTCCCCGGGCAGACACCAGACGGTAGCCGATGGCCTCCATCTGCCGCCCCAGGGTCTCCAGCCCCGCCCGGGCGTCCAGGGCGGTGCCGGCCTTGTTGTCATAGAGCATGTACTTCTCCCGCACCGACTTGGGGGAGAGGTTGGGCATGATGACGTTGGCTCCCGCCAGCACCCCCAGGGCCCGTCCGTCGTCCCGGGCGGTGCCCAGGGCGGTGGTGGAGGGCAGCAGCACGTCCGGCAGGGCCAGACGGCACAGGCTCAGCAAAAAGAGGGTGGTCTCCGGACTGCCGGGCTTTTCTCCCCGGAAGGGGGTGTCCTTGTGGGGCAGGAAGGGGCCCAGGCCGATCATCTGGGGCCGGAAGGCGGTGAGGAACTGCATCTCCTCCGCCAGCATCTCCGGCGTCTGCCCCGGTGTGCCCACCATGCAGCCGCAGCCGGTCTGGTAGCCGATCTCCTTGAGGTCCCGCAGGCACTGCATCCTGTTTTTCCAGGAGAGCTCCGGCGGGTGGAGGCGGCCGTAGTGGGCTTCGGAGATGGTCTCGTGGCGCAGGAGGTACCGCTCGGCGCCAGCATCAAAGAGCCTCTGGTAGCTCTCCCGGCTCCGCTCCCCCACAGAGAGGGTCACGGCGCAGTCGGGAAAGGTCTCCCGGATGGCAGATACCAGAGCGGCAAGGCGCTCGTCGGTCCACCAGCCGTCCTCGCCCCCCTGGAGCACGAAGGTGCGGTAGCCCAGGGCGTAGCCCTCGGTGCAGCACTCCAGGATCTCCTCTGCCGTCAGGCGGTAGCGCACCGCTTTTTCATTCCCCCGGCGGATGCCGCAGTAGTAGCAGTTGTTTTTGCAGTAGTTGGTGAACTCCACGATGCCCCGGAAGAAGATGTCCCGGCCGAAGCGCGCCTGGGCCACGGCCCGGGCCAGCTCCGCGGCCAGCTGCCGATCCTCCTCGGTCCAGGTCCCCAGCAGCTGCCGCCACTGCTCCAGCGTCAGGTTTTGCTCCTCATGGAGTTTGTGCAGCAGTTCCCGGTTGTCCACGGTCCGTCCCTCCTCTCTCCTGTTCCAGCCGGGCGAAGGTGGTCTTGACGCTGACGCCGGGCAGCCGTTCCAGCTGCCCCACCAGGCGCCGCACCACCGTCTCCGGCGCGTCCAGGGTAACATTGATGATAAAGACGCCCCCGTCGGGATAGGGCATCCCCATACGCCCCACGATGTAGGGCTTGCAGGTGTGGAGCAGGGCGTTAATCTGCCCCGCCTCCTCGTAATCCGTTGTGATGATGGCCACCACAGCGATGGCCCGCCCATCCTCCGCCGTCAGGGCGGCAGGGCTGTCGGCAGCCTCCAGGGGCACCACGTCCCGCACCATGCGGTAGGGGGTCTCGATCTCGCCGATGACCGCCCGAACGCCGAAGGCGCTTTGGAGGTTTGCCTCGGTGACCACTTGGGCGGTGTCGCCGAAGCGGGTCTCCCCATCCGCCCCCAGCAGCAGCGAGCGGTTGGCCCGCTGGAGAGCGTGGGCAGGATAGTGGGTGTTGAACAGGCAGGTGAGCCCCTCCCGGGACAGCTCCGACAGGGTGTCCAGCACCAGAAGCTGGTTGCGGAAGTCCAGGTTGGACTCGGGCTCGTCCAGAATCAGCACCTGGGGCCGGGCCGCCAGGGCCCGGGCGATGAGCACCATCTGCAGCTGTCCGCCGCTGAGCTCCGTGCACCGTCTTTTGGCCAGGGCCGTCAGACCCAGCCGGTCCATCACCTGCCGGGCCTCTTTGAGATCCTCCCGGGAGGGCTGACCAAGATAGCCGCAGCGGCTGGCCCGGCCCAGGAGGACCATCTCCTCCACGGTGTAGGCCACCGCCGCCCCCTTGGCCTGGGGCACATAGGCCAGGGCCTGCCAGAGCTTGCGGTGGGGAATGGTGCGGATATCCTGGCCCTCCAGCAGGCTCCTGCCTGAGGACCAGCGCAAAAAGCCCATCATGCACCGCAGCAGTGTGGTCTTGCCCGCCCCGTTGGGGCCCAGGATGGCCACCAGGTCCCCGGGCCCGGCGGCAAAGCTCACGTCCTTGAGGACCGGGGCGTCCGGCCGATAGGAAAAGGAGCCGTGCTCCACGCAAAGTCTCACAGCCGCCACCCCCCTGTCTTGCGCACCAGTGCAATGAAGAAGGGCGCGCCGATGACCGCCGTCAGGGCCGAGACGGGGATCTGGGCCGAGGAGATGCTCCGGGCCAGGGTGTCCACCGCCACCATGAAGGCGGCGCCCACGCAGGCGGAAGCGGGCACCAGGGCCAGGTGGTTGTTGCCGAACTTCATCCGGCACATGTGGGGCACCAGCAGCCCCACCCAGCCCACCTGGCCGCACATGGACACGCAGGAGGCGGTGATGGCGGTGGCGCACAGCACGGTGATGCCCCGCAGGAGCCGCACATCGGTGCCGCTGGCCCGGGCCTCGTCCTCAGAAAGGGGCAGGATGTTCAGCCGCCACCGCAGCAGATACAGTACCAGCATCCCCAGCAGAATGGGCGGCGCACCCAGGGCCAGGGAGCTGTATCCGGCGGAGTTGAAGCTGCCCATGAGCCAGTAGGTGATGGCGGGCAGCTGGGACTCGGTGTCCGCCGCCAGCTTCACCAGAGACACCAGGGCGGAGAACCAGGACCCCACCATGATGCCCGCCAGGATGACCGTGCTGTTGGTCCGGTCCCGGCCGGCCACAGACAGCCAGGTCAGGGCCACCGCCCCGATGCCGCACACCAGGGCCAGGGCCTGGACCCCCAGCAGGTGCCACCCCATCAGCAGCGCTAAGGCTGCGCCGAAGCTGGCCCCGGAGGCCACCCCCAGGGTGTCCGGCGTGGCCAGGGGGTTGGCAAAGAGGCTCTGGAAGGCGCAGCCGGAGACGGACAGCCCTGCCCCCACCAGCAGCGCCAGCAAAATCCGGGGCATCCGGATGGTCCAGAGGATCTGCTCCGTTCCGTCCGCCAGCGTCACATCCAGCCCCAGGGCGGCGCCGATGCCCCGCAGCACCTCTCCCAGCGGCAGTCCCATGCGCCCAATGCACAGCGAGACAAGGGCCGCCGCCACCGGCAGAAGGCACAGCACCACGGCGGCCTGGGGGGATAGCCCCCCTACTCTTGCCGCTCTTCTCATGCCTTGGTGATGACGTTGGAGTAGGCGGCCTTGGCGCTGACGCCGTCCAATCGTCCCAGCTTGCCGGACAGGGCGCTGATGACCTCCTGGGGCGCGTCCACCGCTACGGCGATGATGTTGACGCCACGGGCCCGATAGGGGATGCCCATGCGTCCGACAATGTAGCTGCCGTAGGTGTGGAGGATGCCGTTGAGCTCCTCCACAGAGTCCTCGTTCTCCACGATGATGCCAATGATGGCCACTCTGGTCTCCATGCTGTTTCCTCCTTGTTTTGCGGCAGGCTGTCCTTCCGCCCCCGCAGGCATAAAAAATGCGCCTTCCCTGCTTGGGAAGACGCGGCCAGGCATAAAAAGCCCCCTTTTAGGGGGCAGTTGCTGCGGCAGGCGTTCGTCTTCCATCTCAATGCGTGATTTCGATGTCAGGTGCGGCGCGGTGCTGCGCTCCGGCGGCCCAGGAGGGCCGCCGGAACTTTGTTATTTTTCTAACTATCCACACTATAACGCTCCCTTCCCTTCCGGTCAAGCACAAATCCGCCCCGAAGGGCGGATTTGTAGGCTTTGGCAAAAAGGGCCGTAGAAAATTGTGGAAGGGGCCGACTCAGCGGATGAAGTTGGTCTTGACCAGCGGCTCCGGGGCCGGCAGGGTGATGCCGGCCTGGGCGCCGGCCTGGATGCACTTGAGGAGCCAGGCCATGTTCTGACCCAGGATGCGCATGGTCTGCATACCCTCCTCGTCCTGGCGCACCTCCTCGGGCCGGTTGCCGTGGACCTGGTTCCAGTACCGGGAGGACACCACCGGCATGGCGCTGATGGTGAAATACTTGTTGAGCCGGTCGAAGGCGGCGCTGGCGCCGCCCCGGCGGCAGGAGACCACCGCCGCTGCCGGTTTTCCTGCCAGACGGCCGCCGGAGGCGTAGAACAGCCGGTCCAAAAAGGCGGTCAGCTGGCCTGCCGGCCCGGCATAGTACACCGGAGAGCCCACCACCAGGCCGTCCCATTCCTCCAGACGCGCCAGCACATCATTGACCTGGTCGTCCACGATGCACTTTCCCGTCCGGGCGCACTGTCCGCAGGCCGAGCACCCCACCGTGTGAGGACTGACGTGCAGAAATTCCGTCTCCACGCCCTCGTGCTCCAGGGCGTCCGCCACCTCCCGCAGGGCGGTATAGGTGCAGCCCTGGGGATGGGGGCTTCCATTGATCAGCAGTACTTTCATGGCTTCCTCCTGTTCCGGCGCGGCGTCGCGCCCCGCATCAGTCTATGTGTTCACCTCGCCAGCATAGCACAGTTTTGCCCAAAAGTGCAAGGATCCGCCGGACTCCTTCTCGTTGATTCTGTCACTTCTCCCGCGAGTTGTTCGCCAGCCAAGAACAGATGTCAGAAATTTCAGCGGGAGCTTTTTTCCATTTTGTGTATTTTGTCATTGACAGCAGCGCTTTGTGGTGGTAAAGTACGAAACATAATTTTTGCGGCGAGACCGTGAGAATTTCATAGGGATAACGCTTAGATGGAGAAAAGTACCACAGAGGTTCTGCACCAGTGAGCGGGGGATAGTGGAAACCCTGCAGCAAGAGACTGTGAGAAGAACACTCCGGAGCTGCGAACCCAACGCCGCCCCACAGGGTCGGCCAGTAGGGGAGACGGATTGCGCCCGTTACCGCGCACAGGCTTGTCAGAGCCTTGAAGGGGCTGTCTTTAGGACAGCAAGTTAGGTGGCACCGCGGATCGCAGCATTCGTCCTAAAATTTTTAGGAATGCTGCGCAATATCCGGAGGTGCTTTTTTCATGTGTGCAATTATGGGATTTAGCAAGAAGAGCTTGAGCAAGGACGAGGTACGGACGTATTTCGACCGGACCCAGTCCCGGGGGCCGGACATGTCCCGGATCCTGGAGACTCCGTCGGGGTATCTGTGCTTCCACCGTCTGGCCATCATGGGTCTGGACGAGAGCGGCATGCAGCCCTTCTCCCTGGGCAAGGACATGGTGGTGTGCAACGGCGAGCTCTACGGCTGGCGGACCATGCGTCAGGAGCTCTCTGACCGCTACACCTTCCACAGTGACTGCGACTGTGAGCTGCTGCTGCCCCTGTACCGGGAGTACGGTCTGGGAATGTTCTCCCGTCTGGACGCGGAGTTCGCCCTGGTCATCTACGACGGGGAAAAGGATACGCTGATCGCCGCCCGGGACCCCATCGGCATCCGCCCGCTGTTCTATGGCTATGACCACACCGGCGCCATCGTCTTTGCCAGCGAGGCCAAAAACCTGGTGGGCCTGTGCGACCGGGTGTGCCCCTTCCCTCCCGGCCACTACTATGCCGACGGCCAGTTCGTCCGCTACGCCGATCTGACCACCGTCACCGCTTACTGCCACGACAGTCTGGACACGGTCTGCCGCACCATCCGGGAAAAGCTCATCGCCGCTGTGGAAAAGCGGCTGGACGCCGACGCGCCTCTGGGCTTCCTGCTCTCCGGCGGTCTGGACTCCAGTCTGGTGTGCGCCATCGCCGCCCACTCCCTGGGCAAGCCCATCCGCACCTTTGCCATCGGTATGGACACCGATGCCATCGATCTCAAGTACGCCCGTCAGGTGGCGGACTACCTGGGTGCGGACCACACGGAGGTCATCATCACCCGGGACGATGTGATCCAGGCCCTGCCGGAAGTGGTGGCCGCCCTGGGTACCTACGATATCACCACCATCCGGGCCAGCATCGGCATGTACCTGGTGTGCCGGGCCATCCACAAGACCACGGACATCCGGGTCCTGCTCACCGGCGAGGTCTCTGATGAGCTCTTCGGCTATAAGTATACCGACTTCGCTCCCTCCCCCGCCGCCTTCCAGGCGGAGGCCAAAAAGCGGGTGGATGAGCTTTATATGTATGACGTGCTCCGGGCGGACCGGTGCATCAGCGTCAACTCTCTGGAGGCCCGGGTGCCCTTCGGAGACCTGGACTTCGTCCGCTATGTCATGTCCATCGACCCCCGCATGAAGGTGAACACCTACGGCAAGGGCAAGTATCTGCTGCGCCGTGCCTTCGAGGGAGACCTGCTGCCTCGGGACATCCTGTGGCGGGAAAAGGCCGCCTTCTCCGACGCCGTGGGTCACTCCATGGTGGACGACCTCAAGGAGTATGCCGAGAGCCTCTACACCGACCTGGAATTTGCCCGCCGCAGCCGGCTGTACAGCTTTGCCACCCCCTTCACCAAGGAGAGCCTGCTGTATCGTGAGCTGTTCGAGGCCAGCTACCCCGGCCAGGCCCCCATGGTCTCCGGCTTCTGGATGCCCAACCGCTCCTGGAAGGGCTGCGACGTCAGCGACCCCTCTGCCCGTGTTTTGTCCAACTACGGCGCCAGTGGTATGTAACCCCGCCGTTTTCTCTCAGCTGTTGATTTAGGAAAGGAGTCAGTCTCTATGGAAAAGAATCCCTCTCACCTGCCCGAGCTCTTTGGCAGCATGGTCTTCAACGAGGACACCATGAAGCAGCGCCTCTCCCCGGCCTCCTACAACGCCTGGAAGAAGTGCATCGAAAACAGCACACCTCTGGACCTGACCATCGCCAATGACATTGCCGAGGCCATGAAGCAGTGGGCCACCGAGCGGGGCGCCACCCACTTCACCCACTGGTTCCAGCCCATGACCGGCTATACCGCCGAAAAGCACGACAGCTTCATCACTCCCGCTCCCGGCGGTCGGGTGATTCTGGAGTTCTCCGGCAAGGAGCTGGTCCGGGGCGAGCCCGATGCCTCCTCCTTCCCCTCCGGCGGCCTGCGGGCCACCTTTGAGGCCCGGGGCTACACCGCCTGGGACCCCACCTCCTTCGCCTTCCTGCGGGATGGCACGCTGTATATCCCCACGGTGTTCTGCTCCTACTCCGGCCAGGTGCTGGATAAAAAGACGCCTCTGCTGCGGTCTATTGAAGAGGTCAGCCGTCAGGCGGTGCGCATCCTGCGCCTGTTCGGCGACACCCAGACCCGCCGGGTCATCCCCCAGGTGGGCCCGGAGCAGGAGTACTTCCTCATCGACCAGGACGACTTTGCCAAGCGGCCTGATCTGCGGCTGTGCGGCCGGACGCTGCTGGGTGCCAAGCCCCCCAAGGGCCAGGAGCTGGAGGACCACTACTTCGGCGCCATCCGGCCCCGTGTGGCGGCCTATATGCAGGACCTGGATCAGGAGCTGTGGAAGCTGGGCGTGCTGAGCAAGACCAAGCACAACGAGGTGGCCCCCTGCCAGCATGAGATGGCCCCCATCTATACCGACGTCAACACCGCCTGCGACCACAACCAGCTGACCATGGACGTGATGAAGAAGGTGGCCAAGAAGCACCACCTGGTGTGTCTGCTCCATGAAAAGCCCTTTGCCGGCGTCAACGGCTCCGGCAAGCACGACAACTGGTCCCTGAGCACCGATACGGGCCACAACCTCTTCAAGCCCGGCTCCACCCCCAGCCAGAACGCCCAGTTCCTGCTGTTCCTGGCGGCCTTCATCAAGGGCGTGGACGAGTATCAGGACTTCCTGCGGGCCACCGTGGCCTTTGCCGGCAATGACCATCGTCTGGGCGCACAGGAGGCACCGCCGGCCATTCTCTCCATCTTCCTGGGCGACGATTTGAGCGCCGTGGTGGATGCCATCATCCGGGGCACTGAGTATGCCGATCCCGGCAAGAAGAACCTGGAAATCGGCGTGGACGTGTTGCCCGCCATCCCTCAGGATAACACCGACCGCAACCGCACCTCTCCCCTGGCCTTCACCGGCAATAAGTTCGAGTTCCGTATGCTGGGCTCCTCCCAGTCCATTGCCGGCCCCAACATCGCCCTGAACACCATCATGGCCGAGGAGCTGGAGCAGTTCGCCGACGAACTGGAGGGCTCCAAGGACTTCCAGGGCGACCTGCAGAAGCTGATCCGCCGGGTCTTTACGGAGCA
>CDTY01048778.1_pt1 | contig 37349 bp, 27 predicted proteins | sample 557731 | NCBI WGS metagenome assembly CDTY01 (sample SAMEA3182101, study PRJEB8094) | gut metagenome | biome: human; feature: gut; material: Stool; isolation source: human stool | place: Canada | collected 2013-02-12
TACATATGCTGTGGATACTATCACCCACTATGCGGAAGAGGCAAAGGGAAAGGATTAACTCAGAAGCGGAAACTCCGTCCTGTTTCTCCAATGACAGTTGGGATAACAGGCGACCGATACCAAACTTGCCAAAAAGATGAAATAAATCATCACTCATTCGATTTTTAACACTCAGGAGTTTGGATAACTCAGATATTTTCTCTATTTTTGCTTCCATAACAGTTTTGTTGTTTTGCCTTTGAAATCAGTTGTTTATCGATTACTAATTTACAAAGAAAATTCGACAAACTGTTATTTTTCCATCTATTTATTAGGGTGGGAAACTTTAGTTAATAATTAATGCGAATATAAAAAATACAATTCTAAAAACATATAGTGACAATGGAATTATGCGTATTTTGTCCTGAATATAAAATATATTGTCTTTTATAATAAAAAAAACAAGATGTAGTTTTCTGATAAGTACTTTTCCTTCAGAGAAAAAGAAATAAAGCGAAAGAAAAAGATCACATTGGCAATATACAATATAAAATCTCTTCTTTATTAAAATTCTTATCATTATAATTTGGAGCGAAAATTAATCAAAACGCTCTTTACCCCACCTTTAAATTCTAAAACATCAATTAATATATTTCAACAATATTAACTTCAATGGAATTTAAAGCTTTGCTGATTACTTTCAAGTACTATTTAAATAAATATCACAACCATTTTATACTGAAAGATAAAGTATATCAGTACATATTCTTTCATAAAAAGATCAATATATTGCTCTCGGTTCAAGACAAAATGTTTTTCATTCTGGTATATTTGAAAATCAATTCTTTTCAGAGGTTCTCTATATCATCCGTTTTGAAACGATTTCACCTCAGGCTAATAAATGGACTCACCTTCTTTCTGAGATTCTGCGACGTGTATTAAAACCTTGGATAAACAACCTAACCGTAACTCCAAATGTCTAATACACATTTTTGAAGGATGTGAGGATATGTTGATGGATAGAACTTAGATGTCTCGCGAATGAAGACTAATAAAAACGCATAGCATAAAAATTTATTTGCTGTGTGCCATTTTAAGGTTGTGTAGCTGAGTTTCACATGCGAAAGATATATCATAAAGTAATCGGTAATTACTAATTTTAAGTTCAGTTTATGTAGGGCTACATATTAGAAAGGATTGCTATTATTCAACGAATTCACGTTTGATGAGCCGATATTGCCAACGTTGTTCAGCCCATCATGGGAATACTTGTGATACCCCGCCCCAGGGAATATACCTACTTATTGTATGTATCGAAGGAGCTTTCAAAATCCCGATACAGAGCTGTCCATTACCGCCTGTAACATAGCTTCGAATACAGTTATCCGACATAATTATTTTTACAGATACTTTCGAAAGGAGCCATACAAGGCTGATGGGATACAACAACCATCTTGAAGTCCTTGGAGAACGTAATTCCTATTCCAAAACCGATCCTGATGCCACATTCATGCGTATGAAAGAAGACGCCATGAAGAACAGGCAGACCAAGCCCGGATATAATTTACAAACAGGTACTGAAAACCAATTCATCATAGACTTTCTATATTTCCCAATCCTACCTATACGTTAACCCTAATCCCTTTCTTTCACTCCTTTTAGCACCGATATAGCGACTTAGCGGGTATCAGTGTGGCAGAGTTAGGTTACGGCTCGAAAGAAAATAACTGGTTCATGCAGGAAAACGGGATAGGAGCCTTAGTCAGGTACAACTACTTCCATAAAGAACAGCGTCCTCGCTATACTCCCAACCCGTTCCATGTGGAAAGTCTTCATTACAATGCGGAAGAAGACTATTAGGTTTGTTCGATGGGACAGCACATGAACCGTATAGGAAGTAAGTACGACAAAACAGCGAGCAGATACATCATCGAAAGTACCCGATATAAACCATAAAGAAGCGAAGTCTGTCCTTCGCGTGGCAGTCGTTTTAAAGCACGGGAGCTGTATTATAGAAGTCAATCACCAGCTTAACCAATACAAACGGCAGGCACGGAAAAGGCTAGTTTCACAAGAAGGAGTTAAGCATAGGGACAAGCGGTGCATAGAACCAGAAGCTATTTTCAGACAAATGGAATACAATATGGCATAGAGAAGATTCCAGCATGTGGATGAAGACAAGGTAACAATGAACTTTGTTTTCTTTACCATAGTTTTTAATATCCAAAAAATGTGTGCAAAACTGAGAAAGGTAAGAAAGGAAGTCATTACATTTCCCAAATCTATATTTATTGGGCTATTTATAACCCGATACAATGGAAGTATATAGCAACTTGTTAGCAAATAATGGGGAAAAAGCGGCATAGACAAAAGAAAAGATAATAGGACTGTAATTATAAAAAAGGTTGTGCCAGCATTTTGACACAACCTCAAAATAATCAAATGAAACAGATACGGTTACTACACTCCCTATTCTTTGGAAGAACGCACACCGAACCCATACGCTCGACTGTAATAGTGCAACGGGAGCACGTTTGATAAGGTGAAGTACATACAGTAAGCAGAGTGAGTGCTGTATGAAACCGCCGACCAACAGAAGCCGGAGATACCAATTCGGGTCGAATTACCATTGGAATAGTTACGATACCCCGACGCAGGAAAGAAAATGGTTTTGTCTTTTACGGAACTAGTGTAAAACCTCCACCCCTTCAAGGCGTTGTCCCAAGTTCCTTTGATTTGAGAAAACGTAGTTGTATAATCCCCAGTCGTTGTGAATCCTGTAAAAGCATTGCTGGCAGGAAGTTTGAAGCCAATAGGGCTAGGATCATAGATCGTTTTTATAACCAAATTGTCATTCGCTATATAAACATAGTTATCGGCACTCCAAAGGTTTTGATAAGTATTATCACCACCCAATTGCTTCTGCATCACATTGGGTTTGAGAATATAGTTCTTAATACAAGTAATACCAGGAGAGAAAGACTCTGTTGCAGGACTGCTTGTGGAATGAACGCCATCCTTGTCGTACCAGGTTTTATTAGTATTGTCTAATCCATCAGAAGGCAGGAAAGGATCCTTGCGCCCCCATTGATAATAAGGATTATTACCACTTACAGTTATTGAATTCGAAACTTGTTTGACGGTTATTGTCTGACTTGCTTTTCCAACAGTGAATTTTACCTTGCAACTACGCTCTGCATAAGTTGTGGTATAACCATTACACCAGCCGAGATTAGCAGACATCAATTTATACTTATTACCTTGGAAATTGGTAACTTCAATAGTATTACTGATATTTTCATCGGTAACCCAAATGTGCCAGGACCAAAGTGTTTGGTTACTTCCATCCTTAATAGCAATGACGGCATTCCCCTCTCGGATGGTATTCTTATCTATCTTGAAAGATATATTACCATTGCCCGTACCGTTATATTTAATATCAGTAACCAGATTTGGTGCGTCCTGCCATACCAGTTCGGCTTTAGCAGGAATACAGTTAGCATTTTTACTTATGTAAGGGGCGGTGATTGCCCTGCCAGTATGATTGATGAAATTACTCAGAATATTGGCTCCGGATGGTGCCTTAGAGGTATATGCAGAAGCGTTGGTTCTACCATTTTTAATAGCATTTCCATATACCAAAGGGAAAGAATAGTATCCCGGAGCATTGACTATGTAACAGTTGGCAGTATTTTCATCCGTTGAACCGCCATTAGTCTGGTTAGCGAGGTTATAGGGAACATTTACACTACCTCGGACTGAAGTATTCTGTAAAACGGTCGTATGGAGGTTATCATTCGTACCAGTCTGTGCAATAACTGTTACACTGTATGATCGTGTAGTAACTCCACCATTTCCGGATGTGGTGAACGCAGTCAGCCAATCAGGTTTGATATCTGTCCAAGAAATTCCGTCATCCTCTGAATATTGTGTAGTCCATCGGACAGCTTCTTTAATTCCTTTAGTGTTCTGTCGGTAGCTGGTGACACCGTATTGCTTTGTACCACCAGCATAGGTAAAGTCGGCCGGCTGGGAGACGGCAAGCGTATAGGTCCAGTTGATAGAACTGCTGGAAATTTTATAAGTGACGGTCTTGCCGATAGGCCAGACTGTGCCTTCGATGTCAGCGGTTAAAGTGTGGTCCGTATTGGAGTTGTCGGTGAATATGACTTCAAGCTGTGCACCATCAGGAAGATTCTGCGGAATCATCATGAAGGTCTGTGCTTCAGAAGTGAGCGCTTCGTTTGCTGTTCCCGTGGTGGACTTGTTCAATGTCTGCGAGAAAGTGACAGGCGTATCCACGTTGCTCCATGACTGTGTCCCCATGTTGTAAATCCCCTTGGAACAGACATTTTTCAAACTGACGCTCTTTACGGTACCTCCCTGTATGTCATCCCCGCATACGAACCTGATGGCGGTAAGGGCATGATGGAAAGTTAGCGGCACGGCAGTGTTGGTGTTGCCGGCCAATTCATCTGTCTTTGCCACAAGAAGGTCCTTCTGCTCATCAACGCTGCCCGGGATGGTAACGCTGATAGTAGGAGAACCGGAGTGCGTGCTGCCGGAAAGCATGTACCGCCCGTTGTCTTTCGGAGCATAGGCGAAGAACTTCATTTTGTATGCAGTCCCGGGCCAATAATAGGTAGAGGAAAGGTTATAACCGCTACCGGACTTGCTGGCCGCAACATTGTAGAAATAGTTGGGAGTTTTGTTTTCATTCCAGGAACCGGTGTAGGAGTAAGCGGAGACACCGAAACTGTTGTACATATTGTCATCTTTTATGGGAACGGAACGGGTAAGCACGGCCGTGTCCGGATTGCTATCCAAAGAGGGGGATTCGATGCTGTCGGTGTAAAGTGTATGCAGGTAAAGAGGGGTGCTGCCGCCCTGTAAGGTGGTGACAGTACCTTGCATGGCATCAACATCGGTGGCGGAACGGGTGGATGGAGTCCAGGAAGAACTGATCTCGGAGGTGAAAGATACGTATGAGGAAGGTGACGGACGATCTATATCATCCTCACAGGAGGAAAGGCAAATACCGCCGGAAACAAGTGCCAAAAGCAGATGATTCAAAAAGGTGTATCTGTCGGAAAATGATGTAAAATGAGAAAATTTCATATATGTTACTTTAATGAATTAATCATACCGGTAATAGAAACCATACAGTCGTTAAAAAAAGATTCCCAACATAGGCACCCCTGGAAGAAGATATTGGGAATATACTCTTAAAGTGCCCGGGAAGGAACAGGCAGGGCGGACAAAGCCATGAATCCGTCCCTGCCCCCGGTATGGGGTAACACCGGTCCAATCCCGCCCGGGCTGGAAAGTCAAATTACGATCGGGAATGAAACCGGATGATTCACTCCGCTTGACAAGACTTACATGTTGATATCCATCGGCTGGTCGGTCCAGTTGTCAACAGTTACGGTGAACTTGATGGGATTGCCTAGAATAGTATCACCGCCATTACCGCCGGGTATCGGAGTCGGATCGATTGTCGGGTCCTTAGGATTAGTCGGATCAGTAGGGGTCGGGTCAATTTCTCCGGCACCTCCACCGTTGTCGCAGAAATTCAACGTGTAGATGTATTTCTTTCCCGGCTCCCAGCTGGTGTCAATACCTACGGCAGAGAATGCATATTTGCCGGCTTTATCATCACCAGCTGTCGGTTGTGGATAAAGCAGTGTCTCATTGCCGTCATTCAGACTGTAAATACGTCAGAGTACCGACAAGTAAGCACCGGTAGTTGCAGCAGTACCGTTCCATTTCGTCAACTGCTGTGGGATAATCATGAAGTTATTGTCACCAAACATGACAGATTGGGCGTCAGCGGTCAGGGTAACAGCCTTCTGTCCTTTGATTATGTAAGCCTTGGCTGGATCGTTTTTCTCTCTCTAGTTGGACCATTGGCTTTGCTGCAAGGCAAAGCCAATGGTCTCCGTTTCCGGGAAAGTAAAGTCTGCCTTTGCGGCGGCATTCACCAGTTTAACGCCCATGATCTCGATCTTTATCTTGTCATTGGAACATTTGGCCTTTACCTCGATCTGAGAAAGGGCGTGCTTGAAGTTCATGGCGACACCGGAGTTTTCATTAAGAGCCTTGGTGCCTGTGTTATAAGAGATCACTAAATCCTTTTGACCGGTAACGGCTTGAGCGGGAGAAAAATCCGTTATCTTCTTTGCCGCATTCTCTATGCTTACAGTACCGCTGGGAGTTTGAGGGGCATAGGCAAAGAAGGCAAGCTGATAACTTGGCCAGTAATAAGTGGAAGCCGTTTTCCAACTTGCGCCGTTATTATCAGAAGTAACACCCAGATTCGTGAAATAACTCTTGCCATCACCGATGGCAGTCACATTGAATGCCGCCAGATTCTGCAAGTTCGTTGTATTGGCACGGGTAACGGCTTTATCCAAAGAGGCGCGGAAAGAAATGCCGCTGCCATTGTTTACGTCAACGATATCATCGTTGGAACAAGAGGCCAATGCCATTATAGACATTGCTGCGAATAAAAAATTCTTTTTCATAAATAAAATATTAAAATTAAAAATATAAAAATCAAACAGATTAATCATTCATTCCCGTTCTCGTATCGTGAAACATGGAAAGCATAGTCTGCAAATCACATGGGAACATTCACGTCGACATTCTGCCAGTCGTCAACCGTTGGCCGGAAACCACTGCCGTTGACGATAGGCTTGGGCAGAGGAAGTCCGTCCAATAGGATATGGACGTTATGGGGATCGGCGGCTTCATCAACCTGACGGGATACGTCAAACGTGTAGTAATTCTTACTACCGTCAGACATGATCACATAGACGACCAGCTTGTGTACGGGATTGACCGGACCGTTCTGTCCGAATACCAAGAAATCGGCTGTCAGCGTGGAGATGCCGTCGGAGGTTACCCCGAAAGGAACGGTCACAGGAGCAGACGTGAGTTCGTTACGACCTACCAACAGCCCCCCGGACATACCGGAAAGAGCGCCGGAAACACCATCAGCAGAGATGTATTTAAGATTAGACACGTTCATTATCGTGACCCGGTAACGGCATACGGAAAGTTCAGGATAGAGGGTTATCGTCTGATCCTTTGTGGAGACTTCAATCGTGACATTATCAAGACGCCCGCTGTAAAGGCGGTCAGGAGATTTGATGACACGTTCTCCGGAAGTACCTTCCGCACGGGGAGCCAGGGAGGACTTCACGTTCAAAACTCCGTCGGGAGCGTAAGCCTCGAAACCGTCGAACGAGCTGATGTTGCGGTAAAGCACGGACTCCGTGTCTGAATTGACGCACAGGGCTTTATAACGACCGGCAGGTACGTTGACAGAACCGCCCCGGTAATCGGTGAATTCATACGCCTGAGGTTTGCTCCCATCCACGGGGAACAGGTAAAGGCGCATGGTTTCAGGAGTGGCATCGGGGGCATTCTTCCAGTCGAAAATGACTTGTATTTTAGTGGTATGGGAATGATCATAGCACAAATCCTTATGTTCGCAAGATGTTGATAGCAGGATTACAAAGGCTGAGACCATTTGTAGTATATGATGTATATTCAATATTCGTTTCATTTTGCACCTCCTTTCTCGTTGCTATAGTCCCGGCCGATCAGCCTCACGAGCGAGATTTCCGCTTTTGTAGGAGCGAACCAATGGCGCAGCTGGGTCTCTTTCCAGACATAACAGTCGCCGATGGGAGCATATTTATGATATTCACCGCCCCAATACCCCACACTGATGACGAAATCCAAGTTCAGGCGACGGGTGACAGGCAGTGAGTAGCCATACTCCAGCCCCACGGCATAGTTCATCTTCTCCCAAAGTGTGCCGCCAGGCTTGCCACCCATGTAACCCGTTCCCCCGGTTTCGAAGTCATAGGTGAACTGTTGTCCGCAAAGACCAAGGTGGTGTCCGGTAAGAGGCCTTTCAGTGGTACAGCGTCCGAAATATCTGCGAATATCCAGTTCCCACCGTAGAGACGCCAATAACGGTGGCGGTGGTCACGGTTCCACCAGGCGTACATCCAATTGCCACCAAGTGACCATCCTTTGCCAAGATGGAATTCCATGCCGATGTTCGGTACAAGAAAAACATCATAAAGCATATTAGTCTTTACTGCCATATCAAATGATCTACGGACTTTAAAAACAGAAGGAACATAAACCGTATCATGAAGAGACGGAGGTGCCGCTATCGTATCATATGGAATAACCGGTTCCATAACTTGCACTTCTTTCCTTTCGCTTTCTTGAAAGGAAGGGAAAACCGGTTCTGATTTATAAATAAGGATGGAGCAGCTGCGCAGTTCTGGAAAAAGATGTGCCGCCATATAACGCCATGGTTCACCCTGACGGAGTATCATGAGTTGTCGCTTGCGAGAGTCAACCACCATTTTTTTTGTATGATCCATTCAGGCGTATTATGAAGAATATGCAATACCTCCTCACGATATGGCATGTCAGAATCTTTGGGACAAGCAAGAGCGTCCCATGCTTGTCCCAAAGAGGAGGATACAAATACGGAATCCGGCAGACAAAGGTGTTCTTGGAGATATGAGCGTACAGCATTGCAACGTTTATCCGACAATGTGAGGTTCACTCCTGAATCTCCTTCCGGAGAAGCACTGGAGATTAAAGAAACATGATGAAGCACGTCTTGTTTCTGGAGGGTGCTGACATGTGATAATAAGGAATCCAGATGCCGGCTGTTCTCACTGAAGGATAAATCCAAAGAGGAACTGCCTACCTGGAAATAAACCCGGCAAAGAAGACTGTCTTCAGGGCAGAAGCCATAAGAGACCTCTATAAAACAACAATATAAAAAGATAAGAATCAGATACTTTTTCATAGACCTAATACTGTTTATAGCTACTTTTACATAAAAGACATAATATTCTACATAACCGACAAAATTTAATAACATGCATTATCGTGACATTCTATAATTTGTTAATATACTAATGGAAAAATCATGGATATTGTCTTTTTTACCCCTTCCTATCTCGGTTTGGTTAAGATATACGAGGTCAGTTTACAGAGACAGGGAGGGGCAATATCTATGATTTTTTCATCAATTTCATACACCATAAAAACAGTGGACAAGAGAGCTGTTTAGTGAGATCTTCCAGTAAAGATGATATTAATGAAAATATCGCTAATTTGCTGATATTATCACAAGCTTTCAAAATTTCCATTTGAACAAAATTTGGTATATCCGTTTGTTTTCATTATCTTTGCAAGCATAGCAGGCAATAATCTACTGTTTTTTAGCACATAAATTCTTTTTTTGCGCATTGGATATTTTTCATCCCTTCTTAAAAATCACACAGGTCCTGCTTTAAGAAAATCATTTTATAAACCATTGTGGGGTATTGGAAAAATACCCCTGTAAAAACGTGACTTTATGCGATATAAAGAAAGTTTGCTGTTGCCATTCTTTGGGGCAATAATAGCCGTTTCACCTTTGGCGGCACAGGAAAAAACAATGTTAAAGATAGGAGGCGCACTTCGCTTCAATTACAATTACTCGGACTGGAAACCCGAAAACCGGAAACGTGGCGGGGAGTTCGATTTCGACGTGTTCCGCTTGAACGTGAACGCTTCTTATAAGAAATTTGATTTAGCGGCAGATTACCGCTTCTATCCCGCCTCTTCAGGAGGCGGGATGCTCAGGGAGGGCTGGATAGGCTATAGCTTCAACAAATCACACCGGTTACAGATGGGACTGACAACAGTACCTTTCGGCATCCTGCCTTATACAGGCAACAATTATTTTTTCAATCTGAACTATTATGCCGGTCTCGAGGACGATGCGGACATGGGGATAAAATACCTTTTCCGTAAGGACTGCTGGGAGTTGTCGCTCGCCTATTTCCAGAACGCCGACCTTTTCGGGAGCGACGGAGACTCGGAACTGTTCGCCAGCCGCTATGCCTATGACATCGCCGGACGCGATAAGGAGGCGCATCAGGGCAATATCCGGGTGGTATATCATTTCGGCACCTGGTGGAGACACCAATTCGGGGGATCGGTTCTTATGGGAGGTTTGTATAATATGGACACACGGAAGACGGGACTCCGTACCGCTTTTGCCCTGCACTACGTAGCCGACTATCGGCAGTGGAACCTTAAAATGCAGTATACCAACTATAATCTCAGCCCCGTGCGGGCTTCAGGGGAAGACAGACGTGTGGTGACGATGGCGGCTTACGGCTCGTCTTACCGGCTCGTCTCCAGGGCGGATATATATACGGTGTCATTGTCCTACCGAATTCCTGTGAACAAGTGTTTTCTGGACAGTATCTGCCTGTACAATGATTTTAGCTTGCTGGACAAACGCATTGCTGGGTTTAATGACAGCCTGGAGAACGTAACGGGGTGTTCTTTGGCGATGGGAAAGGTCTTTGCCTACATCGACTATGCCATGGGAAGGAATCACGCATGGCTGGGGGATGTATGGGATGAAGCTTTCGCCCGGGGGACGGAAGACAATTGGAATGTCAGATTCAATATAAATATAGGATATTATTTTTAAAGAATTATGGATAAGAATAAAATTGAGATCAGGAATTTGTATTTGATTTTCGGCTCTGAAAGAAGCAAGGCTTTCAGAATGCTGAAAAAAGGAAAGAGTAAAAATGAGATATTGAAGGAAACCGGATGCACGATTGCCGTGAACAATGCCAGCCTCTCTGTCCGGGAGGGTGAGATATTTGTGATCATGGGACTTTCGGGAAGCGGAAAGTCAAGCCTGCTCAGATGCATCAACCGGTTGAACAAGCCTACCTCCGGCGAGATTCTGATCAACGGTGAGGACATCGCCGGAATGCCGGTAGAGCGGTTGCGTTTCCTGCGACGGAAGGAACTGGCGATGGTATTCCAGCATTTCGGGCTGCTGCCCCATTATACCGTATTGCAGAATATCGCTTTCGGACTTGAGCTGCAGGGGATGGAGAAAAGGGAACGTGAACTAAAGGCGGCGGAAAGTATGCGTCTGGTCGGACTGGACGGATACGCCGGCCTGATGGTCAGCGAGTTGTCCGGAGGCATGCAACAACGGGTGGGACTGGCACGTGCCTTGGCCAACGATCCGGAAGTCCTGCTGATGGACGAGGCCTTTTCCGCGCTGGACCCGCTGATACGGGTACAGATGCAGGACGAGTTGCTGGCCTTACAGTCAAAGATGAAAAAGACCATCGTATTTATCACGCACGACCTGGAGGAGGCTGTCAAGCTGGGTGACCGTATCGCCATCATGCGCGATGGGGAGATACAGCAAATCGGCACCTCCGAAGAGATCCTGACCGCCCCCGCCAATGAGTATGTAAGGTGTTTTGTGGAGAATGTGGACCGCAGCAGGATTGTCACCGCCGCCACCATCATGGTGGACAAGCCTATGGTGGCAAGGTTGGGAAAAGAAGGACCGGAGGTGCTGACCCGGAAGATGAGAGAACGGAAGACAACCGTGTTGCCCGTAGTGGACCCGGATGGTATACTGGTGGGTGAAGTCCGTCTGGAAGATCTTCTCAGGTTGCGCAAGGAGCATATTCTGAATATAAATCCTGTGATAAGGAAAGAGGTGCATTCCGTATTAAGTGACACTGTGGTAGAGGACATACTTCCCCTGATGACGAAAACCAACTCTCCTATCTGGGTGGTCAATGAGAAACGGGAGTTCGAGGGGATGATACCGCTCGCGTCACTTATTATCGAAGTGACAGGCAAAGACAGAAAAGAAATCAATGAAATCATTCAAAACGCAATAGAATTATGATAGAAATAGGAAAATATATCGAATCGGCCGTAGAATGGCTGACTGAACACGGAGCAGCTTTTTTTGACCTGCTGGGTCTGGCAGTGGAAGGAATCATTGACGGGATTCTGCATATCCTGCTTGGAATGCCCTTTTATATCCCCATTGCAATCCTCTCCTTTATGGCATGGTATAAAAGTGGCCGGGGTACAGGTCTGTTTACCCTCTTGGGCCTGTCACTCGTTTACGGGATGGGATTCTGGGAGGAGACCATGCAGACTCTGGCCCTGGTACTCTCCTCCACTGGCATGGCACTGCTGCTGGGAATCCCTCTGGGTATCTGGATGGCAGGCAGCGGACGCTGCAACAAAATCCTGCAGCCGGTACTTGACTGCATGCAGACTATGCCGGCCTTTGTCTATCTGATACCGGCAGTGCTCTTTTTCGGGCTGGGAACAGTGCCGGGAGCCTTTGCCACGATCATTTTCGCCTTGCCTCCGGTAGCAAGGCTCACCGCATTGGGTATCCGCCAGGTACCAAAAAATGTGGTGGAGGCCGCCCGGTCTTTTGGAGCCACTTCTTGGCAGCTGCTCTACAAGGTACAATTACCGTTGGCATTGCCAACTATTCTTGCCGGTGTCAACCAGACCATCATGATGTCGCTCTCCATGGTAGTGGTAGCCGCCATGATATCAGCCGGAGGTTTGGGGGAAATAGTATTGAAAGGTATTACCCAGATGAAGATAGGCATGGGATTCGAAGGGGGGATTGCCGTCGTAATACTGGCTATCGTGCTTGACCGGATCACACAGGGAATAGCACGAAAAAAATAAAAGGAATAGAACATATAATGAAAGACAGAATGATTATGAGAAACAGAACAAAATTTTTCACAGTCTTGTTGGCTGTCACGATATTCTTCTCATGCGGTAACATTTCTGACAAGAAAATCCGTATAGCCTATGCGAACTGGGCCGAAGGGATAGCGGTCACCTATCTGGCCAAGGAGATTCTCTCGGAGCAAGGATACAGAATAGAACTTTTGAATGCGGACATAGCTCCCATATTCACTTCGTTGGCAAGAGGCAAGACAGACGTGTTCATGGACAGCTGGCTGCCGGTGACCCATGCCGAGTATTTCCGGAAATACAATGGTAAACTGGAAATCCTCGGGCAAATATACGATAGTGCCCGTATCGGACTTGTGGTGCCCGAATATGTCCCAGTCCATATGATAGAGGAGCTGGGCGGCCATACCGGACGGTTTTCCGGAAAGATTGTGGGAATTGATGCGGGTACCGGTATCATGAAATGCACGGAAAAAGCCATCCCTGAATACGGCCTGGACTATAGGCTCATGATCTCCAGCGGTCCCGCCATGACGGCATTGCTGAAGAAGGCTATCAACAAGAAGGAATGGATCGTCGTGACTGGATGGACCCCGCACTGGATGTTTGACCGCTTCCGCCTGAGGGTACTGGAAGATTCCAAGAACATTTATGGGGATGCCGAGCAAATCCATTCCATTGCCAGGAAGGGGTTCAGTAAGAAGTATCCGTTTGCTGCCGCCCTTTTGGGAAATATCCACCTGTCCGATACCGAGATCAGCTCCCTGATGCGAACCGTAGAAGAAACCCGTGGAACCGAGACGATGGCCGTACGCCAATGGATGGATGAACATAGGAGTTTGATAGACAACTGGATTCCGGACAAGGAGAAATACAGCCGGTGAACATCATGCCCAAATGGGTGACTCTCAAGTCCCTTTTTCCTTAATATGCCCTATCATTGTCTTAATGACATACATTGTATGGATTAAAAGACTGTTTTGTATACTTTAATGTCTAATATTTATAACAAGATTATGGTTATATATACATATTTTTGCATCATCAAAAGTTAACATTATAAAACAATCATGGTTTTCCCAGTAAAACAATCAGTGACAATATGAAACAAGTATGTTTTTTTTTCTTCCTGCTGTTCAGTTTGCAGGCTTTCTCACAAAAGGTTGCGTTGAAAAACAACCTTGCCTATGACGCCCTGCTGACACCCAATCTTTCTGTGGAATTTTCCCTTGGGAAGAAATGGACCTTGGATACCCAAGTGGGTATGAATTTCTTCTTTTATGAAAATGATGCCACCGCAAGCGGTTACAAAACAAGGAAATGGAGTCACTGGCTTGTACAGCCGGAGATAAGATATTGGACCTGTGAAACATTCAACGGGTGGTTTCTTGGTCTTCATGCCCACGTAGGACAGATGAATGTAGGAGGCATAAATATTCCTTTTATTATTCAAAACCACTCCAAAGAAATGAAAGATTACCGTTATGAGGGGTATTTTTACGGTGGGGGTATCAGTACGGGCTACCACTGGATACTATCCAGCAGATTCAGTGTAGAGGCATCCTTAGGACTAGGCTATGCGCGTGTTAAATATGACAGGTTCAGATGTACTTCTTGTGGGAAAAAGGATGGTAAGGGGAAAGCTGATTATCTGGGACCTACAAAGCTTGCCGTTTCGATTATCTATATAATAAAATGATGCTTTGCATATATAAACATTAAAAACAGAATCAATGAAACCAATACAATATTATATAGGAATACTCTCTGTGCTGGGATATGTATACTGTTTGCCGGTGGTAGGACAGGTGGAGGATAAGGTTGTCAGAAAGGGGAATCCTCGTTTGGAATATACAGATGTGAAAACCGGACGTAGCCCGGAAGGGAAAATGTTTACCGTTTCTTTCAATATAGTAGAATCCATCAATCGGTTGAGGACACAGGAAATTGTTTATATCTATCCTTCTCTGATATCTTCTGACGGCAATATCAGGACTGCTTTCTCGCCTTTGTGTATTTCCGGAAAGAAAAGATACAAGGTTGTTGCCCGTAAGGAAAGACTGGGTGGTAACCCGGGTACATTACTTCCTGTGAAGGATATTCGCAGTTCCAGAGATTTGAGGGAGCCTGGAATCTCCGTCAGGGAAGCATTGCCTTTTGAACGTTGGATGGCTTCCGGCCATCTTTTTCTTCGTGAAGAGGTGTATGGATGTGCCGAGTGCGGTAAAGGTGTGAGCCAGTTGAATATACCGGTAACCGGGATAGACCTTTTTGGCCCGGAAGACTATAAATACATTTTTTATACTCCGGAAAAGGTGGAGATAAAATGTTATGAAGAAGAATTTGACTGTAAGGTCACTTTCAAATCCGCACGGCATGAACTTCTTCTTGGATTTGGTAAAAATCAGGAAGAATTAGCCCGTCTGGATGATTTTGTATCCAAAGGGCTTCGGATCAAAGGGGCTAGGCTTCGTGAGGTACATATCATGGGATACGCCTCTCCGGAAGGTGAGTTTGGTTATAATAAACATTTGGCGGAACGTCGTACTCATACGCTTTCTTATCATGTACTGAGTAAGTACCCGCAACTCAAGAAAGCCTCCATATACGAAATAGAAGGGGTCGGTGAAGACTGGAAAGGCCTGGAAAATATTATAAATGTATCTTCTTTGGCATATAAGGATGAAATCTTATCCGCTATTAAGAGGCATAATACGGATGTGGCCCGTGAAGCGGCTATACGCTCTTTAGATGGGGGAAAGGTTTATGCGGAGTTGCTTTCCACAGTTTATCCCACTTTGCGCCGTACCGTTTTCTGTATGAGATTTGATGTCCGTCCCTATACGGATGACGAATTGGAGGAAATGTTTATTACCGTTCCCGGATGCCTGAGCCAGTATGAGATGTGCAGGTTGGCGCAGCAGTATGCCGAACAGGGAAAAAATCCGGTAAACATATACAGGAAGGCTTATGAACAGTTCGCACTTGATCCGCTGGCAGCACTCAACTATGCCAATGCACTTTTAAAGTATGAAAAGGATGCGGATAAGGCTCTGATGATATTGGACACAATAAAGAGTGACAGCCGTTCTGTTTATCCTATGGCAATTGCCCATAATATGAAAGGAAACTGGCGGAAGGCGGAGGAGTTATTGAAAAAAGACATGGAACCCGGAGAATGAAAACTCCAGACTTTCCATGCCGGGATTAACGGATAAATAGAAAGCATTTAATGTATTATATAATTAAATTATTTATTTACTAAACAGTTTAAGTTATGAAAGTAAACAATTTATTTTTAGCGGGAGTTGCAGCCCTAAGTCTGGGCATGACAGCTTGTAACAATGAGGATGTTCCTCCGGTAAACAATCCGGGCGAAGGAACAACATTTGCGGGAATGTATGTTTCAGCCATGAAGGATGTCTCAACCAGAGCGGTGAATGACAATCAGGAAGATTACGGAGGAAGAACGGAAGAGAGTAAGCTTACGGAGTTACAGCTTCTCTCAAACGTCTTGTCTCAAACATGGACGTTAGGAACGGTAGCTGATGAGACAGGCAAATTTTGGGAAACGCAAACAGCCGGTACATTCAAGGTCGCTCCATGGAAAACGAATCCCGGTCTTCAATCCATGGCCTTGTTATTTAACAAGGGTAGCCTTTCCGCCGATATTGCAACAGCCGCGGACAAGACGCATGGCAGTACAGCTACCGCAGTAAACGATATTGCCGCTCTCGCTACGGACAACAAGTTTGTTATGACCTCGAAAGCCGAGCAGAAAACCATTGCTCCCGGCATTACCGAGGACGCGGCCAAAACGGGTACAAGTGAGGCTCAAAATGTATTCTCCTTTGATGTGGAGCGTGTCGTGGCACAAGGACTGGTCGCGAAGGATGCCGCTTTGGAAGAAAACACCGCTGATGGAAAAGGAAAGGTTGATCTTACCGACATCAAGTATACTGCCATCAACGGTGCCGCCAAGACATATCTTTTCCGTAACCATGCAGGAAAGCGTACAATTGGAGATGCCGACGGCCTTTACGAGGGCTTTGTATCAGCCATTGATGGATATAGCGATTTTGAGGCGGCCAAAGAGCCGGAAGGTTCAGCTAAAGAAAATTTAATCCGTTTGGGGAATCTTCTGTCGAAAGACAATCCACAGCAGAATGATCTTGGTATGTATGCAGCTAAAAATGCTGCAGCAAGCGCCTCTGAAGCTAAAACAGGAGCAGGCATTTATTTTCTGGAAAATTCCGTAAAAAAAGATGCATTCACACCTGAAAACAAGAATTTCGGTTACTACCGTCTGCCCTATGCCAAGGTCTATACCACTTATACTCCGAATGAAGTATGGAAACTTGAAGACGGGAAATTGGTGAAAGAGACTAATTTTCAAAAAGGGACAACATTTTTCCGGGGGGAAAAAGACGGCCTTATCTATGCCAGCAAGGAAGCCGCAAAGAAAAGCCTGTTAAATCCGGATCAAGGAGCTTATACTTACACGAACGGAAAATGTGCATACCGTGCGTTGTGGAACCGTCAGACTGTTACAGCTGATGGAAAATCGATTGTGAACGCTGACACACGCCGTAACAACACCTATCTGTTGACAATCAAGGCTTTCCAAGGATTGGGTATGCCATGGGATCCTTCCGATCCCAAAGACCCATATCTGCCGAAACCGACAGATCCTACTGAACCGACAAATCCTGAAAATCCGGATATCGAGAAAGAAGAAACCTATATGCGTGTCGAGGCTAAAGTGCTCCAATGGAACCTCGTTTCACGTGATGTCGTTCTGGAGTAATTTTAGTATTAGATTGCTGATAAATTCAGCCTACAATTTCTTACATAGCTGTAGAGAGAGAAGAGGAATTTTTCCTCTTCTCTCTCCAATCAACAAACAGTTTGGTTTCAAACTGTTAAATAACCCCAACATAAACTATATCAAATGAGAATCAGAAGTGTACATTACATCGCATTTATCATGTTGCTGGTTTACTGTCTTATAGGATGTAATTCTGCGGTATTTGATGACTTGGGTGGTTGTCCGCAAGGTGTTTATTTCCAGTTCTATAGACAGACCCCTTGCGAACAATTTCCTGGATATCCGTCAGATATCAGAGAAATCCGGGTATTTGTCTTTGATGATGATGATCTGCTGGTGGGCGAATTTTCTGACAAGAAGGCAGTCCTTTCGGCAGATTATTCTTTGTCCGCCACATTGCGGCATACGGGGAAACTCACGTTTGTCGCATGGGGTGGCAGTGACCTGGAGGCCTATGATTTTTCAGATTTTCGAGAAGGCGTTACTACCAGACAGGAAATGCAGGTGTCACTGCGGTTGAAAAACGGACGGATTTCCTCAGCCCCCGGGCCTCTGTATGTCGGTCTCGCCTCCATATCACTGGAGAACCGGAAAGATATGGGAAGCGTGTATGAACGGGTGGCTTTCAATATGCAGGAATTGACATACCGGGTACACTTCACAATCAGCTCCATAGGTTCCCCTTTCCCCATAGACGGGGAATTTGTCATCAGGATAGAAGATGACAACGGTGTGTATGATTTCAACGGCCGGATCGCCCTTTGCGAACGTTTTGAATACGAGACCGAAGCCGTACGTGACGCTGAAGGGGCATTGAAAGCGGATTTCACGCTGATGAAACTGGAAGAGGGAAGAAATGCGATCGTATCTCTGATTGACAAGACAACCGGGGAGATTCTTTATACCGCTAATCTGGTTGATGACATCCTCATGTTCCGGGGAGATGCGGGTGAACCGCCGTATAGCCTGGAATGTGACCATGATTTTCCCATAACCCTGAAACTCAAGTACGAAAAGGAAACATGGATGCTGATACAAGCGACCGTTCTGGATTGGAATGTTGTTTCCCGCCCCATAGAATTGGAGAACTGATAATCAGACAGATTTTAAAACTAATGATTCGTGTAATATTAGAAAGGAATTGGTATTATTATAAAAATGATAGATAATGAAATACGGAATTGTGATAAAGCTGTTGATGGTGGCCTGTGTATCAATTGTACAATTGACCGGATGTTCGTCTGATACGGAAGAGTTAGAAAAGTCAGTTTCGGGTATTCCCATCCGGATTGTGGCGGAAATGAATGGAGGAACCGGTATTTCTCAGATGACAAAGGCGTCTGTACGTTCATCCGGAGAGTGGAAAGAGAATTATATCGGTGCAGAGGAATATGAGAAAACTGTTAAACATGTTCTTCTCTTCGCTTTTAAGAATATGGAGAGCTCTCCGGAAAAAGTTATTTTCTATTATTCCCAAGGAACAACCAACCCGTTGGCGGGTATAACCGGCATTGAGCATTTTGAGATGAGAGAGATGGGTAGAGTGAATGCAGGCGAATCCAATATAGCCTTGGACCTGGAGTTGATGGGAGGCGATTATAATTTTGTTTTGTTGGTTAATTGTGAATCCGGATTGGAAAAAATCAGGAATGGACATACAATTCCTGATCCGAAGCAATTAATGGAAAAGACCGAAATTTTCACATCTGACGATCTGAAAGGAGAAAACCGGAAGTATCTTCCCATGACTGGGCAGTGTAACTTCCATGTTCCGGATAATGTAGTTAGTAATAATAGGATTACCCTTTCTCCCTGCATACTTCTGGAACGTATGCATGCCCGTATTGAGTTCATACTTACAACAGTTGATGACAGGGGGAATTATCTGTCTCCTTTGTTACCTCTTTCCAAAGTGACAAAACTCACCCTGAACAATGAAGCTAGCGGTTATTCTGTACTGCCTTCTTCTGGGGAATACACCGCCACTGGAAGTGGTAATCCGGATATGAGAGGAGTAGATTATGCGGGGACTCCCCTATTATTGCCGGAAAGAGCTAGTTTCCATGACGGTGCCAACGAGGGGTCCGGAGAATCCGCTTTTGTGACCAAATGCAAAGAAAGACTGCTTCCATATATGGGTAAGACACCTAGCTACATCTATGTGGCTCCGGGAGTCTACGGGAAAGGGAAAGAGGGGGCGCTGGCCTTGGTCTTATCCGTCGATTATCGGATGGGAACCCCCGATAAGCCGTATAGGATCGAACTCTATAATCCGGATCTTTCCGAGAATGATAAGGGTTATTACAACATCCGGCGTAATACGGTTTACCGTGTCTTCGCCACACTGAAAGGACCCGGAAATATGGAATATGACATAGTTGTGGACGAATGGGAGGATACGGAGGTGGCTATCCCCTGGTAACTAAGGTATGGTCAGTCATGCCATCACGAAGAAAAACAGTTTAAAGAATAGATACATATGAGAATCAAACATTACACTTTGATAGTCGCTTTTCTGGCGATATCTATGGGAATCCCTCTCGTGCAAGGGTGCAGTGATCCCTTCGATGAGTATGGAAACGGCGGGACAGAAATACCTGTCAGGGACGGCTGGACGTCTGTCAGCATGTCTGTCGAAGGACTTGGTCTTCGAAATCCCCTGACACGGTCCCTTACACCGGAGGGGGAGAATTCCACGGCAGCGGAGAGGATTAGGGTACTTGTGTTTGACAAGGACAACAAGTTTTCATATGAGGCCAAAGTGACCTCCTATATTCCTTCCGGTGATCCGGCTGACAAGAAAGACAAGGGTACTATGACCTTGTTGGCGAAAAATACTCCTTCAGGCGATACCAGTACATTCGTGATGCTGGCCAATGTCACCCGGTCAGCTAATACAGGCGCAGACGGACTGGCTGGAAAGACACGGGAGGAAGTCATGCAACTTTTCACTTTCTCCATGCCGGATAAGGGGGTATGGAAAGACGGGGAGTTGCCGATGTGGGGTGCCTCGGACCCGGTCAGGGTGGATCACAGTGCCGGTGCCGTTCCCAAACTTGGAACTGTCTATCTGGTCCGTGCCGTGGCACGTGTGGACGTGGGGCTTAACTTGAGCAACATGTCGGAAGGGGCCTCTGCATTCGACGAGAAAGCCGGGGGGATTGAAGGAATAACGCTGACTAAAGTATTTTTTTATAATACCAATACGACGGGACGGGTCTCTCCGTTCGAGAATGGGATTTACTGGGATGAGGCCAATAGAAAGGCGAAACAGCCTTCTATTCCTGATCCCACTCCGGCAGTGACAGAAAAAATCGACAGGACATCCTCCATAGTGGATGAGAAAATCTTGTTACGTGAGGTATATGTTCCAGAGGCGGTCAATGTGCCGACGGCTGCCACGCAAGGAGCCAACGGAGAAACTCTTCCTGAGAATAATACGGAAAATTACTTGAAACGTCCTTATATCGTTGTCGGACTGACCGGTGCAGATAAGAGCCGTCCTGATAAGGAAACTTTCTTCCGGATAGACTACCTGAAACGTACCGGAGCCGAGGCTGATGCGACATACGAGTACCTTCCCTTGCTGCGTAACCACCGTTATCTGGTAAATATCAAGGCTGTAGGTGGTCCGGGATTCGATACGGAAGAGGATGCTAGGAAAGGGCCGGCCGCTAACATCATGTATAATGTTGTGGTATGGAACGAGTCCACTATGTCTGATGTATTGTATGACGGGCAATATATGCTGGGGGTCAGTGCCGACCATTTCACTTTTTATAGGGAGGGAGGCAGCCTGACGGCGAAAGTGCAGACTTCCTGGCCGGAAGGATTTACGGTAGAGGGACTGCCTGCATGGATCAGTTATTCTATAAAACCTTCGGATCCGGATAAGACCGCACCGACGGATGAGAAAACCGTGACCTTTACGGTCACAGAGCATGTGGATGCATCCCGAAGGTGGCCGGAAAAGCCGGAAGATGCCCAGAATACGTTGAAAGCCGCTTATGTGAAGGCGGGGCGTATGAAATGGTTTCTTGGCTTTGAGCAGTCTAAGGATATCAATGTCACCTTACAGATTTTTGCGGACGAGGCCTGCAGCCGACCGCTGGAGTTTATTGAGGTCAATCAGTATGGCGAGAGCTATGGGCAGGCAGGCAAAGTGGTAACGAAAGACGGGCGGACGCTTACGGCGGAAGAGGCAGGTGCCAGGGTTACTTTCTATGTAAAGACAGAACCGCATGATTTGGAACCCGTATTCCATGCTGAAGCCGCCAATCCGTTCAAGATAGAGAAAGCGGGTCAACTTGCCGGGGGAATATGGAAGTATACGGTGACGGCTCCCGACATTACAGGAAATACGGAGTATTTCGATAATTTCAATACCACTTATACTTTCACCGTCACACATGTGGAAACCGGTAGAAGTGCGTCGGGGAAACTCAGCCTCCTGCAGAAGGAATATAGTGCTATCCCCTTTTTTGACAAATTCCTGCATCAGTCATTGCTGGTATCCAATAACAGTATCTATCTGATGGATGGCAAACAGAAGCAATATTATGTCAAAGCCAACAGCGAATACAAAATTGAGTTGGTTTCCGCTTTGTCCGACAACGGAGCAGGTGATGTGATAGAGACGTTCGCTCCTTTCTATGAGAAGGATCCTTCCCTTTCCGGGAAACCAGTTTCTTTCACGGCTGTTGACGATATCACAACCTCACGTCTTTACTCCGGTAAGGCGAAATTCAAGATTTATTCCCCTGATGGTCTTTTTCCGGAAAGAGAATTTGAGTTGGAGCTGGTTTCCGGAATTGTACAGCCTGAAGCGAATACATATATGCTTAAAGCGGGAGCAAAGCAAGGGATCTTTATTCCTGTTTCCCGGGTAAATACTGCCTATGAGTATTACAAAAAGCTTCTGGATCATGACGCTGTTTTAAGTGATAAGCAGGGACTTCCCGGTAGCAAAGAGGATTTCATGTTGAATAAGTTGGATGCAGATGATGATTGGAGAGTCAATATCGTGTGGACGGATATTAAAGAGGCTGGTGGGCATAATGATATAGAAAAAGCGGGACTCAGTGAATTGTCCGAACAGGGAGGTTCCGGTCCGGGATCATATATTTATGTCAAGCCAGGGCAGACTCCGGGAAATGTGTTGATAGAAATTAAATCTGGAAAGATCAAGGGGAATCCGACACTCTGGTCCTGGCATATCTGGATTGTTGACAAGTATCCGACAGTATTGGATGTTGCGAGTCAGGGAGGTGATGGTCCGAAAACGGTTCGATTGATGTCGCATCTGTTGGGAGCGTACGAAAGGGTCCAATCACAGTATAGTGCAGATGCATATAGGGAATTTGGTATGCAATATCAATGGGGCAGGAAAGACCCGTTTCCGGCACATGATGTTCGTGTCAATAAAAACTTTTATGACGGCAGCGGCAAGCTATTTGATTTCCTTTGGGAACAGAGAGGAAATGATGTGGATTATGGAAAAACAGATGCTCAGCAGGCGAGAGGGGCTGCTCTTACGATGAAACAGAGCATCGAACATCCAAACGCTATCGTCTCTCATCAAAGTTTCTGGCTGTATGAATGTTTCCCGCATGGGTTTGTTAGTTATTTCAAAGACCGCTGGGTATTCCTGTATCCATGGAACCAGCCTTCCCAGACAGGGAATCCGGAGGATGTAGGCGGGAAAACCGTATTTGACCCTTCTCCTTACGGATTCCGGATTATGTCGCAGAAAGAGGCTGTAACTTTGAGGTTTGCATATTATTATGCAAGTCGTTCCGGCCTTAACACACCGCTGCCTGGAAGTATTTATGATGGTTCTTTTTTACATAATGCTACGGGAGGTAATGAAGCCATTTTTGCCGTGGCACAAGCCAGAAGCGATACTCATGCAGGGCATTATCTGCTCAATTCCATTGGAAGCGCTGCAGGTTGGGCATCTGGTTCGAATACAAACGCTAGCTATAGGCGTTGTATGACCTATTCCGTGCGTCCGGTCGTTGATCCGGATGTGAAGGATGACTACAAGAAATATTTACCAAAATAATTTTTATATCCCGTGCAGGCGAAAGCTCGCACGGGATATAAAAATTACAAGTAAACTAGTCATATACTTTTATTTCATGACATTACGGCATTTTTGTATGAACCACGTGCTCGTGAAATGAAAGCTGTGGGAATCTTGTTTTGGTATTGCCTTTATATAAGCATTTTGGAAATGCAAAGGCTTGCCTTATGACTGCAGTTTTGGTAATCGATATGCAATAGAGACAGGATCGGTCATAATAATAAATACATAACCTCATTATCTTCCAAACAAAATATTTATAGCGAAACAGTCTGTCAGAGTCAAAGACCGGCTGATAGACCAGCACATTCTTTGTGTATTAAAATTGTCTGTTTTGATTAATAAATAGTCCGTTTTGTCAAAAACAGGAATATACTAATTTCTGTTATAATAAAAAACAAAAAATATGAAATTACTATATCTGAATGAACATTTATCCTGCCTGAATTACCAGATGGATTCGGACATGGGATTTTCTTGTCAGCAGCTGGAGGAGAATGAGATATACCGGATTGACAACAGCAAATCATCGTGTACTCTTTTTATGATTGAAGGTGAGGCTGTTTTTGATCTGGGTAAATATAAAGGTTTACGGATTTTACAAAACCAGATGGTGTTTATTCCGCAAAACATAGGAACCCGGATAAAGTCCATAACCGGTTCAAAATGCATGCTCTTATTTTGGGACAGGAATGTGAGTGTATGCGATAAACTGTTCTTAGGCTCGTTGTCTGTCAGAGGTGAAGGGCAGACATCTGACAATCTTATTCTTCCCGTCAAGAAGCCTCTGATAGAAGTGCTAGATTCTGTCAGAACATACTTGGAAGCCAGGTTGCTTTGCAGGCATATGCATTTGCTGAAGCAACAGGAGCTGCTTTTGGTGCTGAAAGGGTTTTATACAAAGAAAGAACTGGCGGAATTCTTTTCCGCATCGACCGGTATCAGAGGACATTTCGAGAAATTTGTCATGGAGAACTATAAGAAAGTGAATTCTGTCAAGGAGTTTGCAGGTCTATATTATGTTTCCGAACGTTCCTTCAGCAGGAAATTTCACTCCAGTTTCGGGGAAAGTCCCTATAAATGGATGCAGAAGAAAAAAGCGGAACAAGCATTGGAAATGATCAGTGATCCGGAAATTTCCTTTCAGGAAATATCCGGTAAGTTAGGCTTCAGCTCATCCTCCCACTTTACAGCATACTGCCGGAGAATGTACGGGATGTCCCCTACCAAATTGAGAGAGAAAAATAAAAAATGAACAGATTTTTATAATTGCATTTTAACGGAGAAATTATGGAATATTTGAATGCCGATCTGTCGGGTGAGCAAACAGGTTTTTCCTGCATGAAATTGCCTGAAGTCTGTACGCCTGTCTATAGGGAGATTGTCAAGGAAATGGCAGAAGTGATAAAGGACGCCCAGATACGGGATATTTTTTACTCTCTTTCTACTGGGGAAGATATGCAGATTATTGCTAAAAGAACAGGTGTTTCCCTTAGAAATCTGGCATATATGTATAAGAAAGCGGGCAGACAGGTCCGTTTGGAGTGGAAACCTTATTCTAAGTGGAAGCAAGAACTGGATAACGCATATGTCAGATGTAGAAATTACGAGTCACTTCTGTTAAACTCTCACGACATTTCCAGGCAGAATTTTAGAAGTGTGATAATAGTTGTCAAAGATCAGGATATTCCATCGGAATATGTGGACTTGCTGGTTACCCCTTTGGGAAAATTGGGAATAAACTTCCGAGCCTTGCGAGCACTTAGAAAATACAATATTTACCAGCTTGAAGATCTTCTGCGATTTATAAAATACAATGGATTCGACGCCCTGCGTATAGTGCCCGGTATGGGGGTCAAATCAGCAGAACAGCTGTATGAAAAATTAAAAGATAAGAATATTCTGGAAGACAAGGATACCTGTGTCCTGTTCCGTTATCTTTTTGTGTAGAAGACAAGAATAAAGATGATTGTACTTAAATGTTCATGATCATTATAAATAGGATTGATGCTATGTCTTTATTTTCTAAACGAATAAATATACTGATAAAAGGGGATTATTCCCTTATGTTTAATTAAAAACTGAATTTATGAGAAAAAACATTTTAATTTTATGTATGTTTGGACTATCTGTCCTGACTGTAAACGGACAGACATTATTGAAAGGAACAAAATTTACGGACAACTGGTCTGTCGGGGTCAAAGGTGGAGTGACCACTCCTATGACACACAGTGCCTTCTGGAAGAATTCCCGCCCTGCCGTGGGTGTTGAACTGTCAAAACGAATAACACCGGTCCTGAGTCTTGGAACTTCAGTCATGGGATATATCAATACAAGCAGTAGTAAAACGGCTTTTGACGCTTCGAATATCGAACTCTTAAGCAAGTTCAACATAATGAACCTTTTCGGTGGTTATCCTGGGATACCCCGGACGTTCGAAATGGAAGCTGTAGCCGGAATGGGCTGGCTTCATAGTTACGTCAATGGTACGGGAGACGCTAACTCCTGGGGTACACGGCTGGGAATGGACTTCAACTTCAACATCGGGAAGGAAAAAGCATGGGCAATCAGCCTGAAGCCTTCATTGGTCTATGATATGGAAGGTGACTTCAACAAGCACAAGAGCCGTTTCAATGCCAACAATGCACACGTTGAACTACTTGCGGGGATTACCTATTATATAAAGGGAAGTTCCGGCAGGCACCATGCCATTATCGTAAAGGAATATGACCAGGCAGAGGTTGACAACCTGAATGCAAGTGTCAACAGTCTGCGCAGCCAGCTATCGGACAGCCGGAAACAGACAGAGGAAGCAGCTGGCCGTGCGGACATGCTCCAGAAACAACTGGCTGAATGCCAGAACAAGAAACCGGTCATTGAAACCGTCATTGAAAAAGCCAAGACACTGGAGTCCATTGTAACTTTCCGCCAGGGAAGCTCCAAGGTTGACGCCTCACAACTTCCCAATGTGGAACGGATCGCCTCCTATATGAACAGGCATCCAGAATCCAAGGTCGTCATCAAGGGATATGCCTCACCGGAAGGAAGCATGGAGGTGAATGAGAGGATAGCACGTGCACGTGCGGAGTCAGTCAAGGACATCCTGACAAAAAAATATCGGATAGCCTCCTCACGCATTATTGCGGAAGGACAAGGCATAGGGGACATGTTCTCCGAGCCGGACTGGAACCGGGTCAGTATCTGCACCTTACAGGAAAAGAAATAATATCTGGGACTATGGTTCCACACAATTCACAGCACAATCTGCAAGGTGCATGAATACCAGAAATTTCATATGAACCATGGATTGCGGTGCGGATTATAGTCGGTCTGAAACGTAGCCAGTTGCCAATCGGTAACTGGCTTTTTGGTTTCATCAAGTTTACGGGGTATTTGTGGATTGAGCCTCAATCTTGCCGCATCGTTAAGCCATTTCATGCTTTCCTCGTAATCCCGTATCCGTACAACACTCACATTGTTCGGTGCTATGAGTTTTGTAAGTTCATAAATGGACAGTCTTACCATGTGTCTCTTGAGGTTAGAATTACGTGGATCATGTAACACAAGGTATTGTCCCGCCTCTGGAATATCAGCGTTTACGTCTGTTTCCGGAGTGAACACCTGTCCCTTGTAGACCACGTACTCATGATCCGAAAGTTCATATGTATTATATGCCGGATCATACTCTGCAATAGCTCCCCAGTTGTCGGAAAACATCGGATTGAGATTGTAGTCAAAGCTGTCAAGTGTCATCAACGTGTAGAACTCTCCGCCACATTCGACCACGCTCCATAACGGATATTCCATGGGCTGCCATAATGAACTCTCTATTTTTTTCCAGCCACTGACCAGCGGGATGCGGATATCATCGAACTTGTAGCCATTCTCCGAAAGGCATGTATAGATGACCCCATTAAAATTTACCTTATCACCCGGATAATAGGTGCCAAACTGGGAATAATTTATTATCTGTGCTACATCTGTATTGAGATCGGAACACTCTTCCCAATAAATAACTGTTGACGGTTTGCAATAACCGCTAATGGAACGTGTCACTTCATGAATTCGTCCCTCAAAGTAGATATGTATTCCCACCGGATAGGTAATGCGCCGGTCATATTCGGCGATATATTTTCCTTTGGCAAGTTCTTTCTCCACTTCGTAATTCTCCGAGAGATATTCCACAATACTTATCTCTGCTGATTCTTCAGCCTGAATAAACCGCTCGTCATTGCCTCGTGTAAGCTGCGCAAGGGCTTCCCGAGTGATAACACCCAGATAATCGTTATTATTAAGAAACCGTCTGTACATTTTTTATTTTGTTGCTAATATGAAAATCCTTCCTGAATAACCGAGGTAGAAACCACATATCCGTTTCCGTCTCCTCCATTCTTAAACTTGTACCAACTGTCACGCAAATAATAACACAGCAGATAGTCAAGACAATCGGACAAATGCCCGTAACGCTCATACTTTACACCGGTTTTCGGATCGGTAGTCTTCTGTTTATTCTTTGAACCGTCGTCATTGCGGAGCTGGTAAATCAAATCCTGTGTAAGTCTCCGGCATTTGATGTCTATCTGTATTTCCCAGCCATTGTAACCATCAAATACCTCGTTTACAAACTCACAGCGTGTCGCCTGTGGAGGCTGTTTCCGTAACAGTTTCACCTTAGGACGTAGAACTCCTTTACCAAAAATGTCCGCAATTATAGTGTAGTTGTTAATTCCGTCCTCGTTAGTGGTGGAGCGCTGCAATCCGGACGGATCTCCCGTTACATCCACTCCGCCGATATGTTTGTCACGGTAAAGTTTCAAACGTACTTTTCGTGCCAATGCAGGCGTATTATTCTCTTTTTCCTCCGGTTTACCGAGCATTTCCTCAAGTATATATACTTTTTTGTTGTCGTAGTCTATCTGTGCGGAAAGTACGGACATTTGGGGAGCGACATTGAAATCCCAAACCGTAACAAGCGGTTTGGTAGGATCGTATGCTTTTTCTTTCAGCCCGGTAACGAGATGCCTGGAACCATTAAAACTGCGATAAATAGCCATATCATTGGCCTCCACGAAGTCCCAGTTACCATAAAGCAGGCGCTCCTTGGTGGCCTGATCCCGAATTTTGTTTAATGCAGCTTCATAAACTTGACGAAAAGCAATGTTCGGGTTATCAAATACGGAAAACGGAATATAGGATTCACCTTCACGGCACATAACTTTTTCACCATTTTCGTCCTGTACAAAACGGGAGCGCACCCAATTGATCGTCGGATTGGTCGTGAGCAACATTCGTGGCGTCTTAAATGTTTCGTGGGTTCTCCAACGGAGGCGGGAAAACAGCACCTCGACAGCCCGTTCGGAAATCTCCGATACCTCGTCCACCATAGCAATGGTATATTCGGACGAACCAAAACGTTCGAAGTTCGGGTCGCTGGGGATGTCTGCCATCTCTTTCATGATAATAACTGAATCATTCCAGAATGTGAGTGTGCCTTCGAGATTGTTTATCTTGTAATTTATATCCTCTTTAAGTCCCCAATCTTTCAGTATCGACTTGATGGTATTCCAAGTCGATTCCTTCAATGATTTGAGCGTTTTACGGGCTACGACCGCACGAATATTCTCAAACCGGATACACGAGGATACCAACCATACGCTACCGATAAAAGACTTTCCGCCACCCGCTGCTCCGCCACCCAATATCAACTGTGGAAGATTTTGCGACCTGCATTGTTTACATTGCGGCTTATACTGCGGATTCCTTTGCGGGTCATAACCGACAAGGATTTGCTCTATTTCTCCGCCGCAGCGGGGGCAATAATTAGGCTGCAACAACTTCCAGAGTTCATATTGGCGTGGTGACGGTTTGAACTCTATATGCAGTTTTTTAGGCGGTTTGAGCCTGTTGACCGCCATTCCTTATACGATTTGAATGGTTATATCGGATTCAGACTCAAGTATGGAATATAATTTCTGGAAAGTAGTACGGGATTCCAACACTTTCCCTTTAACCGTGTTATTTCCCACGATGATGCAACCCGCAGAATCAGATTCGGTATTACCAGAATGAATCAGGATACCGAGGAAATGGGGCACATCGTGCAGATACGGCATCTTCTTCTTGTACTTGGGACTGTATTGAAAAGTGACTTTGTATGTCCCGGCGGGAATGGCAGTCCTGGCATAAATCTTTTCTTTACAAGTACAAGAACAGCCATTAGGGGTATTAGGACAAACTGCCGGAAGTTCTCTTACGGTATCTTCGATAGTGTTACAGAAAAATTTACCGTTGATGGACAAGTCACCTATTGTATAGGTCGAACCTCCGAATTTGCGATTGAGTGTTAACTTCATACTTTGATACTATTTGTATCGAAAGAATAGCGCCAACTATCGAATAGAGTTTATTGAGAATGTTTAATAAGGTAAGATTTTAGAAAGTGATTATTATTTTTGTTGTGTTGTAGGTACTCAATAGCTAATGAAGAGTATCAGAACCTCTTTAACAGACGGGGAAAAGTTTTTTCGTGGATTCGACATTTTAATTTAATTAAAAAGTTTTATTGGATAAATCATATATAACATCATAAAGAATATTGTCATAATATAATTGCTTACCCATAATATTCCGGCATTTCTCCGTCCAAGGGTTTTTAAGAATAGAAATAGGATTTGTGTCTATTCTGATACTTATAACACTTTATACAAAGAAACGAGAGTTCTGTCTTCTGTTTGAAACAAGAAATGACCGTTACTCAATGTGCATTCATGAATGTTTCTGTCATTCGGATCGGAGTCTAACAAACGCACGGCTTCATCTTTATCTATAACTTGCATCTCCACACCTTGTACTGTTGTCAAAGTGGCATCTTTGGGAATCTTCATCAGTTCATTTAATAATGTACTTTTCATAATACTCTAATTCTTGGCCTGAAGTCCCGTCAAGCATTTTTAGATATCAAAAGAAAACGTGGGACATAACTGCAGCACCGAGGTTCTGGTAAAACCTATCCGCAAACAAGTTAAGCCCACGCCAAACATAGGCGAAAACTATTTGCCTTGCGGATGAATGAAATTTACCAGATTCCGGTGCATGACAAAAGCTAACGCTTTCTATTATTTTTTCTTTTACAAAAAATATAAATAAAAACTAAATCTGATAAGCAATATAGTCTATCAGGCTTTTAATATATACAAAGGAAACTCTGCATTATTTTTTATCTTTCATAAATAAAAAGTAAGCAACCAACATAACTTATGACAGCTTTATTCTTTACTCAGAAAGAGAACTACTTTTTACTTGCTTCCAAAGATGCTTTACGGAATTCTTTAGCCAGTTTTTCCAATATTAAAGAATCCTTACGAGCACGAGTTCCGGCAGCCTTATTCTGTTTTTCCAATTGAAGCGTAGCATTTGCTTTAAACGTTTCATAAGTGTCCTGCATTTTTTCTAAAAGTTCTTTCATCGTTATTTTTATTTGAATTATAATATAGCAACAAAGATAGCAGATGGTTGAAAGTTATTTTTTAGAATGCAGAAATTATTGCTTGACAGCATGAAAATTTAACAAACGAACACATTTATTTGCATAAGGGAGATTGATTCATGACATCGAGTTCCGGTTAATAAGATATTATATATAATTTCAATAACCTGAAAACAAGAATGGAGTATAAGGATTTAGAAGGTCGATTTTCCTATGTTGGATGTCCTATGCGAAAAATATCATGAGATAAATGCACTGAATCATAGAAAATCCCTATATTTGCAAGGAGGGATAAATATAGGGCGTTTTGCTCTATTTTGTCACCCTAAGACAGATGAAGTATAGTACAGCTATTGGACTTTCACTATAAAACTGCTACATAGAGATGAAATGCTCAATATTAATAGATTATGTAGTTTTTTGCAGAAGTGGCAAGGAAGGAAATTTGCTCTGTATAGGGGGATTTTCAGAAATAATTCATTTCTAACCTTTTAGAAGTTGTAAACTATATACATCCGTCTTTGCGAAAATTTGATTATTAATTGTATTCATGTAGGCTGATATGCGATTTTCCGACTCAGAGACCTTAGTTTACATTTGATATTCAGAAAGTTATGGGGTAAAAATAAGCTACCTGGGATAGATAGCCTTTTTTTATGCTTTAAAACAGGAGAATTTCTTCATAAAAATTCAATATCCCAACAATAGCATTCTTCAAATGCCACCCAACCGAACACAACAAAAGTCAATAAGAAAAAGCAATACGTATATCTATCCATCGAGGCAATTTATGAATTACCTAGTCTTAACTAACGTTTATCCTATATATTTTTTGATTTATTTCAATAAAAGAAGACACTCTCATCACTGAGAATGTCCCCTATATTTAAACGAAACTTTAAAGAGAATTATATACTTCAAATCTTATCTTCTATTCCACCATACTCGTTGCTCACGGCTATCATCACCATTCAAATCTGCTTTCACGGCAGCTTCATAATTTTCAAGATTACCTTGATAAATTTCGCTATCAAATTGATGGCGATAAGGGATGTGATCAATCGTTGTACAAACCGGACCGACTTCTAGTTTCGGAATATCAAAACGACGCCAGTCAGACCATGCCTCAAAACCATCAGCCATGAAGCCACTAATCCAGCGCTGAAGAGCAATTTTATTAATTTTATCAGCATCAGTACCCGTATAAGCAACTGCTTCCTGTGCCAAATATTCATCAACACCTTCGGCTCCCCATTGTTCAAATGATGCCTTCACACCGGCTGCATAAAGTTGGGCAGGATCAGCCTGAATCCAGCCACGTTGAGCAGCTTCAGCCTCGATAAGTAGCATACGAGAAGCAGTAATAATAGGGAAAGTAGAGGTTACCTGTGTAAGCGAAGGATTATAAAAACAGCAGACTTTATTCCACGTGTTCACATCTGCAGACTCAATACCCAAAGGCATACCTTGGTATTTATCAAAATTCTTCAGGTCTTCATCCGTCACGCCCGCCTCTGCCTGTGTCTTGCCAAAAGGAATCAGCGAACAAGTAGAGAACAAACGGTTGTCCTTCAATTCCTTCAACTGATCTACATAATACTTATTAGGAACAAAATTATAATTATGGTTTACGCCATTATAATATAAATATCCCACAGTATTGGCCTCAAAAGTATAATTCAAATTATAGGCATTTTCTTCAATACCGCCATCAGCGTAAGCTTGAGCAAAACGCGAGCGTCCTTCGGCAGGATCCACATCTGCCAGTTTTATAGCAAGCATCATACGGGTAGAAGCATTCAGTTTCTTCCATGCACGAATGTCACCATCGAACAGGATGTCGGCTGTGCTCAACGAGCCACTTTCATTAAACTGATTATACGCTTCCCTCAAATCGGCATCTAACTTAGCATAAATCGTTTCCTGTGAATCAAATACCGGAGTAAAATTTTCCTCACCTGCCTGAAATGCTTCTGTGTAAGGAAGTGGCCCTAGAGCATCTGTAAGGTGCATATAGATGAATCCCATCAATGTACGTGCAACCGCAATCTGATTAGCATTATCACCAAACTGTACAATGGCAGGTTTACCTTTTTCAGCCTCATCACTATTAAAGTCAATAATCTTCTGGCAGTTCTTCAACGGATAAAGATAATAAGAACTTGTACTCATAGTAGGTCCGCCAAACGCACCATACTGATTATTATTTTTCTCGGACATATACCCCGGATACATTTGCGTCCACGGGTAATAATAATTTGAGTTCATAGAGAAGTATTTCACATAAGTACAAGCGTATGTAAACAACATACCAGTATTAGCCTCCGACGGTTCATTGGGATCTTTGTTAATATCGCCAAAGTCAGTCATATCACACGCTGTGAATGTTGCTGCAAAACTCAGAGATAAAAGTAATAATTTAATATATTTCATAATGATTCTTCGTTTTATGGTTTAAAAAGCAAGATTAACGGTAAAACCTATCGAACGGGTTGCAGCGGCATTACCACCTTCAAAATATCCCATACCAATTTCAGACACATCCACATTAGGACAAGCTGAGTAGATCAACCATGGATTGGAAGCATTAATTGCCACACTGGCACGACTCAGACCGATATTTAGTTTCTTCAAAGTTTGTGACGGGAAAACATACGACAATGACACTTCACGAAGTTTCACGTAAGTACGGTCATACACCCATTCTTCCCATACACGGGAAGCTGTGGTATAATATAGTTTAGCATTGACATAGGTATCTACCTTATTGCCATTCTGATCCACACCAGTCATGTGGATACCACCACCTTTGCTTACCGGTTCACGAACATTGACGCCACGGTCATTAAGTTCAGCTGTTTTATCAAGAATACCGCTACTGCTACCCCACATATTAGTATAGGATACAATCTGTCCGCCTACAGAGAAATCAATATTAGCCGACAGACGGAAATTCTTAAAACTGATACTAGTATTAAAACCACCAGTGAAATCCGGATGGAAGTTACCCAGTTCATCTAGTGTATTCTGATTGTAAGTAGGTACATATTCACCACCATACAACGCCTTCTGCGAAGCACTCAATTCATGGAAGATTATATTGCCATTGTCATCACGTTCCCATGTATTACCGGTTATCACACCAAGTGATTTACCAACCATAGCATAATTATACAAACGAGTTGTGAATGAAGTCCAATAAATAGAATAAGAATCCACTCCATCAGCTAGTTCCACCAGTTTATTACTATTCTTCGCTATATTGAAATTCATTTCCCATTTCCAGTTCTTAGTGGAAACAGGCATCCCGCCCAAACTCAATTCAACACCCCGATTACGAATTAAACCAGCATTCATCTTACGAGTGGAATACCCCGATTGCGGAGCAGAGGTTACGGAGATTATCTGATCTTTGTCATCCCGGGTATAATAGTTGAAATCACCCCATAAACGATTATTGAACAAACGGAATTCCGTACCTATTTCATACGAAGTGGAAATAGACGGCTCGATATTATAATTTTTCTGAGAAGAAGGTTCATACATTGTAACATGTGAACCATAACTGGTATCCAGCGAATAAGTAGGATAAATATTGTAAGCATTGAGCGTAGTACCTACTTGAGCCGCACTAGCACGCAGTTTCCAAAAGTTCAGCCATTCTGCATTCACCCATTTGTGAGCAAGGACAGAAGCGGAAAGGCCACCATACCAATAGCTGTTATGATTAGGACTCAATGTGGAAGACATATCGTTACGAACAGAAGCGTCAAGAAAATAAGTATCATCCCAGCCCATGGTAGCTGTGGCATAAACACTACGTTCTTTGTAATGTGTTTTCTCATTATAGGCTAAAGCAATAGTACCCGATGAAGCAGCCAAATTATAGTAATCGTCCAAAGACAAATCATAATTCGTATTGGTGTATGCATATAAATTATCGTACGTATAGTCACGTGCTTCTGCAAAAAGAGCTGCGTCTACCGTTAGTTTATCTTTAAAAAATGATTGTCCCCAAGTTAAACGTCCTTGTACAGTCAAATCAATCAAACAGCTTTGATCCTGACGATAATTTGACCGGAAATTAATAGATCCTGAAGGGCGTTCTCGTTCCAATTTGTAACCACGTATGTTACCATTTACGCGTACCCCTGCCTTCAAGTTATAAGGAAGGTCCACAGACACATCACCACTGAATACATTCCATTGATAAATGGTGCGATGATTATATTCATGAAATAAAGCATACGGATTATCATGGAATGCAGCACTTTGATTATTCACACTGTTGATATTCCACGTCCTCCATGATCCGTCCGGACGTTTATAGTCCTTATAATCTTTTAAATTGACATTGGTCTGTCCCCATTGGGTATATTCCTGCAAAACGGTACGTGAACCGTTATATCCACTTTCGGCAGCATTATGATCCTGACGATAAGTATATTTATAATCCAATGACACATTCATCCACGGTGTGGGTTTGAAATTTGTCTTGAACCCTAAGAAACGGCGAATAGCATCCGAATTGGGCTGCACACCAGTACGATAGCTATTGGTGAAAGAAACACGGGTATTAAAATCTTTCACACTCTTTGAAAACGAAACGTTGGTTGTATTGGTTACACCAGTCCGATAAAGATCTCTCAAATCCAATCCATGTTGCCAAGTGGCTGGTTTTCCATAATGACCACTGGTTTCGTCTAATGACAACGGAGTGACATATTTCACAGCCGGATCGTATGCAGCTCCCCAAGAAGTGTCCTCATTATAATCGTACACATAAGCACCTTGCAAACCGGGAATATCACCACTATACAAATCATAAATATCCTGAGCCCTGTTACCTTTTTCCGTACCTCCATATCCTCCACCACCATACAGCTTCTGCATATTGAAATGATTATAGTAAGTTTCGGCCTGCAATGTATGACTTACTTCAAGCAACCCTTTCTCACTTTGTCCCGCCTTAGTAGTTATGATGATAGCACCTGCACCACCACGCGAACCATAAAGGGCAGTAGCCGCGGGACCTTTCAATACGTTTATGCTTTCCACATCATCCATATTGATAGAGTTTTTGTTAGTGATAGCACCATCTACCACATAAATAGGTTCATTGGCTGGATTATCTGACTGGGACGAAGAAGGAATGGAACCTGCACCACGCAAAATAATAGTACCTGCATCAAAACCAGAACTGGCACCACCTATAAAACGTGCTCCCGACACTTTACCGGCCATAGCATTACCCAAATCAGTCTGTCGTGAAATAGTTAGATCCTCACCTGCCACCTTTTGTGTAGAATAACCCAACGCTTTTTGTTTACGGTTCAATCCTTGAGCAGTTACAACCACTTCATCCAACACTTTTGTGTCCGACTTCATTGTTACAGTAATAGTACCACGCTGAATTCCAACTCGCTGAGTAATCATACCCAGATAAGAAACAATCAGCGCTTTGGCATCTGTAGGAACATTATTGATAGCAAACTTGCCATCCACATCCGTAATTGCTCCTATAGTAGTCCCTTCCACTAAAACAGACGCACCTATTATCGGCTCACCATCATCCGCAGAAGTTACAACTCCTGCAACTGTTTTAGGCGCTTGAGCCATAGAGAAGCCGATACCCAACCACAGACAAGCTAGTAACATTAACACTTTTTCTTTCATACTCACTCTCTTTTAATTAAACATTATCCAAGTTCTTTTGGAACTTAGTTCTATAAAAGAAGAAAGTACAAGAATTCATTTCTTATAAAAAACGCCTAAATATTAGTCGTTCCAAACGATATTCAACTGTTAAAAGAGTAATTTCACACAAAGGATAAATAGTTAAAGAAATAAAAAAAACAAGATACTTTATTTGGAACAAGATATCTGAAGAAGAAAATGATTATCTTGACAATTTTCATGTATTTCACATCATTTTATACTAAAAATAAAATAATTACCTTGCATCTAACAAATATCACAACTAAACAATACTTATGAACTAAAGTTTCCCACCCCTTAAAACACTGATTTTTCTCATTCATCTTTTCTTGTCGTCCCCATATCCATTGAGTTTTAACACATGGCTAATAGCTGTTATGCTATTCGTTTATGTTCATCATCCCATTTTTCTAAGGCTTCAGCCATTACAAGGATTTTACCCATCTCTTTGTCGTTGACACTGATTGCAGCCATAAGCTGTTGGGGCGTAACCCCAAGTGTTTCTCCCAAAGCACGAAGAATGCGTTCGATACAAGCAAGAACTCGCTTCCATAAGGTGAGCGCCATAAGGTCGTCTTCCATATCCGAAAAGAGTTCGCCCATGGTCTGGTATTCCCCGAAACGCTTTTCCAAAGTCATGACGGTATAGGTAAGGT
>CDTY01029962.1_pt1 | contig 36774 bp, 29 predicted proteins | sample 557731 | NCBI WGS metagenome assembly CDTY01 (sample SAMEA3182101, study PRJEB8094) | gut metagenome | biome: human; feature: gut; material: Stool; isolation source: human stool | place: Canada | collected 2013-02-12
TGGAAATGCAAGTGTGAGCAAGAGCGAAAAACTGCATTGGCCTGGACGCCGGAACAGATTGCTGCAAAGCAGAAAAACCTGATCCAGAACATCCATCGGCTTGCTGATATGGAGGACCCCGAATGCACCGACTTCTGGCAGCTGCTGGGTTACCGGGACGCCATCACCCCGGAAATCCAGCGGGCGGCGCTGGCCGCAGGGGTGTTCTGGCCCTGTGAGATCTATTATCACGCTCCCGCTGATGTGGGGGAGGGCCTGATCCACGCGCTGCTGTCCACAGAGGATTCCAGTGAAGCGTCCAACCTGATGTGCTGCCTTGCTTTCCAGGGCGATGGCCGGGCACTGGAAACGCTGTTGGAACTGGAGAATCATCCCCGCTCCTGGCGCAAGAAGCTCTATGTAGACCCGTCCATTTACGCCCAGTGCGGCGGCTGGACCTTTAATAAAAAGGGACAACGGACCCAACTCAACTTCGATACCTGCTTTTCCTTCGTCAAGGGAGCCCCCGGTGAAGTGTCCCCCGTTCGCATCGGGCGGGCACGGGAGGACACCTGTCCCCACTGCGGCGGGCGGATGGCGGACATGCTGGTGCTGGACGGCCGGGACGAGCGGCTGAAGTTTCTGGGGCTGGACGGCATTCTGACCGCCACCTGCTGTCCCAACTGCGTGGGCTTTCTGAAAGGCCCCGCTTTCAACCGCTTTACTCTGGACGGCGGCGTAGAGGTCTTTCCCTCAGAGCTCTTTGACGGGGCGGGAAAGATGGACTGCTATGTCCGGCCGGAGGACTACAGGTCCCTTACCGAAAATCCCTTCGTGCTGGGCGGTGCGCCAGTGCCCCTGTTCTATGGCGCCGCCTGTGACGATGTGAACACCGTTGGCGGCTTTGCCAACTGGGTTCAGGACTGGGAATACACCGCCTGCCCCCACTGCGGAAAGCCCATGAAATATCTGGCCCAGATCCAGTGGGATACTTTGATGGACGGCACAGAGGGCACACTCTACATCGAGTTCTGCCCTGACTGCCAGATCGTATCCATGCAGCACCAGCAGACCTGATAGGAGGAAATCGCTATGAATTTGCCAAAGTTCAACAGTGCGGACGGGCGCTGTTACTGGATGAAGCCCGAGGTACAGGAAGAACTGCAACCGCTCTTTGACCAGTGTATCCAGGATGCCATTGACGGGAGAATCACGCGGCTTGATGATTCCCACTGGCCGCCGGTAGTGGTCAGCAGTCAAGGTGCACCCTTTGAGGTGTGGCAACTGCTTAGGGCATGGACCGAAATACAGCGGGCCGAGACCCTGGATGCGGAAAAGGCCATCGCCTTCAGCGAAAACCTGCGCCGCCAGAGCCGCTGGGGTGAAATTGACCACCATCTACTTGATATGCTGAAACGGGAGCTACAAGAGAAGTATTTTGTTGCAACAGGCGATGAAGATGATCGCTTCTGGGATCGGGAGTATTCCTTGAAACCAGGCATCCGTGCAGAGCAGATCCCGGAGCCGCTGCTGCGTTTCGCCTGCTATGTGGCGGTGAGCTATAAAGTGTATGGCTTGGACTTTCAGTATCTGGACGCCAATTACCTCTTTGGATTGGTGGAGAAAGTCCGTCCTGATATGGTGAAAAAGCTCCGGGAACACGGGACCGGCAGGCTGCCGCTCTCTCTGCAAAAGAGGAAAACAGAGCACTTCACCGCATCGGCCAACGATGCCTTTGCTGTGATCCGTATTACTGCCAGGGACAACACAGAGGAATGCTGCCACGAAGTGCTGGACTACCTGTGTGAGATTCTGGAGCAGGAGGACTTTCCCCGCAGCTATGCGGTGGAGTTCAAAGGGCCGGAAAAGAGCTATCTTCCCATCACAGGACTGCCCAAAAAGGGAGTAAACCAGCTCTTTGCCTGTGCCGTGCAGTACCCTGGCCTCCACCCCCTGATGGAACGGTACGCCCGGCTTGCCATGCGGCAATATGAGCAGTACACCAATCTCAGCGATGAGCAGTGCGCGCTCCCCGGAAGTTTTGCCGTGTTCGCCCTGGGAATGCTGGGGCAAGAGTGGCGGCAGCTGGTATGGGATTATCTCGATCTCTGTGATGATGAGCACTCCCACTTACAGGAAAAATTCCTCCGGGAGTATGTGAAACAGTTCGGATTTACCGCCGATACTGTCCCTGTATTTGTCCGTGGGGTGCTGTCCATGCAGAACATGAAGTATTCCAAGGACTATGCCGCGTGGATGGCAAACGCAGAAAGCCTGGACGCTCTGCTGGAGGCAAAAATCCACCTGTCCGAGATCGTTCCAAGCGGTTTTTCCTCTGACGAGGATGACGATGATGACGAGGGCGAGGAACCCGCCGAAGAAACAGAAGCCAGCCCGGAGGAAGTGCTGCAATACGCATGGGAAACGGTCTGCTATGTGATCTGGGGCAAAGCCAGCGCCAAGGGTGGTCAGAAAGTGGTGGAAGCATCTCCGGAGGAACTGAGAGAAAGGTATCAGGAAATTTTTCAATAGACTATAAGGAGGACTCGGATGAGTGAAGTAAGCTATTCAAATGTACCTCCCATGATGGCTGCCATCAAAAGTGGTGACATAGAGGCGATTCGTTCCCTGCTTCACGCAGGGCATTCTCCCAATGAGCCACAATGCTATCAGGTAATGATTGGAGATTGGCCGCGGGATGACGAAGCCTTTCCGCTGGAATTGGCTGTACTGGAAAATCGGATGGACATGGTACAGCTCCTGATCGAATGCGGAGCAGATTTGACCCATAACCCGGAAGAATTGCTTTGTGGTTCCCTGCGCAGTCAAGACCTAACCCTGTTTTCCTTTTTGGTAGATGTGGGAGTCAGAATCCCCGCAACGCAAAGGGATATATGCAGGCTGTTTCTCCACTTGGTGGATCGGGATGAGCCTAATGTACTCCCCATTTTGAAAAGGATGGGCATGGATTTGAAACAATACGGCGGTGAAGCCCTGCGCAGTATGGCGAGCCATGGAAATCAGCTGCTGGTGGAGTATCTGATTCAAAACGGGGCGGACATCAACTATCACAAGCCAGATATGGTGTTTCCCTACGCTTCGACTCCTGTCACTGAAGCTGCACGGCACAACGATTTTTCTATGGTGCGCTGGCTTGTGGAACAGGGTGCAGACATCACCATCCCGGATAAATACGGTGACCGGCCCTACACCGTGGCAGTACAGAACAAAAATCAGGAAATGGCCGCCTACTTAAAAGCTCTGGAGCCGGAGGAATGGCATAACGAACAGGAAAAAGCGCGTCAACTCATGCCTTACAAGCTGCCTGCCAAGCTGGTGGAATACTTAAAGACCGGCCCCTTGCGTCTGGAATTTCCAGAGCGGGAACTGGTGAAATGGGCGGAACTGTACCCCTACATGGATGTACAGGAGATGACCTGGAAACGGAAAAAGTTGCTCTCCCTTATGGCGAAAATGGACAATTACAGCGACTATTTGCTGCTGTGGAGTCCCAGAGATAAGAAACTCTGGTATCTGGACATTGAGCATAAGGAGTTTCATCCGTTAGCCAAATGGGAGGAATTTATTGCTGATCCCGGAAAATATCTTAGTGGAATGATTGAGGGCGAGTTTGAGGAATAAGGAGAGAACACAAATGACAAAAGAGCAACTCTTATCTTTATGGAATGCGGACAACTGGGAGGTAATGAGCTGCGGGGTCTACTTTACGGCGCACCGGGCGGGGAAGGAACTGCATATCAACTGCAATGATTATACCGAGGCAGAGATTCTGGCCATGCCCTTCTGGGAGCGATTAGCTCAGGAACTGGATGAGTTGGACCGGCAGGCCCACGAGATCTTACAGAAAGAATTCCCCGATGATGAGGACATCCCCGGTCTGGCCCTGACCGACATTACGATAGACAAATCCGGCTGTTACGGGACATTTTCCCTCTGCTATGATACTGGGGACTCTCCGGCTGGGGAACTCTATCTCAATGTGTCCTTTGACGAGCAGTTCGTGCCAAGCCCGAAGGTTGGCTACGACACCTTTTGATACAGGGAGGCTCCCCTATGGCATTAAAATTGAACTTTCGTGAAGTCACACCGGAAGATACCGAAATTCTTCGTATGATAGCGTTGAGAAACGGGAAAGCAGAAGATTACCTCTGCTGCGATGTTACCAATGAGGATGGTGTAACGCAGACTACCTGGTATAGTAAGGCGGATGTGGCCCTCTGGGGGGAGGATTATATCCGGGCGCACACCACAATGAAGTACAGCGATTATAGCGGATGGATCATCATTCTGGATATGGAGCCGTGGAACGATGCACAGGCATCACCACGAAAAAAGAAGAAACGGGATTCCTTTCCCCAAATCCCTACCTGGCTGGAGGGCCATGTCAAAGAACGGAAACAAAAGCGCCTGCCCACCGTGACCCTCTGCTCCTCTGCCGGAAATGAACTGCTGGAAGTGTGGTATTACGGAGAATTGCTCACAGTGAAGGGAGAGTCCCAATCCTATATCATAGATAGAGGCGAGACCCCCGGACTGGTGGCAGCCCGCGACCCAGAGAGCGGCGAGGAGTTCGTCATCTTCGACGGTGGGCAGCATGGTTATGATAATATGTTCTGCGATGAACACAATCCAGCCCAGCTGGCGCATCGCCCCCTCCAGCGGTATGAGATCCCTGCCTCCGAGTTGGTGCTGGAACTGGGCTACAATATCGACTATGAGGATGAAAAAGAGAGCTTCGAGGTAGACGAGGCTGATACCGTGGAACTGGTTAACGGTGAGCGGATGCCCTGGGAGCAGGTCAAACGGGACGGCATTGACTACATTGCACTTTACTATGTGAATGAAAAAGGGCAACAGGTACAGATTCTGGATGCGGAACTGGCATGAGTACAACAGGACTGTTTTGGCAGCAGAATAAGGAGAGAACGCAGCATGGAACAGACATATTGCACCGCAGTTTTCTGGCGCGGCGGAGAAAAAATTGAGCTGAATGGGCTGGAACCGGATGCGGTACGGTGTCTGTCTGTGACGGGAGAGCGGAAGGTGAATCTGTCCTTCCTGCGAGATTATCCCAATCTGGAGGAACTGACCTTAATGGAAAAGTGTGAGGGTGTAGAAGTTCTCTCCGGGCTAAAGCAGCTTCATACACTGTCCCTATGGCTGTCGGCCCCTGTTTCCTGGGACAATGTTTCTCTTCCCGGCCTGCGTGTTCTCCACCTGCGTGGGGAAAAGAATGGCGACATCACCCCACTTCTCACCAGCATTACCTATCTCCATTTGGAGGAAATGCGGAAAACGGAAGATCTTGCCCCTTTCCTGACTCCAGCGACCCGGCTTCAGAAACTCTATCTCCAATCACTCCCAGCTGTGCAGGAACTACCGGCTCTGGATGGGCTTCCATCCCTTCATGCTCTGAAACTCTATGAGCTACATAAACTCAGCGATTTATCCGCCCTCTCTCACAGCCATTTGCGCTACTTTGCCGCCTCTCTGATTGGGGATAAACTCTCCGCCCAGGCGCTGGCAGATGCTGTGCTGGCAATTCCCGGTCTGGAGGCAGCCGCGCTCCAGCTGGTAGACCGCTCCGGGCGGCGCTATGGCAGTATCCAAAAAGCCTTTGCCGCCGCTGGGAAATCCGGATTGCTGCGGGAGGAAATTAGTGCTTTGACCACATGGCTGTCGCTGTAACCTGGGGATTGGGGCAAGAATGATATGGAACAGTTTTTTGAACATTCCGATTTGGGATTGGGAGCACTGACCTTTCAGAAAGGACCAGGGACCATCCACTGCTGGACTGGAAGAATCGCAGACACAGAGATCCTGTTTTCCATTATTTTGAACACATCTGAACTTCAGTCGGCAAACCTGGATTTTATCCGTTCTGTGCTTCAAAACTGGCGGGAGTATCTTTCAAAAGCGGAGCATGAGATTCAGGCGCAGATTGGTAAAAGCCCTGAGAAGTTTGGATTGCAGCGCGCTCCATTCCCTGAAACGGAGATTCCCGCCGAGCAGCCGCAATTTCTGTTTTATGATGAGACAGAATGGGGCCTGCACTTTGAGATTTGTACCCTTCCTGTGGGGGAGCCATTTGGACTTATGGTTGAGTTTTCAGGGGATACGCCAACGGATGTATATGGCTTGTCGGAAGCGGATGAAATAGAAGAATAAACGGAATAAGGGGGGCAGTTGGTGTTGAACTTTGCAGAACAAATCGCAGACGCATTGGACATTTTGAAATTTGACGGAGCCGTACAGGACACTCTGGCGGAACTTCGAGGGAAATGGGGCGCACAGGTCCCGGCGCTGCTGGATGAACGCTTTGATGCCGTTGGCGTTCAATATATGAAACTATCCCATGAAAAAGGGGCGGCGGCGTTGGGGCAGGAGCTGTCTGCCTTCGGCTGGGCACTGTATAACCTGGACGATGAGGACGAGTATCTGTTTGCCTTGATCCCAGAGGAAGAACGCAGCGAATGGGAACGCTACTGCAAAAAGCAGGGGCAATATTGTCACCTGATGAAACAGCAAGGACGAAAATGGGGCGACCATGCCAAGGAGCAGGACCCTGGAAAGCTAATGCCCTGCGAGGAATACATACTTCAGGATGAGTACGATTATTTCTTCAACTCCCTGGCGGGTGATTTTGCGGCGGGCGAATGGAAAAACCAGGATGCAGAAGAATGGAAAAACGGCTGTGTGGCCGATCTGCGCCAGCGTCCGCCCCAGGTGACCCGCGCCCACAGCTTGCCGCACCTTGGGTGCCTCACTTATTCCGCAGAAAATGGACTCTATGCCACGTCCAGGGCCGCTGGCAGCGGGACTATTGGCCGAGCATTATTGAGCAAGAATCCAGCCACGCTTAACTGGGCCGAACCGTCCCCCATTGGATATGACGGTCCACCCCAGACCCTGTGCTGGGCTGACCATTCCCTCTGGGTGGGTGATCCCACCAACGCTACACGGATTGAACTGACAGACCGGGGCGCCTGCAAGGATGTGAAAAACTGGACTCTGCCGGAAGATGGATGGAGCACCAAATACCATTGCGGCATTACGACAGACGGTCTGGGCCGGGTCTACTTTTCCAACGAGTGGTACAAGGGGCAGATTTACCGCTGGGAAAACGGCAAGGTAACAAAACACACCTTCTCTCTGGATGGATACGACCATCTCTCCGAGGCCGTTCCCGTTCCCGGCACAGGCCGCATTACCATGATCCACGCCGTCAGCGGCAAGGGGCGGATGGAAGAATGCCTGCTGGAACTGGACATGGACACCGGGCGGTGCCGCATCGCCCCCCTGCCCGGAATGGGCGAGGGGCTGAAACTGCGCTGGTTTACCGGGGACTGGCTGCTGGTGCAGGGAAACGGCGCAATCCTCTCCGATGACTTTGCTCAGCTCATCAATAGGAACACCCGTGAGGTGCTGCGTATCCGTCCGGGAATGTTCGGCGGGGAGAAAATGCAGCACATTGGAATACTCACCGATGGCACGGTGGTCATCGTCACCCGGCGGGATAGGGTTGGGCCGGTGTTTCGTTATCCCATCGACTTCTGGGACTTCCTGCGGACGGCAAACAAGCCCAAAAAGCTGGAATGGCGGGAGTACAAAGAAGTGTACCCGAATCTGCCCATCTTTCTACCGCCCAAGACCACGGAGCGAAAAATTGTTCTTAAGAAAGACAGCCTGACCATTCTGGGGGCGGTATTTACACCGCCGTTTACCCTGTCGCGGCTGGCGGAAAAGCTAGGGCCTGCCCGCATTGTCTTACAAAATGGAACACGGAAAAGCCCCATGACTGGCCAGGAGAGCCCTTATACCCAGGCACTTGCTTTGTGGGACGAGCTTGGACTACAGGGCTGGTTGGACGAAGATGAGCAGACCATCAAAACCATTGGTGTCCGGGTAGCGGCACAGGGAGAGTATGCGGTCCGGCAGACATTTGACGGAGCGGTTTGGATCGGGTCCAAGGACTACCGAGAGGCCAGCTGGAAGGATTTCGCCGGATTTGCCCATACCCTCAAATTAGGCGGCTTTACCGTCTATACCCGCTTGCCGGGTCCTGTTCCAGAGGAGCAATCAGCGCAGAAAGCAAAGCTGGAGGCCCTCTCCGCCATGGTACAGATCAGCTGGAAAGAGCCAGAGAATAAGGCGGCGAAAGCGCAGAAATACGAGTTATCCAAGCCGACTGAACCAGTGCTCACCTTTACCAGCTTCAACTTCAAGCTGGCGGTTATGGAAGTCCTGATGTACGAGAAAGGCTTACTGGCTCCTAAACTGGATGCCCATGAGTTTTCCAGAGAGTATAGCCGACGCAAGATCGACATTGACGCGGAAGGGTATGAACCTATTCCGGAGATTCGGAAGTGGCTGGAGAAATACCCTGTCCCGGCGCGGCTGGCTCCAGAGATTACAGAGATCGAGATGGATGGCGGCAGCGAGATTTATACCCAACTCTGTCCGTTCTGGGATGGCGAGGATGGAGCCTTTGATCTTAATACCATTACGGAGGCGGAACTGCGCCAGTTCCCCAATCTCAAACATATTACCCTCATGTCCTCCAAGCCGGAACAGGTGCTGCCCGTTCTGGAACGGTGCGGTATCAAGGTAGACTTGCTGTGAGGTGCGCTGCTATGAACGAAAAACTATTTCGCCCACAATTTGATACCTTGAAACTGGCCGATAAGCTCTGGCTTATGCAGACGCTGGCGACTCGTTATCATTTGACATTCAAGGAACTATACGCCTTTTCCCGCTGGGGACAAAGCTGCACCACCGGCCTATTTGAAAAAGGTGGCCGGGAGTTTGTCTTTGTCCCGGGCGATACCGTGATTCTTGGCTGGGAGAGCTTTGTCCAAGGAATGGACAAGGCCAACCAAGAGGAACTGGCGGATATTTTTGCGGAAATCGAATATGAGGGCTCTGCGGAGGAATTTCTCAGGCAGGGCATGACCCCAGTACGCCAGGTGACCATCGCCCCCATGTTCGTGGGCAGAAAACTGGAGGAAATTGGCTGGGAAAGCGTACCCATGAACGATCCACGCATCACCGCCCACCCCGACTGGCTGGAGAACTTGCAGAAGTGGGCGGGCCAGAACAGCCAGAGCTTTGAAATACACGAAACTGTCCGCTTTGAACGCAATGGTGATAGCTGGCGAGCGTGGCTGTGCCATCCAATGACCTACCCGGAATTTCAGCGGTCCCTGTTGTGGGAGCTGGCAGCCAGCCTTCCCACGCCGGATGAGTGGGCCTATCTGTGCGGGGGCGGATGCCGCACCCTGTTTCCCTGGGGGGATGGACTGGACCACAAGATGAAACTGCACCACTTTGAAAACGGGGAAGATCAGGGTAAGCCATACGACATGGAGCAGCCCAACTTCTTTGGCCTGTCTATCGCCTACGACCCCTATAAGCGGGAGTTGGTAGACGGGAAAACATTGACCACCTGCGGCGGCGACGGCGGCTGCAATGTCTGCGGTGGCATGGGTCCTTTGCTTGGATATTTACCCTGTTCCCCTCACTGTAAACCGGAGGTTCGGGAGGATAATGAGATTCACAATGACTATGACTTTTTCCGTCCTGTTATCCGGGTGCAGACATCCGGGTGGAGAATAGTATCACCCGAAAATGAGAGGTGATATTGATGAAAAGCCGATTGGAGCAATTATTGGACGAGCTATTAAGACAAATTGATATACCTGCGATGGAGCAAGCCATGTCCAAGCAGTATAAGAGCCAGATCCGCAGACGCTGGGAACTTCCGGCAGACTATTGGATGCTGTTGGAGCGCTGCTGTGGACTGCGAACTGTGTGGAGCAATGATACCTATGAGGCCCTGGAACTGTGGGGACTGGATACCCTTATGAAGGGCCAGGAGGGATACGCCTATAATCCTGTGGAACAAAAGGTAATTAAAGATTGGGACGAGCATCTTGTGGTGATTGCGTCTGATGCTGGTGATCCATACTGCCTGGACCTGCGACGGAACGATACAGCCGTGTTCTGGGCAGAACATGGCGCCGGAACTTGGGACTTTCAGCCTGCCTTTGATTGTTTGGAAGATTTTCTCGAAAGCGTTTTGGATGTACCCAAAACGCAGGAATATGAAACAGCATATCCCTATCACTACATCCGCCTGATTGTAACCGGGATTTCCGACACCAAAAAGGCTCTGGTGTTTCTAAAACAGCATTTTGGCGACAGCAGCTTTCAGCAGACAAAAGACAGGCTGAAAGAACTGCCGCTCTTGATCTATTCCGGTCTTGATACCGGAACCGCCCCGCTGGAAAACTCTCTTGACCGCTGGGGATTGATGTACGAAAAGCAGCAGATTTCGTTGGAAAAGTTTCTGGAAGATCAAGCATATATCCGCAATCTGTAAGGTCGAAGCTGCGTTGTGCAGGTGCGATTCATCAGCATTGGAGCCCGCTAAAGACAATCCAAATGAGCAAAGTACACAATGATGTGATTTTTGGAGGAAGTCATGATCAAAGCAATTATGAAAATCCATACCACTTCTTCTTCTTCGGTTACATTTGTATGTGGCGATGTTGCTATTATTGGAAACGGTGAGTTTCGGGCTTCATCAGGAAAAGTGGATGGCTTTATCCTGTATGCCGACACTTTACAGTATGAAAACGGGGCGAAGCTCTCACGGGATGAACAGGAAAATTTGAAGTGCCTGTATCAGCACTTTGTATTGAACCGTGAAGATTTCATAGACTGGGATATTTGAAAAGAGATTTCCCCATGAAATGTTAGCAGATTGAGCACAGGAGTAAGGAGGAAAGCTATGGAATGGCCAAAACGGGCGCGGACAGCGGATTGGGAAAATGGTGTCCTGGCCTTAGATAGAGAGAAACAATTTGAAGTCCCGAAGCTGACCGCAGAGATCATGGAGCGGTTGGCCGGTTACACCCTGGTGGGCTTCCATGTGAAAGGGTATCCGGTGACGGATGAACTGCTTGCCCCCTTTGCCGGGCATAAAAGTATGGTCAACTTCGGCGTGGAGAACGGCGCCCTCACCGACGCCTGTTTCCCCTTTTTTTCCGCCATGCCCAAGCTGCGCTATCTGCTGCTGACCGGGAATGCCGGGATCGACGGAAGCGGCTTGTCCGCCCTGCAAAGCTGTAAGCTGGATCTACTGGCCCTTGACCACACCAGGCTGGAGGATGCCGGTCTGCTTCGAGCAGCCTCCATCCCCAAACTCTCCCACATCTGGATCGACCACACTGCTGTTACTTATGATGGACTACTGGCTGTCGCCGGCAACAACTACATCCATCCGGTGGCCCATGTGCAATTTACCAAGGAGCAGATGGAACACTTCTCCCAGCTCCAGCGGGAAAAGGCCAAAAAGCCCGTCCAGCTGGATGAGCAGGCAGCGTCGGAATGCCGCAATGTGTTGTCCGCTTTCTTTGCCGAAATGACAGAATGGGAGCAGTACATGGATCAGGTTGGGTTTGAAGATGCCGAGGCTGTGCCCCGCCTGCTGGCGATCTGGGAGAAGTATGTGAGCGAAAAGCCCCGTCTGGGCTACCGGCCTCTGGCCCTCTCATACAGCGCCCAGGGCACCTACAACGGGGAAGAATTCCTTGACGCGGAACAGATCACTAAGAACAAGCTCTACATCTACACCAGAGAGAAAAATACCAGCTTTGACCGCCGCTTTCTCATGAAGCGCGTGGGCGAGGGTTGGATGATTGACGCGGTGCAGGAGCGGCTGGACGGCTGGCAACGGACAGGATTGTAAGGGAGGCATAATGGATGATATATAGGTTTACGGAAGTATTAAACGATCTTGTTAATTATTTTCTCCTTGGTGACATTTTGTTGCTGGAGGACTGGAAGCAGGCAAATCATCTTTCAGATGATTTAGCGATGGAGTTTACCACAAACGAAAGCGGCGACAGGATATTTGCCGAAGGAATTGTAATCCCAATGACCGGTATTGAAAACTATCCCTATACCATATTGTTCAATCTCTCTGGTGATAGACCGGAGCTGTGCAAAGAAAGAAACCGATTGCAACTTAGAAAAAGTGGCTATTCCCTCAAAGTAGATCATAATATGCTGATGCTTTTTACATGGCCAATATTGGAACAGTTTACGCCTGAAAAGGTGAAAGATCTGATTTCTTACTATAGAGTGCATAAGAAGCCGATGATTGAGCTTGCAAATGGCTGGTATCATATCGAGATTTTGGGTGGAGAAACCTTGCAGGACGGGGACTATGAACCTACATTTGAGTTTGTGATACAACCAGCCACAAATGAAGAAGCCACCATAAATGCAGATATGAATTTTAGCTTTGAAATTACAAGCTCTGCTTATTAGTGAAACCTATCCCTACCGAAGATGGAAAAGGAGATCATGATATGGATTTATTGAAACAATGCCAGCAATGGTTTGAACAGGATGAAGCGCAGAAGGTAATCGACACCCTGGAAGCGATTCCTGCCGAGGAGCGCACCCCGGAACTGGACAGCGAATTGGCCAAGGCATATATTGCCGTTGCACATATAGGAGAACGGGAGCCTTTTGAAAAGGCGCTGGAACTTCTGGCTCCCCATGAGGAGTATTTTGCCGAAGATCACTGCTGGAATTATCGAATCGCTTTGGCCTATTACTGTCTGGATGAGGAAGGCCCCGCCCTGCGTTACTTTGAAAAGGCCCTGAAAGCCCGCCCCGGAGACAAAGATACTCAGGAGTACATAAACGATTGCCGCCGTCGTTTGTCCCTGCCCCGCTTTGAAAAGAACTTCCGTGAAAGGACGCAGGAAGCATGGGCAGCCTTTTCTCAGATTAAGGCAGAACTGCGTCAAATCATAGATACGGACGAAACACACCAGCGCGGCGAAGAACTGGTTGAAAAATGCGGGAATGCACTTAAGACGGCCCTGCGTGATACTTCCTTCGAGCTGGGCTTCAATGGCGAAAAGCATGAATTGATCCTCAGTCCAGAGGGGCTTCGCTCCCGCCTGTTCCCGTTGGTGTACTTCCAGAAGCAGGCCCCAGAATCGGTGCTTGAGCATTGGAATATCTGGGTAGGCCGCCAGCCCTGTGAGGGGTTCGAGCTGCGAGCTGGAGAGATTGAAGTTCGGGCTGAGGATGTGCAGATGTGGGCAGAGGAAACAGAGGATCATCAGGTAAGTCTGGTCCTTTACTGTGAAAAGCTGACCCCGATCTTGAAAGAGGACACAGACAAGGTCTGGTGGGCACTCTCTATGCTGGTGGATCAAACCATCGGAGAAGTTTCCGCTATCGCCTTTGTTGCTGGGTTTGATGTTTATGCTCAACCGAAAGACGAACCGGCCAAGCTGCTTTCCGAACTGCCGGAGTTGCTGCAAAGCATGGGGCTTTCTCTCTGGCGGGATGGCAGCGACTACTTGGAAAACAGTTATCTTGCCTATGAACTGGAACCGGTGGAGGACCCGGAGGCTGACTGGCGGCTGGATGTTTATACTGGAAGCTGCCGCCTGCCGGTGCTCATCAACGACTACCTGACTGCCCGCAGTGATATGGTGGATGAGTACCACAAGGATGGCATTGCCGCTGGATTCCTCCTGTACCCGCTGTCCGGTTTTACCGGTGAGGAACGAGTGAAAGCTATTCTGGATTTCCGGGATAACCTGCGGGATGCCATCCTACGGGATGCAGGAGAGGAAGCCGTGACCTTCCTGGGTGGGGCCACTGGTCTGTATTGTGGGTATCTGGATTTTATCGCCTGGGATCTGCCCGCTGTACTAACAGCGGCACAGGCATTCTTTGAGGGAAGCGACCTGCCCTATGCTCACTTCCACGCATTTCGGCGGGATGTGGGCGGTGTGCCGCTACTGGACGAGAAAGAACCGGAGCCTGATATTCATGAGGAAACTGGCTCCCTGCTCTCGACAGAGGATATTGAAATACTGGAGTCCTTTGACGAAGGAACTGCCGCTTACTTTGGGAAAATGCTCGACTGGCTGGAGAATTTTATCAAAAGCGGCGTAGAAGAAGGACGATTCAGCGAAAAACAGGCTCACCAGGATTTACAGATTGCCCTCTGGTATGCCTTTGCCTGCCTTAACCTGGACGATTACATCCACTACTACCGCGCTGCGGAATGGATGAAGGATTCGGAGAAAAACGCCACGGGCTGCGCTACCTGGTACTACCGGTATTCTGTGGCGTTGATGTATTGCGGCAGGCTGGAAGAAGCACTGGAATATGCGGAGCGGGGCGCTCTGGAGGAGCCGGACTACCCCTGGATCTGGCTCCATCTGGGCAAGCTACGGGCGCATTTTGGCGATAAATCCGGTGCGCTGGATGCCGTCAAGCAAGGATTAAAACTGGAACCGGGAGATTATGAGTTCCTGACCTTAAAAAAAGAGATCAAAGCCGGAGCCACCCTGGAACAGATGGAATATCATTGGATCAATCCCGATGCTGACCAAACGCTCCAGCGGGGACTGGACGAGAATGCGGATGATAAACAATGCGCCATAGCCTGCATTCGGGTGGACGAAGCGGGACTTGCCGAATTTTATGAACTGTTCCACCCAGAGCGGTATAGCTATAAGAAAAATTCCCCCTGCTGTGAATTCCAATACCCGGTGAAGGAACATCTTGTGGAGCTTTCCTTCCGTATGAACGAAGCTGGACTCTCCAAGATGGGAACCGACTGGCTGCGGCAGCTCAAGGAACGGCTGGACAGCGGTGAATGGCTAACCCACACCCCTGAAGGAGAACCAGAGGGCATTCTAACAGGTGTGTTTGTGGACCAGACCCGCCGCATTGGTCTTGTCTATCAACAGCCGGGAGACGATCAGTATTTTCAGATTTTCCTGAACCCGGACGGCACGAAGGCGGATGCCTTCTGGTCCTCAAGAAAAAACAGCGAGCCGGAGGTTTATTCGGAGGATGAGATGTCTGCGATAGAGCAGCACATCAAAAACACCTTTGGTGAGTTTGAGAATGTGTTCCATGAGCTGGTTTCCCCTGACATCCATGTGGACATCTGCGTTGTTCCTCCCTCTGATGAGCGGGACTATTACACACTGGTAACGATGGGCATGGGTGCTCACCGGATGAATGTGCCGGAGGAACTGGCGGAATACAAGCTGGAGCGAGCAGAGCTGGCCATCGCTCTGCCACCGGATTGGAAACTGGATGAGGAATCCCTGAAGGATGAGCGGTGGTACTGGCCGATTGGTCTCTTGAAAGTGTTGGCACGCCTGCCTATTTCCAACGATACCTGGCTGGGCTTTGGCCACACAATGGATAAGCAATCGCCGTTTGCAGAGGATACGGAACTCTGCGCCGCACTTCTGGTAGGTCCGCAGGATGTTGTCTGGAACGGAGGTGAAGTCTGCACTTTGCCGAGCGGCGAGGAGGTCAACTTCTATCAGGTGATCCCGCTCTATCGGAATGAGATGGAGTATAAGATGGAGCATGATGCGGACGCTCTGCTTAAAAAAATGGCAGGCATCAGTTTTGTGGTTAATCCCACCCGCCAGAATGCCATCACCAGAGGAACGCTTGCAGAGGAAGAATTCACCGGCGATATGGACGATGCCGCATGGCACCTGGAATCCATTCAGGAAAAGGGCTTGCCGGTGAATGAGATCAATGCCTACAACCACATGGCAATCTATCTGCGCTGGTGCATAGAGCATGATCTGATGAGCGCGGAATTTATGGAGCGGTACTGGGAGCAGGTGCAGCCGTTTATGGCAGATCTGAGCCGCGCCGATCTGCGTGGCTTTATCCGGGACCAGCTGAAAGGACAGCTCTTTGGGGCGCTGTTCAACAAGGAGGGCGCAGCCTTTGCTGGATATTACTATGGCGAGGCGGATAGCCCGTACTTCCCCAGCGACATTGATAACTATGCTTTGGAGTATTTCGGTTCAGAGCAATATTATTCCGATAAGTTCCAGGATGAAGCCTATCTGTTCATCCCATTTGATGAAAACTATTATCAGGCTATGGCAAAAGTCATGGAAAAGCGGTTCGCCAACTGGCAGGGACAGAGTTTCGATGAGGCCAGTCTGGAGCCTTCAGACCTTGCGGAAGCCATGATGGAATATCTGGACTGTGAATGTACCTATTTCCCCTCAATGACGGATGATGACCCCATCATGTCGGCATATAACTATGCCAAACGGGAAAGTGTCAAAGAGGGCTTTGTGCCGGTTCTGATTAAGGCGGATGACGAAATCCTGTGGGAATGCCTGATTATGAATTCTGACCCGGACAGCGATGGCGAGGACGACTTTGCTTTCGACCCGGACAAAGTCGCCGAATACCGGAAGAAAATGCTCTCCGCCCCTGTCGAGAACAGTAAGGCAGTCCTGGAGGAAATGATTGGGCAGCGCAAGGAAGAAGCCGAGGATGACGATATGGACTGGGATGAGGAAATCCTGGGCGAGATGGAGGGCGGATATGATAACCGTCGTTTTTCAAGCTACTGGAATTCCGATAATAATATGACCTATCCTCTCATTCTGGCTAAAATCCCCGTGAAGAATCCTTGGGAGATTTTTGCCTATCTGCCCTTTGGTGGCTGGAATGAATGTCCTAACACGCCAGAGTTAATGGCAGTTGCGAAATACTGGTTTGAACAGCATGGGGCGGTGCCCGCTGCCATGAGCCACGACGAGTTGGAGTTCCTGCTCCCGGCTCCCGTTTCCGAGGAGAAGGCTATGGATGCAGCAGTGGAACTGTATGGCTTCTGTCCCGATGTGATTGACCAGGGGCCGGAGGACGCCACCGTGGGCGCTCTGGCCGATGTGCTGCGGCAGTCCACTGTTTGGTACTTCTGGTGGGATTGACGGGAGGCTACTCAAATGACAACACAGTTGTATCTTCAAAAAGCAGAAATGCAGTTATCAAGAGGACTTGAGGAAAAAGCCCTGGAAAGTTTGTTGTCGGCGCTTGCCTGTCAAAACAGAGATACCGTCAGCGAAACTCAAACGCGCTGCCTTTTGGGTGAATATCAGTTCGTCCATCAGCAGTATGTTCAGGCGCAGGAGCAGTTTAGCTGGATTTCTGACCGGGCTGAGCAGCTGGAACATGACTATGATGACCTACTCAATGAGGAGATTCGTGAAGCTGAGGTGCTGTTAGGGATCATGCAGAGATTTGGATTATGTTCTGAGCGATGAAGAAGGAGGTATTGTCCCAAAAGTGTTGCGTGATGGACTTGTGTTCAAAGATGAGGATGGTCAGGTCATATTCAACCAGTACAGCTTCTGCGAACTGGTGAAGCACCTGCTGGTGGAGCTGGTGGGGATCTCTTATGAGGAAGCCTCCCAGATAGTGGAACGCTCACCGTTGGCAGCGCCAGTGGACAATGCCATGGATGTGGCGATATTCAGCCATGACCTGCCTTATTACTGGGCTATGTTTTCCTACTATGGGAACGGTTATTGGTGGGGGGACAAGGGTATTCCAGCGCAGCCAGAGGATATGGATGCCTATTTCGCTTTAGAAAAGCAAATCATGGAAAAACACCACTTAAAAGAGCCTTTTGAGTGGGAGTGAAAGGACGGATTCAGTGGGATACGATGTGAGTTTTCACCCGATTTCACCAGAGGAAATGCGGGAATGGTATTTTACTCCCTTAACCTGGATACAGCAGGGACAGGAGGAAAAAGTGCTGGCCCTTGCCGCGCAGTATGGGATGGAGGATTTCTATGCCGAAAAATATCTGAATACCTTGCGGGTTGGGGCTGAAACGGAAGCTGACGAGCTGTTTGACAAAAGCCACGGCTTCTATATTGCAGTAATCCAAGGTTTTTTCCGAGATTATTATTACACCAGAGGTAGTGCCTTTTCGTTCCTGGTGGAACAAAAGCCAGAATATGCGCGGTACTTCACCTCATGGGAACAAATCACTCCTGTTTCCTTTCCAAACCCCATGCAGAACCGAATCATCGAAAACTATTGCTCCGGTGTATATCTGTCTCCAGATCAAGTTATACAACTTCTCAAAGACATGGAGCAGGACCCAAAAGTCCTTGACAATCTGGAGGGGCTTTGGAGCAATGGACAGATTGCTGTGCTGAAAAAAGCACTTTCTGCTGCTGCAAAGTCAGGAGTCGGTCTGTTGGAGGCCACTGAAGTGGTAGAGCCCAACCCCATCAGCCCGAATGAGAGCACAAGCTACTCTAACCTGTACCACTGTGATCGGGACGGGGTATATCTCTACATAGATGCCGTCAGTGGTCAATTAGCGGATGCGATTGGGAAAAACGAAGGATAGATTCTCTCTATGAAAATGTGTGGGCATCTGTGGGAAGAACCAAAATAGGCAGCTACCCACAATATTGATTATCGCAGAAAAGCTCACCGTTTCGGTGAGCTTTTCTGCAATATTTCATAATTTTTTTATTGCTACCACTGGTTGCCGAATTGACATAGGTGGGGTGGTAGAGTGGCTACCACAGAAAAAATAGAATGAAAGTGAGGAGGTTCACTATGAAGTTACCCGAAAAGATTCAAAGGGAACGAAAAAAGATGGGACTGTCCCAGGAGAAACTCGCAGAAAAAATAGGAGTATCAAGGCAGGCCATCACAAAATGGGAGAACGGCTTGGCATCCCCTGAACTGGAAAAAATCGTCTCATTAAGTGAATGTTTTAAGGTATCTACTGACTATTTGTTAAAGGACAATATTACCGAGCCGACCCCACCACAAGAATCTGCATTGAAAGGAAACAAGCGAATGTCATGGAGAACGTGGCTTGGAGGAAGTTTGTTTGGAATATCGGCGCTGATTATATTTGTATTATGGCGACTTTCTGTTCGTTTTCCTATTTCGGGAATGACCGGAAACGGTGTCCATTTAACCGGATTTAGTGGCTTTCTTGGCTTTCATGGAATTTTACATGAAAGCTATGTAATAGTTGCGATTGGAATAATCGGTTTGATACTTGTGATTACTGACTTTATCCGCATAAAAAAGAATAATCGCTGATGACCGGACAATGCAGAGTTGATCTTAAACTGAATAGGTTTATTTCGGCTCGGCAGCATTGACCTGTCGGTAGAAATACATATATTTGAATTAAGAAAGGGAGTGATGCTGCCGGTGTGCCGTCCGTTTGTATGGACAGGAGTCTGATGCACTATGCAATACCTCAAGAAGCGCATTATGCTGTTCCGCTGTCTTTACGCACCACGACACACGGCTTACAAGACAAAGAAAATCATCTTTATATGGAAGTATGGTGGCCGGGAGTATTGTTCTAAAAGCGAAAAGCCTCCACCTGCCAAAAGATGCTTTTTCTGCGGACTTTTTAATAAACGACTTGGAGCGGTCGAATTTGTACTGAGTTACAGATTCGGCCGCTTTTTGATTTGTTCTCGACTACTTGGTCACTGGTGTCGAGCACCACCACTTCCGATTTGTTTTCCACAAAAAACAAATCGGAGGTAACAGAGGTGCAAAATTATCGCAAAAGCGACTATGCGATAAACAAAAACAGCCCAAATATCGTTTATCGCTTTCATAACGAAATCATAGAAATCACACTGGAGGATTATCTGAAGGAGAATCCTGACAAAACGGAACATGACTTTGCAGAGCTGAAAGCCCTGTCCGATCAAATTTACTATGAGCAGGATCGGGCAGAGAGCGCCCAGACCCGCAAGGATGTTTCGATCCACGGTTTGGAGGAAACGGAGCATTGTGCCACTCGCGCTCTGGATGAAGAATGGGAAGAACGAGTTGTTGACATACAGAACCGCAAGTATGCCTGGAAAGCCCTGGAGCAGCTTTTTACAGTGGGCGCTTTGACCGAGGTTCAGAAACGGCGATTCCGGCTTCATGTTTTTCAGGGACTCTCTACCCGGCAGATCGGTCGCATGGAAGGGACAAGCCATCAAGCCGTTGCCAAGTCCATAAACCTGGCGATTGCCAAACTTAAAAAATATTTTGCGGCACAGGGTTGACACCCCTGCGGTTTCAGGACGATAGGTGAAAGGCATTCTTTCGAGTGTTCTTCTTTCACCTGTACCTTGACAACCGCATACTCATTCATCAGTAACATCCCCCCTTTCCAGCTCGAAGAGCTAAAGCCGATTCAGGGGCCGCGCCATGATATACGGACATGATGAGCAGATCCCACCTGATTATCATAATTGGTCTTGCATACAATCCTGTCCTGTATGAGCGAGTAACGGCAGCCTGTAAAAACCGGGCAGCACCCGGCGCGGCCATGACCGGAAAGGGGCATAATGGTACTCCTGTCCAGCCACAGCCCTGCTTAAGATCAGAGTAGTCCATAACATTTGGAAACCATCTGGTTGCAGGATCACGCAATGGGGGCAGCTCGGAGAGATCCTCGGAGGGGTGAGATTCCCGTGGGCCGGTTCGCTGCCGGTCACTGATGACTTCCCAATATGTGCGGGGTGTCAAGGACAAATGGCACATAACAAGAAAACAAATCGGATTTTGTATTTCGCCGGAAATGGGGCAGGTCTTATGGCCTGCCCCGTTTTCCGGCTTACTTAATATTCAGGAGGTCAGTTTATGCGAAAGGCTATCCGGCGTGGCGATCTGTTCTATGCAGACCTGAACCCGGTGGTCGGCTCCGAGCAAGGCGGCATCCGCCCTGTCCTTGTTATCCAAAATGATGTGGGGAATCACTTTAGTCCTACCGTTGTTGCAGCAGCCATCACCAGCAGAAAAGCGAAGAACAGTCTGCCTACCCATATCCTACTTGAGAATGTGCCGGGGCTTGCGCCTACCTCTCTGCTTCTGTTGGAACAACTGCGGACAATAGACCGGAAGCGGCTCCGTGGTTACATTGGGCGTATCAGTAAAGAAAAAATGCTGGAGGTAGATGCAGCCCTGGCAATCAGCATCGGCATAGGATACCCCAACGAAAGGAGGACTCACAATGTATGAAAATGACGGCGGCCTACTCTCTCCCAGAGATGCCTACCGATTGATGTTAAAAGACTACCCGGATGTGATGGACATTGGTCAAATGTGTGAGGCGCTTGGCGTCAGTACAAAAACCGGGTACAAGTTACTTAAAGATGGGAAAATTGAGTACCTTAAAATTGGACGGGCTTACCGCATCCCCAAAGCCCACATTCTTCGTTATTTGAAAATCACCTGCTCCACTTTTGCGGAGTAGCAGGCTATGGTGTCGATCTTCACCGGATAGACGCAGAAAGTTAACAATTCTGACGCGGATTTACCTGGAGTTTTGTTCTGTCCGATGATACAATAAAGGTGTCATTGGTAGGTGAACTCAATACCGCAAAAGGAGGAACAGATCAGTATGCCAGCGGTACACCTGCAAGAAAACAGCAAACTAATCTCCGGCCATGTGGCCGAGAAAAAAGGGTATCTCTATTGGGTTCTAAACCTTACCGATGAAAACGGTAAGAGAAAGCCCAAATGGATTCCCACCCATAAGAAAGTCAAGGGCAATAAGACCTGGGCAAACAATATGCTTCCCACCATCCGAAAAGAATGGACGGAAAAGCTGCTTCAGGAGGCTACGGCCTCACAGCAGTCGGCTTCTCCGTCTGGCCCGTCATCCGCAGCGATTTCCTTTGTGGATTTCCTGTACCAGTGGCTTGAGTACAAGTACAAGTCTGCTACCGGACGGGTGATGGACAGCAAGCCCATTGAACTCTCGACCTATTCGGGATACGAACAACAGCTTAACAACCCCATCGCCCCGTATTTCCGAGAGCATCCTGTCGCCCTTTGTGACCTTACCAAACAAGATATTCTCGCTTTTTATGAGAAAGAATTGGAACGGGTCAAGCCGACCACCGTTAAACATTACCACGCTCTGATTCATGGGGCGTTGAATTATGCGGTTGACAAAAATCTGATTCCAAGCAATCCGGCTGACCGGATTATCATTTCCAAGCCTGAACCCTTCAAGGGTGACTACTACCTGGATTCGGAAGTCCTGAATCTGTTTGAAGTTATCAAGGGGCATAAGATCGAGCTGGTAGTTCTACTGACTGCTTTTTACGGCCTGCGCCGCAGTGAGGTTATCGGTTTGAAATGGAGTGCCTTTGACTTCAACCATAACTGCTTCTCCATTCGGCATACGGTAACAACCTGCAATGTAAAGGGAGAGCGGGTCACGATTAAGAAGGACAAGGCAAAGAACAAATCCAGTCTGCGGACTTATCCATTGATTCCTTTTTTGAAAGAACGGTTGCTGGAGGCCAAGAAACAGCAGGAAGAAAATCGCAAGCTGTGCGGGCGCGCCTACAACAAAGAATATCTGGGATATGTCTGTGTCGATGTGATTGGCAATCTCATTAAACCCAACTATGTGTCCTCGACCTTTGGGAAGTTACTTGCCAAGAACAATTTACGGCACATTCGTTTCCACGATCTTCGCCATACCTGTGCCTCGCTTTTGCTGGCCAACGGTGTTCCGATGGAACAGGTAAAAGAATGGCTGGGACACAGTGAGATTTCAACAACGGTGGATATTTACGGGCATCTGCAATATGCCACGAAAAAACAATCCGCCGCAGCCATTGAGCAGGACATTGTGGCGCCCATGCTGCAAAACCTATCGGCGGTTTCTCCATAAAAAGGAAAGAGGTCTACCAGCTTTTCGCTGGCAGACCTCATGGCGGAGATGGAGAGATTCGAACTCTCGCGCCGGTTTTGAGCCGACCTACCGCATTTCGAGTGCGGACCCTTCAACCGCTTGGGTACATCTCCAAATTTATGTTATATCCCTGGTCCCGACCCGCCGACCAATTCAGCCGGTGGAAATCGGGAAGAACAACAGGATAGAACAAGCAACATTATTCAATTTGAACTCGGCTGGAACCCGCATGGTTCCAAGGGTTTCAGCCGTTTGGCACTCCGCATAGGAAACCTGATTTCGAATCATTACACCAACTTGGATGATGACGGTAAATCAGGGACGATAGCGGTAACTACGGAACCCCAAAACACACCTCTCAAAGTGGCCGTCAGATGGCTGCTCTCATTATAGCCATTTTCCCGCAAAATTCAAGCCGTGGAAATTGGGAAGAACAACAGGATAGAACAGACCCCAATTCACGATTTGAACTTGCCCGCAAATCCGCATGGTTACTGGCTTTTCGGCAGTTTGGACTTCCAAAGTGGAAACATGATTTCGAGTCAGCCCCGTTATGACCACTTCGATACCGCTGCCTATCTCAATTCGCCCACAGCAGGCGTGCAAAACGCCCCCTACGGAAGCTTATATATTATGCCATATTTTTCATGCCCTTGCAAGGACTTTTTCGCCCCTCTTTCCGGGAAAATATATCCAGGCTGTAAACTCTTTCCCCATCCCCTTGCGGGAGCAAGCGCAAAAGTGGTATACTATACCATACTTGTGGGAACAACCTCAGGCATGACCGACAGCTCCTCCATGCAGGCGCGTCAAACGATTCTCCTTCCCTTTTCATGCTCTGTGATTTTCCCAGGAAGGACTTCCAAAAGGAGTGGAATCCCAAATGATACGAAAAGAAGTGGCAGAAGGGGTATATCTGACCCATCTGCCTTCCTGCAAATTCAAGACCGGTTTCCTCTCGGCCCAATTTGTCACGCCGCTGCGGGCCGAGACTGCCGCCTGCCAGGCGCTGCTGCCCGCCGTACTGCGCCGGGGCACCATGCGCTGCCCCGATATGGAGAGCCTCAGTGCCGCCCTGGATCAGCTCTATGGCGCCAGAGCCGACTACACCGTCCGCAAAAAGGGCGAGACCCAGTGCATCGGCTTTGTAGCCAGCGCCATTGACGACGCCTTTGTTCCCGGCGGCGAGAAGCTGCTGGAGCCTCTGGCCTCCTTGCTGGGGGAGCTGGTGTGCGACCCCGTCACCCACAACGGCCGCTTCCTGCCCTCTTATGTGGACAGCGAGAAAGACAACCTGGCCGACGCCATCCGCAGCATCATCAACGATAAGCGGGACTATGCCGATCTGCGGCTTTTGCAGGAGATGTGCCAGGGTGAACCCTACGGCGTCAGCCGTCTGGGTGATCTGGCCTCTTTGGAGAAGGTCAACGGTCCCAAGCTCCACGCCCGATACCTCCAGCTCATCGCCTCCTCCCGTCTGGAGCTGTTTTACAGTGGCCAGGCCGAGGAAAGCCGGGTGGAGCAGGCCCTCCGGGAGGCCTTTTCCACGCTGCCTCGGGAGACCATTCAGGAGATCTCTCCCACCGCCCGTCACGGTGCGCCGGAGACCCCTCGGCAGATCACCGAGTCTCTGGACGTGACCCAGGGCAAGCTGGGCATGGGCTTCCGCTGCACCAGCAACGACGTGCCCGCCATGATGCTGGTCAATGCCCTCTTCGGCGGCACCAGCAACTCCAAGCTGTTCTTAAACGTGCGAGAGAAGCTGTCCCTGTGCTACTACGCCTCCTCCCAGTACCACCGCAGTCAGGGCCTGGTCACCGTCTCCTCCGGCATCGAATTTGCCAACTATCAACAGGCCTACGATGAGATCCTGCTTCAGCTCCAGGCCGTCCAGAGAGGCGATCTGGAGGACTGGGAGCTGGAGGGTGCCCGGTCCACACTGTGCAACGCCTTCCGCTCCATGGGCGACTCCCAGGGCCGTCTGGAGGACTTCTACCTGGGCCAGGCAGCTACCGGCCAGAGCGGCACGCCGGAGGATTTCCTCCGGGAGCTCCAGGCAGTCTCCCTGGACCGGGTCCTGGCCGCCGCCAACACGGTGACTCTGGACACCGTCTACTTCCTGCAGGGAAAGGAGGGCAGCGCCCATGAATAAGACCATCTATGACCGCATCGGCGAGACCGTCTGGCGGGGCACGCTGCCCAACGGCCTGCCCATTTGTGTGGTACCCAAGGAGCACCACGCCAAAAGCTATGCCTTTTTTGCCACCCGCTACGGTGGCATGGACACCCGCTTTTGCCTGGGTGGTAAGTGGCTGGATACTCCAGCGGGCATCGCTCACTATCTGGAACACAAGATGTTCGACACCAAGGAGGGCAACGCTCTTCAGGAGCTGGCCAAAAACGGTGCCGAACCCAACGCCTTTACCTCCAATGCCATCACCGCCTACTACTTCGACAGCACGGAGCACTTTGAGGAGAATTTGCGAATCTTGCTCTCCTTTGTGTCCATTCCCTATTTCACCAAGGAGTCCGTGGCCAAGGAGCAGGGCATCATCGGCCAGGAGATCCGCATGATCGAGGACAATCCCGAGTGGCAGGTCTACACCCGGATGATGCAGGCCCTCTACAAGACCAGCACTGCCCGGACCTCTGTGGCCGGCACGGTGGAGAGCATCAGCCACATCACCGCCGAGACCCTCTATGACTGTCACAAGGCCTTCTACACCCCCTCCAATATGGCGCTGTGCGTGGTGGGCAACGTGGAGCCCCAGCGCATCATGGACATCGCCTATGAGGTTCTGCCCCAGGGCAAGCCGGAGCCTGCGGTGCCCCGGGATTACGGCATGGAGGATGCCGGGGTGGCTGCGGCTCGGACGGAGCGGGAGATGGAAGTGGCCATGCCCATGTTCCTCGGCGGCTTCAAATGCACTCCGCCTCAGGAAGGCGAGGCCTCTTTGCGGACCCAGCTGGTGGGCGATCTGGCCTGCGATCTTCTGCTGGGCCCGTCCAGCCCCTTGTACCGGCGCCTCTATGAGCAGCAGCTCATCAACGACTCCTTTGGCGGCGCCTTTGAGATGATGCCCGGCACGGCCTACCTCTATGCTGGCGGCGACAGCCGAGACCCCGAGGCGGTGGCCCAGGCCGTTTTGGAGGAGAGCAGCCGTCTGGTCCGGGAGGGCCTGGACCAGGCCTACTACCAGCGCCTGCGCCGGGCCAGCTTCGGCACAACCCTGCGGGCGTTGAACTCCTTTGAAAACATCGCCCTGTCCCTGACCGAGGGGCAGTTCCGTGGCTTTGACGCCTACCGCTTCCCGGAGGTGTTTGACACAGTGACTGAGGACGACGTGCTGGCCTTTTTGCGGGAGAATCTGACGGAGGAGCACTGCGCGCTCTCCATCATCCGGCCCGGCCAGGAGGAGGACACCCAGGCATGAAGGCACTTTCGGATATGCCCATCAGTTTCCCCGGTCTCTTCGGCGACTGGGAATTTACCGCCAGTCCCGTCATGCTGAATATTGGCCACGGGATCTACTGGTACGGCGCCATCATCGCACTGGGCCTGATTCTAGGGCTGCTGTTTTGCATGAAGCAGGCCAAGCGCTTTGGCCTGACCGAGGACAACGTCATCGACCTGGTGCTCTGGGCCACCCCCATCAGCATCATCGGCGCCCGGCTGTACTACGTGATCTTCTATCTGGACCGTTTCCGGGCCAGTGACGGCAGTTTGGACTTCGGCGAGATGATTGCCATTTGGGACGGAGGCCTGGCCATCTACGGCGGCGTCATCGCCGCCTTCCTGACGGCCTTTGTCTTCTGCCGGGTAAAGAAAATCAAGCTCTGGGCCATGACGGACCTGTGCGTCATGGGTCTGCTCATCGGGCAGGCCATTGGCCGCTGGGGCAACTTCTTCAACCGGGAGGCCTTTGGTGCGGAGACCACCCTTCCCTGGCGGATGCGGCTGTGGACCAGCGCCACCCACTATATTGAGGTCCACCCCACCTTCTTCTATGAGAGTCTCTGGAACGTCATCGGCCTGGTGCTGATTTACTTTGTGGTCACCCGGGGCCGCCGGTTTGACGGAGAGAACACCTGCTTTTATTTCCTGTGGTACGGCCTGGGCCGTCTGTGGATCGAAGGGCTGCGGACCGACAGCCTCTACCTCTTTGACTGGACGCTGTTTGGGCAGCCCATCCGGGTGTCCCAGGCACTGTCCCTGGTGCTGCTGGTGGCTGCCGCAGCGATGCTGTTCTACCACATTCGCATCCACCCTCACCGGCCGGAGGAACTGCTGGTGAATCAGGTAGCTGCCCGAGCCGCAGAGGCCGCGGCCAACCAGGCCTCCGCCTCGGAATCCGCCTCAGCAACCGATCAGACAGTCCCTGCGCCGGAAGCCCCCAAAGAGGAAAAATCCGAGGGCGGCTCCCCATCCCCTAATCAGGAAACCCATTGAATGAATAAGCGGACCTGCCGCCAAAAGGCGACAGGTCCGCTTGTCTTTTTTTAGGTGGGAACCTATACGTCGTTCCCTTCCCCTGCTTCCATATATACTTATGCCTGATAGAACAGCTGGCCGCCGCAGAAGGTCATAGAGACGTGGCTGAGCTGCAAAATATCCTCCAGAGGATTGCCATCCACCACGATGATATCCGCAATCTTTCCCGGCTCCAATGTGCCGATCTCCTTGTCCAGGCGGCACAGCTCCGCTCCGTTTTTGGTGGCTGTCATCAGCGCCTCCATATTGCTCATGCCAAACTCCACATATTTGGCCAGCTCCTGAATCAGTGTGCCCGGAACGATGAAGGGGGTGCCCATATCGGTGGAGGCGGCAATCTTCACGCCCTTACGGCGGCAGAGCTTGAAGGCCCGCTCATTGTCCGCCGCGATATCTGCGATCTTCTCCCGCAGTTCCACTCCCACCGGGTCATCTCCGTCATAGACGGCCAGTACATGCACTGCCATCACGGTGGGCGAGAGGAACGTTCCCTGTGCCAGCATCTTCTCTGCCAGCTCATCATCAATGGCATAGCCGTGTTCCACAGACTGGACTCCTGCCTCGATGGCGTTTTTCGTTCCCTCATATCCAATGCAGTGGGCGCCTGTCAGCTTTCCTGTACGCTGGGCCTCCTGGCACACCGCCCGCATCTGCTCCAAGGAGAGCTGCGCCGCGCCCACCACTGAGCCCTTGGTCAGCACGCCGCCGGTGGCGATCATTTTCAGCACGTCCGCCGTTTTCTTGATCTGTCCCCGCGCAGCCCGGAGCGCCTCTCCCGGCGTGTCACATTCCACGCCCAGGGCGTTGCCGTGGCCACCGGTGATACACAAAAGCCGCCCTGAGGCCAGAATTCTGGGGCCCTTTACCGTGCCGGCCCGGATCATATTCCGCAATGTGATATCCGCATCGTACTTGGTCCCCATATTGCGCACGGTGGTCACCCCGCAGCGCAGCAAACTGAGGCACTGGTCATAACATTTCACAGCCGTAGCCGTCTCATTTTCCTGCTCAGCAATGGCGAAGCCGTAAAAGGTAGGGGTGATACCCAGATGGGTATGGCAGTCAATGAGACCCGGAAGGACCGTTTTTCCTCCCACATCGATCTCCACATCGCCGGAAAGTGGGCTTTGAGAGATCTCCACGATCCGTCCATCTGCAAAGGAGAGGTCTCCTTTGGGGAGACAATTGCCCGTGCAGTCGATAATCCTCGCGTTTTTCAAAACCGTAAGCATAATCTGGTCCTCCTATGTCTTTATTTTAACCGCTCTATTCAGAGGGGGCTTCCCTTTTTATCCTTACGCCTTGAAACTTTACGCAGCCCTGCACAGGTCAGTCTTTCTCCGGCGAACACGCCCGCCGGCAGATCCCCCATAGCCAGCGCCACCCGTCGGCAGCGCTGTATGGGGATCTGCCATGCCGCTCGTTCTTACAAAACCGGCGGTCGTTGGGAAAAAGACATCTCACATTTCATCGCATTTTCGTAGAGCACTTAAATCCCATGGATATCTTTTGCATGTCGGCCATAGTAGAAATAAGCTGCCGCCAGCATGGCACCGCAAAGCAACAAATACCAGATGAACATCGGATTCTGCAAACCACCCAACACAGCAATAGCGGAACCAAGTGCCGCGGCGATGGGGACCACAATGCCCATCAACGGGCTCTTGATCTCCCCCTTCCGCCAGAGGCGGAACACTACCACATACAGAGGGAGGTAGAGCAGATAGCTGGAGATGATGGCGATCTCAGATACGTCAGAGCTGCCCAGGATTCCGGTGGACTGGCAGAAGAAGTGGATCACCATCCAGACCAGAGATACCACAAGACCCAGCAGGCAGGAGTTCACCGGCATATCCGCCCCGTTTTTCACTGCCAACTTTTTGGCGCCGGGGAACATATTGCGCAGAGAAAGGGCATAGGGCGTACGGCAAAGGCCCATGATCTGTCCGTTGGCGGCACCCATAACAGAGATCACCACGAATACAAAGATCAGTTTTCCGCCCACAGGGCCCACGATGGCCTCCATAGCCGCCGCCACATGGGCAGAGCCCATCTCCATGATTCGCTCCGGACCCACCAGACTGGAGATGCCCACAAAGTAGCACACATAGATCAGGGTAATCACCACCGGCGTCACAGCCAGAGCCAGGGGCATATCCCGCTTGGGATTTTTCAGATCGGACTGGATAAAGGTGGACACGTGCCAGCCGTCATAGGCAAAGGCCAGCGGCCCAATGGCCGCCAAGATAGAGGTGCCAGTGGTGACCGGCTGGGCCTTCAGAGCGCTCATAGGGTCGCCCCAAGCCAGTCCGCAGATGGCAATGAGAAACAGCGGCACCAGCTTGATGAATGTGGAAGCGTTTTGGAAATAGCCGCCGCCCTTTTTGGTCCAGGTGTTAAAGGCGAAACAGAGCACGATCCACACCGCGCCGATGGCACACTGGCCCAAAAGCGTGGATGAGATATTGAACAGGGTGCAGAAATAGACGCCCACTACCCAGGAGATGACCACAATAATGGTGGGATAATGGACAAAGACCTCAAACCACCCATACGCGCAGGCCACCCTGGGACTGACGAATTCCTCGAAATATGTCATCACGCCGCCGGGCTTGTCGGTGCGGGATGCCAGCTGGCCGATGGCCAGACTGCCGAAAATAATCGCCAGCGCAGCCAGGACAAACATTAAAACGCCCTGGGACACGCTGCCCCCCGTGGCGGTCAGTACGCCGGATGCCTTAAAAAAAATGCCGGAACCAATAACGGTTCCCGTAATCATAGTAATAGCGGTAAGTAGGCCGTAGCGCCCCTTACCAGTGCCCTTGGATGTTCCCATGGCAGATTCCTCCTGTTGTGTTTTGACGTTTGCTCAGATAAACAGCGTCTCAGCAAACGTATTGATTGCAGTTTCCCAGACCGCATATGCGGTTTGGAACCTAGTCTGCTCTCAAGGATCCCCTCTGCCTGGCGCAGCTTTTGGCTGACGCTCCCACATGGTATACAACCTTTTGGGCCTGCGCTGATTGCATTTACAGGGTATCACTTGTCCAACTAGTTTGTAAAGTAAATTTTTTGAAATTTTGAAAATTTTATCGATTTTCTATGTTTTTCCCTTTTTTCAGTTTTATGCTCACTTTCTATTCTTTTATCTAGCCCAGCTAATCTCTCTGTCTGTGGAAAGTAAACCAAAAAACGATGTGTCTAGAGCACCCTGCAATAGGATGGCCTGGAAAGCAGCAAAGACCATTTTTGCAGGGTGAAAAAAGCTGAAGCTCAATAGCCTCAGCTTTTGCAGAGATCATTTTTTTATTCCTCGTAACCAGGCTCGATCTTTCGGTCAGGGTATTTGACCTTGACGCCGCGCTCGGCCATGGTGAGCTTCAGATCCTCCACTGCCTGCCGCAGATGGTAGCGGCTGGCCATAGAAGCTCCCACCTCATCTCGCCGAGCCAATCCCTCAGCAATGAGCGCATGATAGCGCAGGGTGTTTTCCTGATTGCGCTTTTCGTCCATCACGCAATATCCCAGGTAGGCAGACTGGTGAATAGAGGGGATGATGCGGTTAAATGCGATATTGTGACTGGCGCTGGCAATGGCGGCGTGAAAATTCCGGTCTGCCTCTGACCAGGGCTTCCCCGCCAGAATCAGCTCTCGGCAAAGCCGCTCATACCGGAGGATCTCCTGAATTTCCTCGTCACTGGCTCGCTGCACAGTGAATCGGGCAGCTGCTCCCTCCACTAAGGCCCGCAACTCATACAGGTCCAACATCAGTTGATACTTCTCCTCCACCTCAGCAAACCCAAAGGGATCCTCATCCACACCTGGATTTTGCGCCACATAGGTCCCGCTGTGGGGCTTCGTGATTAGAATGTGGTTGGCGTTGAGGATCTTAATCGCTTCCCGAATGGTATTGCGGCTGACGGCATATTTTTCCGCCAGCTGCAGTTCATTGGGAAGCCGCTCCCCGGGGAGCCACTCCTGCTCCGAGAGGACAGCATCTGTGATTTGGCAGACCACATGGTCGATCAGCGAACTACCTTGCTTCATAGCGTCTCCTTGTCTATTCTTCCGAATATGTACCGGTTATTCCGATTTCATTTTAGGGAATTCACCCAAAAAAGTCAAGGCTCCACTCCACCTATTGCTGTCGCAGGTATTTGGTTCGGTCGCAGATCTTTCGCGGCCCCTTTCGGTCGGTCCAATACACCCGCCGTGAGGAAGCCGGTGTCACATCCCGGGCAGTCAGTCCTCCGTTCCGGGTCTGGTCCCACCGTGCTGCCAACTCAGGAAAGGCGGTGGCCAGGTCGTTATAGCCTGGCAGGACCTTCTTGTTGGCACAGTAAGGGCAGCCAGAGCTGCGATTGGTGCGGCTGTTGGGGGAGGCCTGCCAGCTGTGGAGCCACTGCCTACCCTGTGAATCCTGTACCGTGTGTCGCCACCAGACCTTCTTATCATAGCCGTAGGAGATCTCCGTAGGCGCCATCGGGTTTTGTTCCCAGTCCCACTCTGTCAGCAGATGGGGATGGGTGGTTGCCAAATCATTGTCCCCAGGCAGAATCTGCTTTCCAGCGCAGATGGAACAGCCTCTACCCCGTATCCGGTCAGCAGGTGCAGCCTGCCAGCTGTGGACGCTCGTTTTCTCTCCTCTTGTAGCCGTATGGCGCCACCAGACATTTCTTCGGCTGCATGGGGTGACGGACTCCGGCCTTAGCTCACCATTTTTCTCCCAATCCCACTCCGCCAGCAGCTCCGGTGCTGCCGCACTGGCCAGGTCGTTATAGCCTGCCAGCACCTGCTTCCCTGCGCAGATGGGGCAGCCTTGCCCCTGTCCGGTTCTGGCGCTGACTGGGCTGACCCACCGGTGGACAAAGGGCTTGCCGTCCTTCCAGGCCACATGATTCCAATGGACCCTGGTGCCGCCGCCAGCACATACCGCCTGAGGCGACAGCTTCCCGTTTTCCGCCCAGTCCCACTCTGCCAGCAGCTCTGGTGCAATCGCTGCCAGACTTTTCTCCCCCACGGAGCGGAGATAACTTCCGTAAATCTCCTGCCGGTCCCGTTCCAGGTCCACCGCCAGTTCCCGCTCCAGGTGGCCTGCCTCCCTCAGTTCTCGGCTCACAGCTGCCAGAACCCAGGGCAGGTGACCATAGTCAGAGCGTTCAATACATTCAATCTGGTGTCGCGCCAGCACGTGCCTCTGCCGGTCCCGGGTCTCTTTGACGCGAATCAGCAAAATTCCCTTTTCCCGGCACAGCTTTGCCTTTCGCCTGTCCGCCTTCTTTCGCTCTGGGAAGCTGTGGGCCCATGCCCCGTTGTACTCCACCGCTGTCCGGATGGAGGGGATATAGAGATCCAGCTCCAACCCGTCCAGGACCGTCATATCCCGGTTGACACAGTCGGGAAACGCCTGGCGGAGGTAAAAATACAGCGCCTGCTCCGAAAAAGAGGTGCCATAGCGGAAAGCGCACTTGGGACAGCCAGAGCCAGAGGTCCGGTTGTTGACGGTGGCGCTCCACCGGTGGCCGCAGGCCCGGCAGATCCAATGAACCTTGCGGTTGGAGCCGGAGGTGATGCAATGGGGGTCGCAGTCTGTATTTTGCTCCCAGTCCCACTCCGCCAGCAGCTCCGGCGCGTCGGTGGCCAGGTCATTATAGCCCGGCAGACACTTCGTCCCATGGCAGATGGGACAGCTGCCGGGATGCACGCTGCCGGGCAGAGCCTCCCACTCATGGAGAAAGGTCCTCCCGTTTTTTTCCGCGGTGTGACACCACCAGTATTTCCTCTGGGCGCAGGCAAAGACCTGGTCCGGCCTCAGGGAACCATTCCTCTCCGGGTGCCACAGCGCCGCCAGAGCGGGATGGGTGGAAGCCAGGTCATTAAACCCTGGCAGCAGACGTTTGGGCGGAACCGAGGTGTAGGGGCACCCCGCCCCTCCCGTGCGGTTGGACACGATGGCCTGCCACTCCAGCACAAAGCGCCGGCCGTATCGCTCCACTTCCACCTGCCACCAGGCGTGATAGCTTCCCCAGGCGCACACATCCTCCGGCCTTAGCGCCCCGTTTTTGGTGGGATGCCACTCCAGTGCCAGGTCTGGTCGCACCGTGGCCAGGTCGTTTCTTCCCCGTTCCAGCTTGCCGCCCACAGGCCTTCTCCCCTCTCCTGGTCTCTTTCCCGCTTTCCAAAAAAAGTACCGCTTTCGGGAAAGGCCGAAAGCGGTACTTGCGTCCTTACGAAATCTCTATCCGTGCGGTATCCACGGGCCGTAGGCCGCTGTCCACCACGATGGTCTGGAAGGTTGTCCCGGCTGCTCCACAGGCCGCAGAGAAATCATGATTCTCTCCGTCACCAGCCGGCATGCCTGTCAGGCACATCAGAAGCACCAGCACAGACGCATTTTCTCATACAATTTCCCCCAAAATGCGCCTGCTTTTCGGAATAATATCATAAAGTGGGGTCCATGGCAACATCTACCTTACATTTAAAATCTTTTTCTCTATCTGTCCCCCGCCGGTATCCAATTGTCAGCGAATGAGCGGAAAATCCAGGATCTTGCCCACCGGTCATCGTGCGTTTTCCCCAAAAACCAGCGAGCATTTTGGACGAAGCAACAAAATGCTCTGGATGAGTCTTCTATACTTGACAAATATTGTCCAATTTGGTACGCTTTGAATAAAGAAAGGCCCATGAAAGGAGGTTGCGGAAATGGTCATCACCCGGGAAACGGATTATGCCCTCCGCATCCTGCGCGCCCTTCTGGACGGTCAGCTGCACACCGTGGGTCAGATCTCCCAGGAGGAACTTCTGCCCCAGTCCTTTGCCTATAAGATTCTGCGAAAGCTGGACAGAGCCGGATTGATTCAGGTGGTCCGCGGAACAGCAGGCGGATGCAGACTGGCCTGCGATCTGTCCGATACCAGCCTCTATGATCTGATGATCGCCATGGGGGAACACAGCGGTCTGAGCGCCTGCATGGACCCGGCGTATTCCTGTGACTGGCGCAGCTGTCACGGCGGCTGTACAGCCCACGGCAAATTGATGGAAATCCAAAAAAAACTGGACAACGAGCTTCGCTCCCACTCTCTGCGGGAGATCCTGACGGGGTCCTGATTTTTTTATACGTCAAAAGTGGATAATTTTTGTCAAGTATATGAAGGAGGTAACGAGATGCTGTTTCAAACGACTCAGGCCCACGAGGAACTGCGGGCAAAGATCCGGGCCTTTGCGGAAGAGGAGATCAAGCCCATTGCGTTCATGCTGGACCAGCAGAATGAATTCCCCGACGAGGCCATCCACAAATTGGGTGAGATGGGCCTTATGGGCATCCCCTTCCCCAAGGAGTACGGCGGCGCCGGGCTGGACGCTTTGAGCTACGCCATCGCTGTGGAGGAGCTGGCCCGAGTGGACGGCGGCGCAGGCGTCATCCTCTCCGCCCACGTGTCCCTGGGCTCCTGGCCCATCTTTGCCTATGGCACGGAAGCGCAGAAGCAGAAGTACCTGGTGCCCCTGGCCAAGGGCGAGAAGATCGGCGCTTTCGGTCTGACCGAGCCCAACGCCGGCTCTGACGCCGGCGGCACGGAGACCACCGCCGTCCTCAAGGGAGACCACTACGTCCTCAACGGCGGCAAGATCTTTATCACCAACGCCCCCAAGGCGGACACCTATGTGGTCTTTGCAGTCACCACACCGGACATCGGCACCAAGGGCATCTCCGCCTTCATCGTGGAAAAGGGCTGGAAGGGCTTCTACTTCGGCGACCACTATGACAAGATGGGCATCCGTTCCTCCTCCACCGCCGAGCTGATCTTCGACAATGTGGAGGTGCCCAAGGAGAACCTGCTGGGCAAGGAGGGCGAAGGCTTCAAGATTGCCATGTCCACCCTGGACGGCGGCCGTATCGGCATCGCAGCCCAGGCCCTGGGCATCGCCCAGGGGGCCTATGAGGCGGCTGCGGCCTATGCCAAGGAGCGCATCCAGTTCGGCAAGCCCATCGGCTTCCAGCAGACCATTGGCTTCAAGCTGGCAGACATGGCCACCAAGCTCCGCTGCGCCCGGTTCCTGGTGTACTCCGCCGCGGAGCTCAAGGAGGCCCACGCTCCCTACGGCATGGAGTCCGCCATGGCCAAGATGTACGCCTCCGACATCGCCCTGGAGGTCACCAACGACGCCCTGCAGATCCACGGCGGTGCCGGCTTCATGAAGGGCATGGAGGTGGAGCGTGCCTATCGGGACGCCAAGATCACCACCATCTACGAGGGCACCAATGAGATCCAGCGGGTGGTCATTGCCTCCCACATTCTGGGCAAGCCCCCCAAGAGTGCAGGCGGCTCCTCCAGCCAGCCCAAGAAGCCCGCTCCCATCACCGGCGTCCGCAAGAAGGTCATCCTGCGGGACGGCTCCCCTGCCGACCAGGTGGCCGCTCTGGTGGAGCACCTGAAAAAGGACGGCCATGACTTCACCGTGGGCATCCCCATGGATACCCCCATCGCTCAGGCCGAGCGGGTGGTCTCCGCCGGCAAGGGTATCGGAGACAAGGAGAACATGAAGCTCATCGAGGACCTGGCCAAGGCCGCCGGCGCCGCTATCGGCTCCTCCCGCCCGGTGGCAGAGACACTGAAGTACGTGCCTCTGAACCGGTATGTGGGTATGTCCGGCCAGAAGTTCACCGGCAACCTGTATATCGCCTGCGGCATCTCCGGCGCAGTGCAGCACCTCAAGGGCATCAAGGATGCCTCCACCATCGTGGCTATCAACAAGAACGCAGGCGCTCCCATCTTCAAGAACTGCGACTACGGCATCGTGGGAGACGTCAATGAGATCCTGCCCCTGCTGACCGCCGCCCTGGACACCGGCGAAAAGCAGCCTGCACCTCCCATGGTTAAGATGAAGCGGCCCCGCCCGCCTAAGGACGCCCCCATCGGCAAGCGGTATGTCTGCGGCGGCTGCGGCTACGAATATGTCCCGGAGCTGGGCGATCCCGATGCCGACATCGCCCCCGGCACGCTGTTTGAGAAGCTGCCTGAGGACTGGGTCTGCCCGGAGTGCGCCGAGTCCAAGGACCAGTTCATTGAGGCGTAACGGCCCATCATCTACGAGTAAAGGAGGATTTTTGTATGCATTGCGTGAGAACGGTCACGGATAATCTCTACTGGGTCGGTGCCAATGACCACCGTCTGGCGCTGTTTGAGAACATCCACCCCATCCCCAAGGGCGTCAGCTACAACGCCTATCTGCTGCTGGACAAGAAGAGCGTCCTGTTTGACACGGTGGACTGGTCCGCCTGCCGCCAGCTGCTGGAGAACATCGAGTATCTGCTGCAGGGCAAGCCCCTGGACTATCTGGTCATCAACCACATGGAGCCGGATCACGGCGCCTCCATCGAGGAGATCCTGCTGCGCTATCCCAAGGTGCAGATCATCTCCACGGAAAAGGCCTTTATGCTCATGCGCCAGTTCGGCTTCCACGTGGACGGCCACGAGTGCATCGAGGTCAAGGAGGGCGACACCTATACCTTCGGTGACCACACGGTCACCTTTGTGGGCGCCCCCATGGTTCACTGGCCTGAGGCCATGGTGACCTTTGACACCACCAACGGCGTCCTCTTCTCCGCCGACGCCTTCGGCTCTTTCATCGCCCTGGACGGTAAGCTGTTCGCCGATGAGGTGAACTTCGACCGGGACTGGATCGACGAGGCCCGCCGGTA
>CDTY01024727.1_pt1 | contig 36701 bp, 30 predicted proteins | sample 557731 | NCBI WGS metagenome assembly CDTY01 (sample SAMEA3182101, study PRJEB8094) | gut metagenome | biome: human; feature: gut; material: Stool; isolation source: human stool | place: Canada | collected 2013-02-12
ATGCTGTGCTGCATCGTGCTGGGCATGGGCGTGCCCACCACCGCCAACTACTGCATTATGGCTGCCACCTGCGCACCCATTCTGATGGACCCCTCCATCGGCGTGGAGATGATGGCCGCGCACTTCTTCGTGTTCTACTTCGGCATTGTGGCGGATATTACGCCTCCTGTGGCTCTGGCGGCCTACGCCGGCAGCGCCATCGCCAAGGCCGATCCCATGAAGACAGGTGTCAATGCCACAAAACTGGCTATCGCCGCCTTCATCGTGCCCTATATCTTCGCCATGAGTCCCCAGATGCTGTTCATCAATGTGGACAGTGCCTTCCAGGTGGTCCAGATCTGCATCAGCGCATTGCTTGGCATCTTCGGTGTGGCCGCCGCTCTCAACGGCTTCCTGTACCGCCCCATCCCTGTGGTGCTGCGGGTGGTGTTGGCCATCGGTGGTCTGGGCATGATGATCCCCGGTACCGTCACCGATGTGACGGGCCTGGTGCTGGTGGTGGCGATCATCCTCTACCAGCGCTTCACTGCCCAGCGCAGCAAGTCCGCTCTGGCTTGATGCGGAGTAGTGTACCGCTGCTTTCGCTGGTTTCCTGAATGAAGCAGGGAGGCGCGGCAATCAGAATACGCTCCCTTGAGACGGTGGGACTGGAAGGTCCCACCGTCTCTTTTGTTCCCCGGCTGCTGTTGAGGAACAGAGAGCAAGAGGGGTTCAACACACAAAAAGCAGGCCTCCGAAAAATCGGAGGCCTGCTTTGTTCATAAAAATGGGGAAAGGGCTCACTGATGCACGGCGGTACCGGTCTTTCCGGCGATGCCCTCCCGAGCCTTTTCCAGCAATGTGATGAGGGCGGTGCGGCCGGGCTTGGATTCGGCGAATTTCACCGCCGCCTGCACCTTGGGCAGCATGGAGCCGGGGGCGAACTGGTTTTCATCGATATACTGCCGGGCCTGGGCGGGGGTCAGCTCATCCAGCCACTTCTGGTCGGGCTTGTTGAAGTTCACTGCCACCTTCTCCACGGCGGTGAGAATGATGAGCATGTCGGCGCCCAGCTGCTCCGCCAGCAGCTCCGAGGCGAAGTCCTTGTCGATGACGGCTGCGGCGCCTTTGAGATGGTGGTGCTCCTGGGCGATGACGGGGATGCCGCCTCCGCCACAGGCCACTACGATGAGCCCGGCGTCGGTGAGAGCCCGGATGGTGGACAGCTCCACCACCGCCTGGGGCTTGGGGGAGGCCACGACCCGGCGATAACCCCGGCCGGAGTCCTCCACCATCTGATAGCCCCACTTCTTGGCCATCTGATCGGCCTCCTCTTTGGTCATAAAGGCGCCGATGGGCTTGGTGGGGTGGAGGAAGGCAGGGTCGTCTGCGTCCACGATGACCTGGGTCAGCACGGTGGCCACGCCGCGGTCAATGCCCCGGTCCAGCAGCTCCTCTTTCAGAGCGTTCTGAAGGTCGTAGCCAATATAGCCCTGGCTCATGGCCACACAGACGGACAGGGGACAGGGGACGTACTTTTCCGGGTCTGAGCGGGTCAGCTCTGCCATGGCGGCCTGGATCATGCCCACCTGGGGGCCGTTGCCGTGGGCGATGACCACCTCGTGGCCGTCCTCCACCAGGTCGGCGATGGCCCGGGCGGTCTCCTTGACGGCGATCATCTGTTCGGGAAGATTGCTGCCCAGGGCGTTTCCGCCCAGGGCGATGACGATGCGTTTACCCATGATGGTGACACCTCATTATACAAATTGAAATCATGCAGAATTGGTGCAAAAGAAAGGTGGGGAGACGCCTCCACGCCCGCTGCTTCGGGAAAAAAGCAGGCCGGCCCGCTTCCAGGGACATGTGCCCGATGAAGCGGACCGGCCTGTTGTCAGGTCCTGTGGGTCCGGGGCTGTGCCGCGGGAGCAGGGCTTAGAACAGCTTCCGCTTTCCGCTGCCGTCCAGCGCCATCAGCGCGTTGACGGGGTCCTTCACCTTGGACATAAAGATCATGGCGGCGATGATATAGGGCTTGTAGCTGGCCTCCTTGTACAGGGGCACCAGGTACCGGTCAAACACGCTGTTATCCACCTCGCCCTCGGCGCAGCTCAAACCGGTGATGTCGGCGGGCAGGCAGTGCATGTAAAGCGCCTTGCCGTTCTTGGTCCGCTTCATCATCTCCTCAGTGCAGGCCCAGTCCTTGTGCTGGGCGTTCTGGGCCAGGAGCTCCTTCTCCAGGGCGTCGATGCCCGCCTGGTCGCCGGCCTGATAGAGCTTGGTGCGCTGCTCCATGGCGGCGAAGGGCGCCCAAGACTTGGGATAGACGATGTCTGCGTCCTGGAAAGCGTCAGCCATGGAGTTGGTGCGGCGGTAGCTGCCGCCGGTGGCAGCGGCGTTCTTGCGGGCGATCTCCTCCACCTCGGGCATGACCTCATAGCCCTCGGGGTGGGCCAGCACCACGTCCATGCCGAAGCGGGTCATCAGTCCGATGACGCCCTGGGGCACACTCAGGGGCTTGCCGTAGGAGGGGGAGTAGGCCCAGCTCATGGCGATCTTCTTGCCCTTGAGGTTCTCCACGCCGCCGAACTGGTGGATGATGTGGAGCATATCGGCCATGCACTGGGTGGGATGGTCTACGTCGCACTGCAGATTCACCAGTGTGGGCTGCTGCTCCAGGATGCCGTCCCGATAGCCCTCGGCTACGGCGTCCATGAAGGTCTTCTGATACTTGTGGCCCTCGCCGATGAACATATCATCCCGAATGCCGATGACGTCGGCCATGAAGGAGACCATGTTGGCCGTCTCACGGACCGTCTCGCCGTGGGCGATCTGGGACTTCTTCTCGTCCAGATCCTGGACCTGGAGGCCCAGGAGGTTGCAGGCGGAGGCGAAGGAGAACCGGGTACGGGTGGAGTTGTCCCGGAAGATGGAGATACCAAGACCGGAGTCAAAGACCCGGGTGGACTTGTTCCGTTCCCGCAGATCCCGCAGGGCGTCGGCCACAGTAAAGATGGCGTCCAGCTCCTCGTCGGTCTTGTCCCAGGTCCAGTAGAAGTCGCTCTTGTACATATTGTTGATGTGCAGCTTTTCCAGGTGCTTGGCCAGTTCAACCGTCTTGCTCATATCTTGTGTCTCCTTTTTTAATATGTCGTGATTTTTCCTCGCTATGAACGGTAAGTTTTAGCAGAGGAAAAAATTAGAGAATGTCGTTGTTTGTCAGACTCTGGCGGAACTCGGTGGCGTCGCCGGTCTTGTTCTCCTCCCGGTACAGCCCGGGCACGGCGGCATACACCGCGGCGCAGGTCACCAGATCCTGCTTCCAGGTGATCTCGTTGGGGGCATGGGCCTGGCTCTCGGCGCCGGGACCGAAGCCCACGCAGGGGATGCCGTAGCGGCCCTGAATGGCCACACCGTTGGTGGAGAAGGTCCACTTGTCGGTGAGGGGCCGGCCCTGGCGCAGGTGCATGGCGTCCTTGGCAGGGTCGGCGTCGGCGTGGCCGATGCGCTCGGTGCCCCACAGGGCGTGGTGGGCGTCGATGAGGGCCTGGACGTGGGCGGCGCTCTCCTTGTTGATCCAGGTGGGGAAGAAGCACTCGGTCTCATAGACCTCGCCGGTCCAGGAGGGCCGGTCGTACATGTACATGCTCACCTTCACATCGTCGCCGTACTTCTTGACGGAGGGCAGATCCCGGATCTCCTGGAGGCAGGAGTCCCAGGTCTCGCCGGCGGTCATGCGCCGGTCGATGGAGATGGCGCAGGAGTCGGCCACGGCGCAGCGGCTGGGGGAGGTGTAGAAGATTTGAGAGACGGTGCAGGTGCCCCGGCCCAGGAACTGGGCGTCCTCGTAGTGCTCGGGGTTGAAGGCGGGGTTGAGCATCTTCACCAGGCCCCGGACCCGGTTGGAGGGACCGTCGCCGCTCTCGTTGAGGGCCCGCACGTCCTGAAGGATGTCGGCCATCTTGTAGATGGCGTTGTCGCCCCGCTGGGGGGCGGAGCCGTGGCAGGAGATGCCCTTGACGTCCACCCGGATCTCCATGCGGCCCCGATGGCCGCGATAGATGCCGCCGTCGGTGGGCTCGGTGGAGATGACGAACTCGATGCGCTTCTGGGCCTCCTCCTTGCTGGGGAAGAACTTGTTGACGATGTACTGCCAGCACATGCCGTCGCAGTCCTCCTCCTGGACGGAGCCCACCACCATGATCTTGTAGCCTTCCGGGATCAGGTTCAGGTCCTTCATGATCTTGGCGCCGTAGACGGCGGAGGCCATGCCGCCCTCCTGGTCGGAGCCGCCCCGGCCGTAGATGATGTCCTTGGTCTCGTAGCCCTGATAGGGGTCGGCCTCCCAGTTGTCCCGGTTGCCGATGCCCACAGTGTCGATGTGGGAGTCGATGGCGATGATCTTCTCGCCCTGGCCCATCCAGCCGATGACGTTGCCCAGGCCGTCGATCTCCACCTGGTCATAGCCCAAGCGCTCCATCTCGGCCTTGATGCACATGACCACGCCCTTCTCCTCACAGCTCTCGCTGGGAATGGCGATCATGTCCCGCAGAAATCTGGTCATATCCGCCTGGTAGCCCTGAGCGGCCTGTTTGATCGCTTCAAAATCCATATTCCATACCCTCCATCAGTCCTTTTTTGGCTCTTTTGCACGGTCAGGTCCCTTGTATTCTGTCTCTATCATAGCATAAGTTCCCAGGATGTCAAACAAAAAATCAGCAAACCTAAAAATTTTTTTGAAAATCGATTGATTTCTCAAAAAACTATGCTATGATAGAGAAAAAGACAGCAAGAGAGGAGTGATACTGCTGGAAGCCGGAAAACTGGAACTGCTCAAACAGATGGCCTCCGCCATTGCGGCCCAATTCGGCAGCAACTGCGAGGTGGTCATCCACGACCTTTCGGCCCACCACCCGGAGCACTCCATCGTCTACATTGAAAACGGCCACGTCACCGGGCGCAAGCTGGGAGACGGGGCGTCCCATGTGGTGATGGAGCAGGCCATGGAGGCCGACGCCCAGCCCAAGGACCACCTGGGCTATCTGACGAAAACGCCTGACGGCAAGATCCTCAAATCCTCCACCGTGTACATCCGCAACAGCCGGGGGAAGGTGAACGCCATCCTGGCCATCAACTACGACATCTCGTCGCTGCTGATGGTGGAGGGTGCGGTCCATGATCTCATCACCACCGCTGAGCCGCAGCAGAGCGAACCGGAGAAGATCGTCAACATCAACGACCTTCTGGATGAGCTCATTGCCCAGTCGGTGGCCCTGGTGGGCAAGCCGGTGGCGCTGATGAACAAGGACGACAAGGTCAAGGCCATCCGCTTCCTCAGTGACAACGGCGCGTTTTTGGTGACCAAGTCCGGCGACAAGGTGGCAAAACATTTTGGCATCTCCAAGTATACACTCTATTCCTATATCGACACAAAACAACAACAGGAGGGTAAAAAGCAATGATCGATCTGACCATCAATAAAACCGGCCTGGAACACAATATCCAGAAGGCCCGGGAAAACCACATCGTCATCCCCACCATCGCCCAGATGCAGAACCCTGAGACCATCCCCGGCAAGATTCGAGACCAGCTCAAGAACGTGGGACTGTGGGACGTGAACCCCCTGAACCTGTTCCGCATCACCTGGAAGAACGAGGCCAAGGAGTTCGGCGGCGGCTTCCAGCAGACCCCCAACTATGTGGAGCTGCCCCCGGCCCTCACCGGTGTGCCCTGCCGCATCGTGGCCATGGCCGGCAAGTGGTTCCCCACCGGCTGCCACAAGGTGGGTGCCTCTTTCGGGTGCCTTGCCCCCCGGCTGGTCACCGGCCAGTTTGACGCCACCTATCACCACGCCGTCTGGCCCTCCACCGGCAACTACTGCCGCGGCGGCGCCTTCAACTCCAAGCTCCTGGCCTGCGACAGCGTGGCCATCCTGCCCGCCGGCATGAGCAAGGAGCGCTTCGAGTGGCTCTCCACCATCGCCGGCCAGGTCATCGCCACTCCCGGCTGCGAGTCTAACGTCAAGGAGATCTTCGACAAGACCTGGGAGCTCAAGCAGGACCCGGCCATGATGATCTTCAACCAGTTCGAGGAGATGGGCAACCCCCTGTGGCACTATAATGTTACCGGTTACGCCCTCAAGGACCTCTTCGAGTCCATCAAGCGCCCCGGCGACCGCTTTGCCGGCGCGGCCTTCACCTCCGGTTCCGCCGGCACCATGAGCGCCGGTGACTACCTCAAGGAGCAATATCCCCAGCTGAAGCTGGCGGTGGGCGAGGCCCTCCAGTGCCCCACCATTCTGGACAACGGCTTCGGCGGTCACCGCATCGAGGGCATCGGCGACAAGCACATCCCCTGGATCCACAACGTGAAGAACACCGATATGGCCATCGCCATCGACGACGAGGACTCCCAGCGTCTGCTGCGCCTGTTCAACACCGACGAGGGCAAGGCCTATTGCCGTGACGTGCTGAAGCTGGATGAGGCCCTGGTGGAGCAGCTGAGCTGGCTGGGCATCAGCGGCATCGCCAACGTGCTGTGCTGCATCAAGATGGCCAAGTACTATGAGCTCACCGAGCATGACGTGGTGGCCACCGTCCTCACCGACTCCGCTGTCATGTACGGCAGCCGCATCGAGGAGCTCAACGAGATGTACGGCCCCTACAATGCTACCGAGGCCGCTGTGGATCACAACCTGCACATGCTGGGCGTGCGCACCGACAGCATGCTGGAGCTGACCTACGCCGACCGCAAGCGCATCCACAACCTGAAGTATTACACCTGGGTGGAGCAGCAGGGCAAGGACGTGGAGGACCTCAACGCCCTGTGGTATGACACCGAGGGCACCTGGGACGCTGTCCACAAGCAGGCCGCGGAGCTGGACGCCCTCATCGACGCCTTCAACGAGGCTTCCGGCGTGCTGAAAAGCATGTAAGATTCAAAGAGGGGATTCCCCTTTGGATTCCCCCTCACCAATGACAGCTGTCACTGGTTGCGCCGCCCAAGGCAGCTGAGTCAACGGATTTTTTCAAGGGAAAATGGCGCATGACAACGCCGCGGGGGCGGGGCCCGACACGGCCTCGCCCCCGTTCCTTTTTATCCCTCTGCCTCGATGTAGGCGTTCTCGGCGGTCTCCTGACTGCGGACCAGAATGTCCCGGGCCTGGCCAAAATCCTGACGGTCCAGAGCGGTGATGGCATCTGTGACCGCATTGAACAGGATCATGTAATAGCTAGGGAGATTTTCAATTTCCATAATAGTCACCTCTCTGACAGTCATTATATTGCATATTGCAAAACGCATTGCAATATGCAATATTAAAATATAGTGCATTTCGCAATGCGATTTGCTATATACTTGATATGACGAGGTGCGTTATGCGGAAATTTAAGATCCCACAACCGGAAGCAACGACCAATAAGACCATTCGCTTTCCCAACAGCGTCATTAGCGCAGTTGAGGAGGCGATTCGGGGGACAGAATGTAATTTTTCCGCCTTTGTAGTTGAGGCCACTCGGGTGGCTCTGGAGAATCTCGCGGAGGAGGAAAAAGAATCAGAAGAGGAGTAACTCTATGAAATACGTCAAATACGGCAAGTGCGTCAAATGCGGCAAGACCTACGAGGCTACGCCGGACCTGACCACCTGCGAATGCGGCGGTATTCTGGATATCGTCTATGACTATGAGGCCATCCGGGGCGTGCTGACCCGGGAGACTCTGGCAAAGCGCGCCGAGCGGTCCATGTGGCGCTACCGGGAGCTGCTGCCGGTGGAGGAGACCACCGCGCCGCCGCCTCTGCGGGTGGGCTGGAGCCCCCTGTACGAGGAGCCCCGGCTGGCGGAGCTGCTGGGCCTGAAAAAGCTCTGGGTCAAGGACGACGGCCAGAACCCCACCGCTTCCCTGAAGGACCGGGCCAGCTCCATGGCCGTGGCCAAGGCCCGGGAGGCGGGCGCCAAGGTCATCGCCTGCTCCTCCACGGGCAATGCCGCTTCGTCTCTGGCAGGCAACGCCGCGGCGGCAGGCCTCAAAACCTACATCTTCGTGCCCTCCCGCGCCCCCAAGGGGAAGGTGGCCCAGCTGCAGATCTTCGGCGCCACTGTCATCTCCGTCCAGGGCAGCTATGAGGACACCTTCGAGCTGAGCAAGGCCGCCATCGACCGCTGGGGCTGGTATAACCGCAACGCCGCCATCAACCCCTACCTCTCCGAGGGCAAAAAGACCGTCACCTTGGAGATCATGGAGCAGCTGGGGTGGCAGGTGCCGGACTACGTGGCCCTGTCCGTGGGCGACGGGTGCACCATCGCCGGCGCCTGGAAGGGTCTCAAGGATCTCTACGCCGTGGGCCTCATCGACAAGCTCCCCCGGCTCATCTCCGTTCAGGCGGAGGGCTGCTGCCCCCTGAACCGGGCCATTGCCACCGGCGAGCCCTGGCATCCCATGGAGGAGAACACCCTGGCCGACTCCATCGCTGTGGGCGTGCCCCGGAATGCCGACAAGGCCCTCATGGCCATCCGGGAGTCAAACGGCCTGGTGGTCAACGTCTCTGACCAGGAGATCCTGGAGGCACAAAAGCTCCTGGGCCGCACCTGCGGCGTGTTCGGCGAGCCTGCCGGCGTCACCGGCACCGCAGGCGTCAGGAAGCTCTGTGAGCAGGGCGTCTTGGGGAAGAACGACACGGTGGTCAGCGTGGTCACCGGAAACGGCCTTAAGGACGTGGCCAACGCCATCAAGGCCGCCGGCGAGCCCATCTCCATCCCCGGCACCATGGAGGCGCTGCTGGACGCCTTTGCGGAAAAGGGCATCCAGGTGGAGGAATAAACCAAAGAGAAATCAGGAAGAGCGCCTGTGGGCGCTCTTCCTTGCATTTTGTGTGCAAAATCGACCCTTTCCCAGCTTGTTCTTGCAAATTCTTCCAAATATGCTACAATAGGAGCACTATGAAACAAAGAACTGCTTATTGGATTCCGACCATCAACGTTTTGGTCATCCTGGCGGTGCTGTGTATGCTTGGCTCGGCAGTGGTACGCATCGTGTTCTACGCGGGGGAGACACAGATCCCCGGCAGCATCCTGGCGTTCCAAATCCTCCTGCCCTTGGCGGCCAACGTGCTCTTCGCGCTGCTGCTGCTCACCAGCGGACGGGATCAGGTCTATCGGACCGCCGTCCCCGTGTGGCTGGGGTGCGTGTTCTTCGCGGTGAAGGCCGCGGGTTTCGACTCGCTGCTTCACACGGTGCTGTGTCTGGGGCTCTATGCCCTGGTGGCCGTGCTCTATACCGCCACCGTCACCGGGCGGGTGCCCACCCAGGTGCTGCTCTACCCCCTCTTCGGGCTGCCCCTTTTGTACCATATCTTCATCGAGGACCCGGTGAAGCTCCAGGGGGCGGACCTGCGGGGCTGGCTGCTGGAGATCTCCGTGCTGCTGTGCATGGCCTCCATGCTCTCGGCCTCCGCGGCCCTGCGCCGGAAAAAAACGGCGCCGGGGGAGTATGTCCGCCGCTTCGGGGACCGGTGCGACGGGCGGCGGCTGCGGAGCCTTTCGCCCATTTTCGCCGTCTCCCCCTACATCATGAAGACCCGCAACACCTCCCAGAATTTCCTGGAGGACCAGATCGAGATCACCCGGGTGGAGCAGTACATCCGGGAAAAGCGCCAGGCGGGCATGGAGCAGTTCGGCTTGCTCCATGTGATCCTGGCGGCCTATGTGCGCGCCTGCGCCAAGTATCCCGGCGTCAACCGCTTCATCGCCGGCCAGAAGATCTATGCCCGGGATGAGGAGATCGAGGTGGCCATGACCATCAAAAAGGAAATGTCCACCGACGCACCGGACACGGTCATCAAGGTCTGCTTCACCCCACGAGACACGGCGGAGGAGGTCTATGCCCGCTTCAACGCCAAGGTACGGGAGGTGAAGGACGCCCCGGACGACACGGGCTTTGACGCTCTGGCGGGGCTGTTCCATCTGGTGCCGGGGCTGCTGCTGAAATTCCTGGTGTGGCTGCTGGGGGTGCTGGACTACTTCGGGCTGCTGCCCCGGGCCCTCATGCGCCTGAGCCCCTTCCACGGCTCTCTCTACATCACCTCCATGGCCTCCCTGGGTATCCCGCCTATCTATCACCACCTGTATGACTTCGGCAATGTGCCGGTGTTCTGCTCCTTTGGAAAAAAGCGCCGGGTCTACGAGACGCTGCGGGACGGTTCCACCGTGCTGCGCAAGTATGTGGACTGCAATTTCGTCACCGATGAACGCATCGTGGATGGCTTCTACTTTGCCTCGGTGCTGCGCTGCCTCCACAACCTGCTCCACGACCCCTGGCAGCTGGATCAGCCGCCGGAACAGGTGGTGCGGGATGTGGACTGAGGGAAAAGAGGACAGTCGGCGTGAAACATCCATTGCCCGGTGTGGGAATGTGAATGTGTGAGCGCGACCCCTGAGACTGGACCGAAAGATGCAAAAAACGAGACAGGCATTTTGCCTGTCTCGTTTTTTTGAAAGATTCCGTGTTTTTATACTGGCGTCAGGGGTTCCAACAGCACTCGGATACGCCCGCCGCAGACCATGCCCAGAGCGGCGGCGCCGGACTGGGTCAGGGCGTAGTCCCGGATACGGCTCTCGCTTTTGCCCATCAGTTCCGCCGCCTCCCGGATGACCTCTGCCTCCAGTGCGCCGCCGCCGATGGTGCCGGCGATGGAGCCGTCGGGATAGACCAGCATCCGGGTCCCGGCGCCCCGGGGGGAGGAGCCGGATTTTTCCAGCACCGTGGCCAGCACCGCCGGGGCTTTCAGATGCCGCAGTCCCTCCTCCACAGGCCGCTCCAGGCCGCTTTGGGAAGGGGAGGAACGGAACACCTGGACGATCTGGGCGGCGATGGACACGGCGATCTCCGCCGGGGTCTGGGCGCCGATGTCCAGGCCCACCGGCGAGTGGACAAAGTCGATGTCCGCCTGGGAGAAGCCGTCCTGGCGCAGGCGCTGGGCGGTGTGGGCCACCTTGGCCCGGCTGCCGATCATACCCAGATAGCCCGGACGCTTTTTCAGAAGAGCGGTCAGGCAGGTGTAGTCGTCCTGGTGGCCCCGGGTCATAATGACAAAGTAGGTGCCCGGGGGAAAAGGGCGCTCCGCCAGTGTGGAGAAGGGGGCGCAGATCAGTTCCTCCACTGTGGGGAACCGCTCCGGCGTCACGAATTCGGGCCGGTCGTCCTGGACGGTGACGGGCCACTCCATGGTGTGGAGCAGGGGCGCCAGAGCCGCGCTGACATGGCCACCGCCGCAGAGAAATGCGCTGGGGCGGCGCACCAGAGTCTCCTGATACCAGCCCGGATGCAGGCCGGGGACCTTTTCCCCAGTGGCCAGGTCGATGGACAGGGGAGCCTGCCCCTCCCGGTCCAGCTTTTCCAGCAGGCGGAGATAAAAACGGTGATTTTCCTGACTCACAGACTGTTCTTCCCCCTCGGCAGATATTGGCCCTCGGGCACGTCGGTGAGCAGGCGGCCCTGGTCTACCACCTGGCGGCCCCGCAGCCACACCTGGCTGATGCCGCCGGAGGTGACGAAGCCCTCATAGGGGTTGTAGTCCGCCCGGCTCACGCAGTCGCAGGCCTGGATCACATGGCTGGCGCCGGGGTCATAGACCACGATGTCCGCGTCGCTGCCGGGGCGGAGGATGCCCTTGCGGGGGAAAAGACCATAGAGCCGGGCGGGATTTTCGCTGAGCAGCCGGGCCATTTGGGCCAGCGTCAGCTTTTTCCCCGCCACACCGGCGGTATAGATCAGCTCGCCCCGGGTCTCCACGCCGGGGAGGCCGCCGGGGATCTTGGTGAAGTCCTCCCGGCCCATTTCCTTCTGGGCCAGGGTAAAGGAGCAGTGGTCTGTGGAGATGGTCTGGATCTCCCCGTGGCGCAGGGCCCGCCACAGCCGCTTCTGGTCCTGCTTGGACCGCAGGGGCGGGGCACAGACATACCGGGCGGCCATGGAGTAGTCAGGGTTGAAGTAGACCGCGTCGTCCAGCAGCAGATACTGAGGGCAGGTCTCCACATAGACCTTCTGGCCCCGGCGGCGGGCGGCGGTGACCTCCTGCAGGGCCTCCTCGCTGGTCAGATGAACGATGACCACGGGACACTCCGCCGCCTGGGCGATGCGCAGCAGGCGGCCTACTGCCTCGGCCTCCAGACAGGCGGGACGGGTCACGGGGTGGGAGGACGGGCCCATCCGTCCGGCGGCCTTCCGCTCGGCCACCATGGCGTCGATGACGCCGGCGTTTTCACAGTGGACGCCGCAGATGCCGCCGTAGGCCTTGATGCGCTTGAGGGCGGCGTAGACTGCGCCATCGCCCACCATCATGGCCGGATAGGTCAGGTACATCTTGAAAGAGGATACGCCGGCGGCGAACATGGCCGGGATCTCACCGCGAATGGCCTCATTCCAGTCGTCGATGGTCATGTGGAAGCCGTAGTCGCAGAAGGTGCGGCCGTCGGCCTTTTGGTGCCACAGCTCCAGACCGTGGTGTAAGCTCTCGCCCTTGTTGGGGCAGGCAAAGTCAATGACCGTGGTGGTACCGCCCCGGAGCGCTGCCCGGCTGCCGGAGAAAAAGTCGTCGGCGGTGGTGGTGCCGGCCACGTCCAGGTCAAAGTGGGTATGGGCGTCGATGAAGCCGGGGAAGAGGAAATGGCCGGTGACGTCTATCACCTGGGCCCCGGTGGCGGAGAGCCCGCGCTCTACCCGGGCCACCTTCTCGCCGTCCACCAGCACATCTGCCCGGCGTGCCCCGCGGCCGGTGACCACGGTGCCGCCCTTGAAAAGTGTTTTCACAGCCTGCACTCCTTTTCTGATGGTGTGCGCCTCACATAAAAGGCGCCTTTGTGGAAAGTGTAACATAATCCCGGAAAAATATCTACCGGCTTTCGGCAGAAGAACAAAAACAGATTTTCTGGGGGTTAAATTGGAGCTTTTTGGAAATGGTGACAAAAAAGAGCGGAATCAGGATGAAAATTTTGGAATATTCTCTTCCCTTTTTCCCGTTTGGTGGTATACTGAACACAAATCGCACCGTCGTGTGCGCAAAAGAAGAGGAGGAAGTTCCAGATGAAAAAGATGAGCAAGCTGGTCGCGCTTGCGCTGGCACTGGTCATGGCACTGTCCCTGACCGTCACCGCTGGCGCAGAGGAGACCACCACTGCCCAGGACATGGCGGGCAGCATTGTCATCCTGCACACCAACGACGTCCACGGCGCCATTGGCGGCTACGCCAAGGTGGCCGCGCTGAAGGACTCCTATGAGGACAGAGGCGCCTATGTGCTGCTGCTGGATGCCGGCGACTTCATCCAGGGCGATCCCACGGTCAGCACCTCTCAGGGTGCCACGGCAGTGGAACTGATGAACCTGGCGGGCTATGATCTGGCTGCGCCTGGCAACCATGAGTTTGACTACGGCTATGAGAATCTGACCAAGCTCTCCAAGGAGGCCAAGTTCCCCATTGTGGCTGCCAACGTGCTCTACAACGGCAAGGTGGCCTTTGAGGACAACGTGGTTTTCACCGCCCCCGACGGTACCAAGATTGGCGTCTTCGGACTGGACACCCCCGAGACTGCCACCAAGGCCCATCCCGCCAAGATCCAGGGCGTCACCTTCCTGGCTGGCCAGGAGATGTTCGACTGCGCTCAGAAGCAGGTGGATACCCTGAAGGCCGAGGGCTGTGACTACATCGTCTGCCTGGGCCACCTGGGCATCGACGCCGAGTCCACCGGCAACCGCTCCGTGGACCTGCTGGAGAAGGTCAGCGGCATCAATTTCTTCATCGACGGTCACTCCCACTCCACCATGGAGGATATTGCCGCTGTGGCCACTGACAATAAGGTGGGCGACACCTATGTGACCTCCACCGGCACCAAGCTGGAGAATGTGGGCATCATCACCATCGATCCCGCTCAGGCCAAGACCACTGTGGAGACCAAGGCTCTGGCAGATCTGACTGTCACCCCCGTCCAGGAGGTGGCTGACCGGGCCGCCGCTATCCAGGCGGAGATCGACAAGGCCTACGGCACCGCCTTTGCCAAGACGGAAGTGGACCTCAACGGCGAGAAGGACCCTGGCAACCGCACCCAGGAGACCAATCTGGGCGATTTGATCTGCGACGCCCTGGTCTGGGGCGCTGAGAAGGCCGGCACCAAGGTGGACGCGGCCGTCACCAATGGCGGCGGCATCCGTGCCTCCATCGCCAAGGGCGACATCACCAAGAAGGACATCAACACCGTGCTGCCCTTCGGCAACACCCTGAGCATCGTCCAGGTCACCGGCGCTGAGCTGCTGGAGGCCCTGGAAGCTTCCACCTACTGCACTCCCGAGGCCATCGGCGGATTCCCCCAGGTCAGCGGTATCGTTTTCACGGTGGATACCGACAAGGCTTTTGACGCCGGCGACCTGTATCCCGGCTCTACCTATAACAAGCCCAACTCCATCAACCGCGTCACCATCCAGACTGTGGGCGGCAAGGCCTTCGATCCCAAGGCCACCTATACCATCGCCACCAACGACTTCATGGCCGCCGGCGGCGACACCTACTATGCCTTCAGCGCTGCCACCGTCAACTATGACCTGGGCCAGGCCATGGACGAGGTGGTCATGAGCTATATCACCGAGGAGCTGGGCGGTGTGGTCACTTCCAAGGCCTATGGCCAGACCCAGGGCCGCATCACCGTCAAGGGCCTGCCTTTCACCGACGTTTCCAAGGACGCCTGGTACTTTGACGGCGTGAAGTACGCCTATGACAATAACATCTTTGCCGGTACCACCGCCACCACCTTCGCCCCCACCGCCACCATGACCCGGGGCCAGATGGTCACCGTGCTCTGGCGCATGGCCGGCTCCCCCGAGGCCACGGTGGAGAATCCCTTCACTGACGTCAGCGCGGATTCCGCCTACGCCAAGGCCATCCTGTGGGCCTATGAGAACAAGATCACCAGTGGCTACACCGAGACCACCTTTGCTCCCAGCCGTGCCATCACCCGGGAGCAGTTTGCCACCATTTTGTACAACTATGCCAAGTTCATGCAGTACGATGTGACCGTGGCGGAGGGCGCCTCTCTGTCCGCCTTCACCGACGCTGCCTCTGTGGGCACCTTCGCTGTGGACGCCCTGACCTGGGCCAACGCCGAGGGCCTGGTCAACGGCACCACCGCCACCACCATCGCCCCCAAGGGCACCGCACCCCGGAGCCAGGTGGCCGTGATCCTCATGCGGTTTGACCAGAACGTGGTCCCCGCCAAGACCGCCGCTTGAACCATCTGCCTTTCCCGAAGGGAGAGCCGGAACCCCGGCTCTCCCTTTTCCTTCTCTTAGCGCTGCCTTGACAATCTCTCCCATCCGCCCTAAAATGAGGTATCTCAGGTCAAAAAAAGGAGGTGAGGCGTCGTGGCAAAACAGACAGAGCGGACCATGCTTTTGCAGGGGACCATTCTGGCGTCCGCCTCCATCCTCACCAAGCTCATCGGCTTTTTCTACCGCATCCCCATGGCCAACCTCCTGGGGAGCGAGGGCAACGGGCTCTATTCCGTGGCCTATAACATCTATAATATTGCCCTGACCCTGTCCTCCTGCAGCCTGCCCCTGGCGGTGTCCAAGCTGGTGTCCGCCCGGCTGGCCCGGGGGGAGCGGCGCAACGCCCGGCGGGTGTTCTGGGACACGGTGCTCTTTGCCGTGGTCATGGGCGGCATCGCTGCGGTGGTGCTGTGGACCGGGGCGGACTGGCTGGAGAAGTTCTATGATCGTGACGGCCTTGCCATACCGCTGCGGGTGCTGGCCCCCACCACCTTCGTGGTGGCGCTGCTGGGCACCTTCCGGGGCTGGTTCCAGGGCCACGGCAGCATGGTGCCCACAGCCCTCTCTCAGATTTTGGAGCAGGTGGTCAACGCGGTGGTGAGTCTGGTGGCCGCCTGGCAGCTGATGCAGCTCCACGCTGCGGAAAATACCGCCGCCTACGGCGCCGCCGGCGGCACCACAGGTACCCTGGCCGGCGCAGCAGTGGGGCTCTTGCTGGTGGTGTTCCTCTTTACCCGGGAGCGGCGGCCCCGCCGGGCCTATCTGGAACAGCCCGAGGACCACGCTCAGATCTATAAGGCCCTGGTCCTTACGGTGATCCCGGTGATCCTCAGCCAGACGGTCTATCAGATCGGCAACACCCTGGACGATCTGATCTTCGGCAATCTGATGGCCCTCAAGGGCGTGGCAGAGGAGGAGGTCACCGCGCTGCTTGGCGTGTTCAACACCCAGTACAACCAGCTGGTGAACCTGCCGGTGGCGGTGGCCACCGCCATGGCGGCCTCCACGGTGCCGGGCATCGTCTCTGCCCTGACCGCCGGCGACCGGCGGCAGGCCCACCGGAAGATCAGCGCCGTGGTGAAGCTGAATATGGCCGTGGCCATCCCCGCCGCCGTGGGCCTTGCGGTGCTGGCGGGGCCCATGATGCGGCTGTTGTTCCCCGCCTTGGCGGAGGACCACGGCCTGGCGGCCCGGCTGCTGGAGACCGGCGCCTGGGCCACCATCTTCTATGCCCTCTCCACCATCACCACCTCTATCCTCCAGGCCTCGGACCACATGCTGCTGCCGGTGGGCCACTGCGCCGTGTCCCTGGGGATTCATGTGGCGCTGGTGTGCGCCCTGCTCTGGTTTACGGACCTGGGGGTCTATTCCCTCATCATCGGCAACGTCACCTTCCCGGCCCTGGTGTCGGTGCTCAACTGCCTGGCGGTGCGGCGGAAGCTGCACTACCGGTGGCACCTGGGCCGGACCTTTGTGGTTCCGGCGCTGTGCGCTGCCTGCATGGGCGTGGTCACCTGGGGCAGCGATGCGCTGCTGGAGGGGATCCACTGCCCCGGCATCCTGGCTTTGGTGGTGTCGGTGGCACTGTCTGTGGTGGTGTACGGCGTGCTGCTTTTGAAGCTCCATTGCTTCTCGGATAAGCAGCTGAGCGACCTGCCCATGGGCGGCAAGCTGCTGGCTCTGTCCCGCCGTCTGGACCGGAGATGAAAGGAGAAGGATCCTGTGATTTTATCCACACTCTGCTATATTGAACGAAATATTGAGGGAAAAGGCCAATATTTGATGCTGCACCGGGTGAAAAAGGAGAACGACTGCAACCACGACAAGTGGATCGGCGTGGGCGGCAAGTTCCTGGAGGGGGAGAGCCCCGAGGAGTGCCTCCTGCGGGAGGTGCGGGAGGAGACGGGCCTGACCCTGACCTCCTGGCGCTTCCGGGGACTGGTGACCTTCGTCTCCGACCAGTGGCCCACCGAGTATATGCACCTCTTCACCGCCGACGGCTTCACCGGTACCAGGAGGGAGTGCGACGAAGGGGACCTGGAGTGGGTGGACCTGGACCGGGTGGAGCAGCTGCCTCTCTGGGCGGGGGACCACCTGTTTTTGAAGCTCCTGGCCTCGGAGGCCCCCTTCTTCTCCCTGAAGCTGCGCTACCAGGGGGAGACCCTGGCGGAGGCCTGGCTGGACGGAAAGCCGCTGACCGTGTGAAAAAGGAAAAGGACGCCGAAGGGCTACTCCTCATAGGGACATCTTGAGATGAACCCAAGAATGACCGATTGAGAGAGACCCTGGCGTGTCACCCCAGAGGAAAATGGGGAAATAGCCGCAAGTCATGAAAATGGCTTGCGGCTATTTTTATGTCAATGTTTCAAAGAAAGCAAACTGAGGATTTTAGTGTCTTTCTCAACTGAACTGTGGTATGTTGTCGTACTACATATGCACTATACACTGAAATTGCTCTGTGACAGATTTTATACGCCTCTGCCCATGAAAGAAACTGAAAAAGTGTAAGACTTTTGGATATATTCTCATATTTTCATTTCAGATTTTCCGTTTCTAACACATGTTTTCCTGTCTAAATAAGAGAACTGCTATATGTGTAGAAATCCAAAAAGTCATTTTTTGAACATGACAAAATTTTGTTGACAAAGTAAAATAGCCTGGTGTATAATGGGAACAAGTTAGTAGGAAGAAATTTTTTTAGAAAGTAATTGTTATTTATCAAACGTGACAAAAGAGGTGTAATGATGCAATTGCGGGACCTTGCGAGCGTTCGCAGTGGCCTGGTTTTGTCGAGAAAACAGGCCAAAGAACCAAGTGAGTATCGATATCCCTTGATTAATCTGCGGTGTATCCAGCAGGAAGGAACAATTCAATTGGATGAGACTGATATCTATGAAGCAAAAGAACCGCTGAAAGAAGAATACCTCTCGCAAAGCGGAGATATCATTGTCCGCCTTACAGCTCCCTATACAGCAGTTCTGATTGATGAAACTACATCTGGAATGGTGGTTTCCTCAAACTTTGTGGTGATTCGAGTTGAAGATAAGAGCTTATTGCCAGAGTATCTTTTTTGGTTACTGAATACAGAAAAGATAAAACGAAAAATTTACGAGAATGCAACCAGCAATATGCTTGGTGCAGTTAACGCAAGATTTTTAGCTGACTTTGAATTGGATCTTCTTTCCGTGGAGGATCAGCACAAAATCTCCCAGTTTAATCTGTTGGCCAAAAGAGAACGTCAATTACTTAGGGCGTTAGCAGACGAAAAGGAAAAGTATTATGCCAGTGTACTGAATCAGGCGTGCAAAAGAGCAAAGAAAGGGAAATAAAGATGACAACCAGAAAAGATATTGAGCAGGTCCTGTGGAACGCCTGTGATAGTTTCCGCGGAAAAATCGACAGTTCCCGCTATAAAGATTATATCCTCTCCATGCTGTTTGTGAAATACCTCAGTGATGTTTCCAAGGAGAAGCGTGAGGAGTATGTCACGCAGTATGATGGCGATATGCGCCGGGTAGAGCGCGCCATGAGCCGGGAGCGTTTTGCAATGGACGAGCAGTCCACCTTTGACTATCTCTATGCCAACCGGAACGATGCTGAAATCGGCCAGAAAATCAATGTGGCATTGAACCATATCGAGGAACATAACAGCGGAAAACTGCGAAATGTATTTCGGGCTATTGATTTCAACTCCCAGGTTGATTTTGGTGAACCCAAAGAGAAAAATGCCACCCTCCGGAATTTGTTGGAGGATTTCAATGGTCTGGATCTGCGCCCCAGTCAGCTGGGTTCCGCCGATATCATCGGAGATGCCTATGAATACATGATTGCCATGTTCGCCTCTGATGCCGGAAAGAAGGGCGGGGAGTTTTTCACGCCAAGCCAGGTTTCTGAGCTGGTGGCCTCTCTGGTGCAGCCCAAGGAGAACGATCGAATCTACGACCCCACCTGCGGCAGCGGCGGTTTGCTGCTGAAAGCCTATAAGAAAGTACCCAGTGGCAAGGTCGCTATCTATGGCCAGGAGCTCAATGCTCAGACCTGGGCACTCTGCACTATGAATATGTTCCTGCACGGTGTGGATGACGCCCGGATCTGGCAGGGGGATACCCTCTCTAATCCCCAGAATATCGAGAATGACGCTCTGATGAAGTTCCAAGTGGTGGTGGCAAATCCTCCTTTCAGTCTGGACAAGTGGGACAGTGGCTTCCTCTCGGAGGCCGAAGCAGACAGCAAGGGCAAGAAGAAAATGTCCGCTGAACTGGACCCTTATCACCGTTTCGATTGGGGCGTGCCCCCCACGTCCAAAGGAGACTATGCCTTCGTACTGCATATGCTTTCCAGCTTGGATGCCGAGAACGGTCGCATGGCAGTGGTGCTGCCCCATGGCGTCCTGTTCCGAGGGGCCAGCGAGGGGAAAATCCGCCGTCAGCTGGTGGAGATGAACTTACTGGATGCAGTCATTGGCCTTCCTGCCAATCTATTTTACGGCACCGGAATCCCGGCCTGCATTTTGGTATTCAAGAAGAACCGCACCTGCCGGGATGTACTGTTCATCGACGCCTCTGGGGACGGGAACTTCGAAAAGGGTAAGAACCAGAACATTCTGCGGGACAGTGACATCACCCGCATTGTCAACGCCTATCAAGCACGACAAAACGAGGATAAGTATAGCTATGTGGCCTCTTTCGATGAGATCAAGGAGAACGATTTCAACCTGAATATTCCTCGGTACGTGGATACCTTCGAGGAAGAAGAACTGGTAGATATCGACGAGGTGCAGCGAAACATTGCTGATATCGAGACGGAACTGTCCGAGGTGCAGGCACAGATGAAGAAGTATCTGAAGGAGCTGGGATTATGAGCGGAGAACTGACGAATACCGGAAGAATCCTGATCTATCAGAATGAAAAAGGCGACACCAAGATTGATGTTTATTTCGAGGAAGATACGATCTGGATGACCCAGCGCTCTATGGCAGAACTCTATCAGGTAGATGTCCGAACAATAAACGAACACATTGGAAATATCCTTAATGACGGTGAGTTGGAAGAAACGGCAACTATCCGGAATTTCCGGATAGTTCGTCAAGAAGGAACCAGACAAGTTCAAAGAGAGATCAAACACTACAACCTTGATATGATTCTGGCTGTTGGTTATCGGGTGCGGAGCAATGTGGGCATACACTTCCGTCGGTGGGCCAGTAGTATTCTGACCGAGTACATGAAGAAGGGGTTTGTCCTCAATGATGAGCGGCTGCGCAATCCCCGTGAATTCGGTGCCGACTACTTTGATGAATTACTGGAGCGGATCCGCGATATCCGAGCCAGTGAGAAGCGTGTGTATCAGAAGGTCAAGGAGATTTTTGCACTCTCTGTAGACTACGACAGCAAAAGCCAGATTGCCCAGAACTTCTTCAAATCGGTTCAGAACAAGCTGGAATATGCCGCTACAGGCCACACTGCGCCGGAACTCATTGCCAAACGGGCCGATGCTTCCAAGGACAATATGGGTCTCACCTCGTTCAAAGGAGCCAAGGTCCGCCGGGGCGATGTGACGGTAGCAAAAAATTACATGACTCATGAGGAAATCAGCACGCTAAATCTTATTGTAAACATGTATCTGGACTATGCGGAATTGCAGGCTAAGGGACACCACCCCATGCACATGGCGGACTGGGAAAGCAAACTGAGCGATTTTCTGCGCTTTAACGGCCGGGAAGTTTTGGAGAATTTCGGAACTGTGAAGCGAGAGGTGGCGGAAAAACTGGCGCTGGAGCAATATGAGCAGTACGACGCCCACCGCCGGGTGCTGGAAGCAACGGATGATGTGGACGAGCTCACTGCAGATGTGAAACGGTTGGAACCGTAGAGCGGAATATTTAAGGCGAAAGAGCTGCTTGAATAATAGAGAGATAAGGAGATAAAGACATGAGTGTACTTAAGGTTGCGGACTTTTACTACGGTGCTTTTCTTTCTGCATTGCTGAACTATGCAGGAAAAAAACCGTCTCTGTTTGATCAGAGCAATTCGCGCCGCATTTATCGCCTGACTACCGATAACAATCCAAAGGACTACATGATTTACACTAAGTATGTGCTGGCCCGAAAGAACAAGTCAGACGAGTTTGATCACTGGATCTTTCAGTTTACAGAAGAAGAAATTCAGAAGCTGATTTCTATGCAGGAAGAAAGTCAGAATGTTCAACTGGCATTGATCTGTGTGAAAGAGGGACTGAAAGACAGTGAGATCGCACTTATAGATTACAATATGGCTATGGATTGTATGGGGATTGGCACAGGAATTAAGAGCTATCGTATCAATATAAAAGCGGTGGACAACAAGCATGGCCTGAGAATGTACGGATCTGGACGCAGTGACCGCTTGAATGGCAAAGACAACACAGTTAAGGTTCCGAGAGATGCAATGAAGGCCTTGTGAACAATGTGAAAATGAGGTGCCAAATGAAAGCGTGTAGATATTGTCATGCGATTATGCAAAGTGAATATGAAACAAATGCGCAGGATACCCATCGGTATAAAGGATTTCATCATTGTCCTAAATGCGGTGCGATTTGTGACGAGGATGTAACTGAAAAGTGCGGAACTCAAATAGTTCACATGGAGCGGTGGTTTAACCCTGAAACGAAGATGTTTGAACAGTAGGTGATAAAATGACGCCAGAAATCAAGCAACGAATCGAGCGGGTACGTCGGGGTGATATTCCAGAAGGGTACAAAAGGATGGCATCCGGGATTGCTCCTGCCGATTGGAAACAATACACCTTTGGAGACATCTATACCGAAAGAAAAGAGCCTGGGGATGAAAATCTACCGCTTTTAATGGTATCCATTCACTCCGGCGTATCAGATGGTGAAGTAGATGAGGCAGAATTGCCGAAAAAGGTAAAACGGATCGAGGATAAGTCCCAGTATAAGAAAGCTGTGTCCGGTGATCTGGTTTTCAATATGATGCGGGCGTGGCAAGGAGCCATTGGGACTGTGCGCACGACAGGAATGGTGAGCCCAGCCTACATTGTTGCTGAGCCAAATGACAAGGTCTATCCGTTATTTATGGACTATTACACCAGAACACCTCAGATGATAAATCAGATTGACCGACAGTCCTATGGCGTGACTGATTTTCGGAAACGACTGTATTGGGACTCCTTTACTCCGATTGGTTGCATACTTCCGCCCATTGCAGAACAGCAAAAAATTTCCACTATCCTCGCCACCCAGGACAAGGTGATTGAGCTAAAAGAAAAGCGCCTTGCCGAAAAGCAGCGGCAGAAAAAGTATCTCATGCAGCAACTTTTAACTGGCAAAAAGCGCCTGCCGGGGTTTAGTGGAGAGTGGAAAGCAACTCGTCTCCGCAACATTGTAAAGCGGCACACCAAAAGGAATACAATAGGAAATACAAATGTACTTACTATTTCTGCTCAGTACGGGCTAATCAATCAGGCCGAATTTTTCAACAAAGCGGTTGCGAGCGATGACAAGAGCAACTATTTCCTGCTGCAAAAGGGTGACTTTGCCTACAACAAAAGCTATTCTAATGGCTACCCCTTCGGGGCTATTAAGCGGTTAACACGTTATGGAGTTGGAATAGTGTCTCCGCTCTATATTTGTTTTCGGATAAAAGACGGAAGTGTTTCTGGAAAATATTTGGAGCAGTATTTTGAAGCAGGTCTTATGAACCATGAGATACAGGCATTTGCTCAGGAAGGGGCTCGAAATCATGGCTTGCTAAATATTGCAGTGGACGATTTTTTTAATTCGAAAATTCTGCTTCCTTTATTGAAAGAGCAAGCCGCCATTGCTGAGGTTCTTTCTGCTGCTGACCATGAAATTGAATTGCTCCGGCAGGATATTGAACAGGAAAAACAAAAGAAAAAAGCCTTGATGCAGCTCTTGCTGACGGGCATTGTGAGGGTAAATGCATGAAGGAGATTGTGACTTGGATATCGAAATGCATTGAAGAAAATGGAACCATAATTGCAACGGTTATCTCAATTATCTCGTTGCTGATAGCTCTGATTCAAGCTGTTGGCAGCAAGTTAAGCAAGTGTGAAAACTATACAGTTCAGATTGATAATGTTCAGCAGTTTGTCCAACAACAAGAATGCAGTCTGTTAATATCTATAACCATTATCAATCACTCTATATCGCCTCTTAATATTACCAGAATCTATTACTGTGATAAATCTGGCGAACATTTATGTCGGCTAAAGAAAACATGGTGTGGTGAGCATTACTATCCTAAATTTCCGGAAACGGACATACCAATAACAGAGCGTGTTTTTTCAGCAGACTTTCCGCTGTCTATTGAGCCGCATGGAGCCAAAAGTGAGCTAATTAAATTTGAACTGCCACAGGAAGAGAAAAAAATAACAAAAGACGATACGGTTAACCTACGAGTAATCACCAACAAAAGCAAAAAGGTCCTATCGTTGACTTGTTTAGACAACAAAGAAGATCTTACTTACCTTTAGGGAGGATATATCCATGGACAAATCCCTGTACTTAGAAAAGAATATCAGCCAGCAGCCGGCCATTGATCTGCTGCGGTCCATGGGCTATACCTACATATCACCGGAGGACTGCGAGGCGCAGAGAGGCAGCCGGTACCATGTGCTGCTGAAAGACATTCTTCGAGGCCAGCTGCGGCGGCTCAACCGCTATGCCTTCGCCGGTGCGGAAAACGAGTTCTCCGCCGCCAACATCGAGCGGGCTATGGAAGATTTGGACGAGCCTCTCACCGACGGCCTGGTCCGCTCCAGTGAAAAAATCTATGATGCCTTGTTGCTGGGCAAAAGCTATCCAGAGACTGTAGGTGAGGGTAAAACTCTCAGCTTCAACCTGAAATACATTGACTGGGAGCATCCAGAGAATAACCTGTTTCATGTTACCGAGGAATTTGCGGTAGACAGTCGTGACAAGCTCCACAATGCCCGGCCGGATATTGTGCTGTTTATCAACGGTATCCCCTTCGCTGTCATTGAGTGTAAAACGCCCCAGATCAGCGTAGAACAGGCCGTGGAGCAGAACATCCGCAACCAGCAAAAGGAGTATATCCCACAACTTTACAAGTTTGCCCAGATCGTGATGGCCACCAATAAAAACGCTGTGAAGTATGCCACCACTGGCACGCCTAAAAAATTCTGGAATGTGTGGAAAGAACAGGACACCGCTTTTCTGGAAAAGGCACTGGCCCAGCATGTGACTGCTCGCACCCCCACTGAGCAGGATCGGAATTTGATTTCTCTGTTCAGCAGAGGACGGGTCATCGAACTGATCCGGTACTTTGTGCTCTTTGATGCCAATGTAAAGAAGATTTGCCGGTATCAGCAGTATTTCGCTATCAAAGAGATTATCAAGACCATTCAACAGCCGGACGAAAAGGGCAACCGCCAAAGCGGCGTGATCTGGCACACTCAGGGCAGCGGCAAGAGCCTGACCATGGTTATGCTGGCAAAGTATCTCTTAATGGAGCTGTCTGACTGCAGCCCCAAAGTGGTGGTTGTCACGGACCGTAAGGAGCTGGACCGTCAGATCGCCGCCACCTTTGCGCACACTCGTCTCAATCCGGCCCGGGCCACCAGCGGACGGAATCTGGTAGAGCTGCTGAATAGTGGAAAGGCGGACGTGGTCACTACCATCATCAATAAGTTCAACACTGTCGAAAAAATGGAGCACAAGAATTTCTCGCGGGATGTGTTCTTGCTGGTGGATGAGAGCCACCGCTCCAACTATGGCCTGCTGGCCACTAAAATGAGAGCGGTGTTCCCCAATGCCTGCTACATTGGATTCACCGGCACGCCATTGATGAAAAAAGAGAAGAATACCATGGCGAAGTTCGGAAAGCTGATCCATAAATACACCATCAAGGACGGCGTGGAGGACGGGGCCATTGTGCCACTCATTTATGAAGGCCGCTTTGTGGAGCAGAATGTGGACGAGGCCAATATTGATCTCTGGTTTAAGCAGACCACTAAACGGCTCACGGAAGCGCAGCGGGATGACCTTTCCCGGAAATGGAGCAGCATTCGCCGCCTGACTTCCACTGATGCCCGCATCAAGCGGATCGCACTGAACATCAATGAGCACTTCATTGAAGGGTACAAAGATACCGGCTTTAAGGCTATGCTGGCCACCAACTACAAGCGGGATGCGATTCGGTATCTGGAGTGTTTTGAGCAGTTTGGGGATTTAAACTGTGCCGTGGTGATTTCTCCGCCCGATCTCCGGGAAAGCGTAGACGATGTAGATGAAGGTGCCGACGATAAGGTCATTGCTTACTGGAATAAAATGATGAACCGCTACGGCGACGCAGATGCCTATGAAGAGGCAATGAAGAATCAGTTCTGCGCAGGGGATATCGATATTCTCATCGTGTGCAGTAAGCTGCTTACCGGCTTTGATGCCCCCATCTGCCAGGTACTCTACATCGACAAAGAGTTGAAAGAACACGGCCTGCTCCAGGCTATTGCCCGCACCAACCGTCTGCATGAAGGCAAGGATTACGGCCTGATCGTGGACTACCGTGGCCTGATTGAAAAGCTGGATACCGCTATGGATCTGTACAGCGGTGCCGGGCTGGAGAATTTCGACGGCGGAGATCTGAAGGGCGTTGTGGTGGATGTCATGTCGTCTGTGGCTGGTCTGAGAGAAGCCTATACCCGGTTGACAGAATTGTTTACGGGCTTGAAGAATCCCCGTGACACCGAAGAAGTGGAAGTGTTTCTTGCTGACGATAAGAAGCGGGAGAACTTTTATAATCTACTCTGCGCTTTCGGCAAGGCGCTGAATATAGTGCTGAATGCGGAACAGGCGTATGCAGCGGTTCCGAAAGATGAATTGAAACAGTATCAAAACACTTTTATCTTTTTCTCTAAGGTGCGCCGCAGCGTGAAAATCCGGTACTGCGATGCCATTGATAACCGGGAATATGAACCGTTGATGCAAAATCTTCTGGATACACACCTCTCGGTAGCTGGGCTGAAACAGATCACCAGCCCCATTGATATTCTAAACAAGGATGACTTTGAGCGGGAATTGGATGAATTGGGATCTCTTCGAGCAAAGGCGGACGCTATTACCAGCAAGTTGACCCGCAGTATCAGCGAAAAGTATCAGGAGAATCCCGCATATTACGACAGTTTCTCCAAGCGGATTAAGGATGCATTGGAGCAGTACAAGGAAAAGGTGATCTCTGAGGCTGAATATCTGGCAAAGATGCGTACCATCATGGAAGACTATCACGCCGGAAAAAGCACTGTGACCTATCCGGAATCCATCAAAAATAATGTCCACGCCCAGGCGTTTTATGGTGTTCTGTCAGCGGTGTTTGATGAAACAAAGGAAGCAGAAGTTTCTCCTGATTTTGCTGCAGAGATTGCGGAAGAGATTACAAAAATTGTGGCCAATCACAGTCAAGTGGACTGGACCAACAACAAAACAATCCACGACCGCATCTCGCAGGATATTGATGATCTTTTTTATGACTACGAGAAAAAACGGGGATTAAAACTGTCTTTTGATACCATTGATAAAATCATTGAAAATGTCAAAACAGTGGCACTTCGGAGGTTTTGACAGAAATGGCGCAGGAAAGAACCGTCTTATATGAAAATAATGAGATTCACTATCTTCTGGAACAGAAACAGGTAAAAAATCTCAATCTGCGGATCCATAAGGATTGCATGGTTTACGTTTCGGCTAATCCAGATGTCCCAGCTGAAAAGGTTGACGATTTTGTGGTGAGTAAAGGAGCCTATATCCGCTCAGCACAACAAAAGTTTCATGAGATGGCACAGTATGCTCCTCAACCCAAGCAATATGTCAGCGGAGAGACATTCTATCTTCTGGGCAGAGGAGTCCGCTTGAAAGTGGAAAGAAATGTGTGGGACACAATTTCTTCGGATGGGATATATCTTCACCTTTGTGTAAAAGACACGGAAGACTTTGCAAAAAAGCAAAGGATGGTGACCCGTTACCTGGATGAGCAGTGCCGAACCGTTTTCAGCGAAATCATTCAGGAAACCTATCCTGTATTCCAAAAATATGGGGTGCAAATGCCGAAATTACGGATTCGGAATATGGAGACCCGATGGGGATCTTGTTTGGCCAAAAAGGGGGTTGTTACGCTGAATAAGAGACTGTTGGAAGCTCCGCGAAACTGTATCGAATATGTCGTGATGCATGAATTCTGCCACTTCGTTCACCTCAATCATTCGAAGCAGTTCTATGCGTTCTTAACGATGTTGATGCCGGATTGGAAAGAGAGAAAAGAAACTCTGGATAAAAGCGTAACTTTCTGGTTGTAAAATATCTGCAAAGAGCTGGCTATTTCCCATAACCTGTGCTATGGTGTCTTGCTACAAGGAGGCGAGACACATGAACGAAACTCTGAAATCGCTCTATGACCGATTTTATACCCCTCTGCCCATGGCAGAGGCCAACCAGGAAGTTGAAACCTGCCACCGGCAGCTCATTGAACGGCTGGGCAAGCCGGAACGGAAGTTGGTGCTGCGGATCATCGATGCCCAGAACCTGATGATCGAGGAACGCTCTGAGGATAGCTTCATCTGCGGCTTCCGTCTGGCATGGGAACTAGTCAACGAATTGAATTATTACCAAGAAAACAGGCATCTGTCATCAGCTGAAGAAGCTGAGACAGATGCCTGTTCTGTGTGACAGGAAGAAACTGCTTGAAATGGATATATAACGGTTCAGACTACAGAAATGCATTCTGCTGCGACCGACGGTATATTTCCTTTGAATGGAAGCCTGCTACTTGCCGAATATGGAGAGGAACGGTATACTGAATACTGACATAAAGGATTCGACGTAATTCCCTTGTGGAGGAAACAATGGAAACATTCCATACGGTTTGAGCCACGCGTTCTCATTATAGTTCCTGAATGCTACCAGCCTACATATGGAGAGCTTGCAAATTCAAATTGAAACGAAGAAAAGGAAACTTGTTATGGGAGAGAGAAAAGAGACTACATCCAGCGGGCGGATCACTCCACGTAGCGGTGTCAACGACCGTGTTCCCTATGAGCACCAGAAAAAGGCTATGGAGTGCATGGATCGGATTAATGCTGATGCAGATTTCAGTACGTTGGTGGTGCTGCCTACCGGAGGTGGAAAGACATATACCGCTGCGCTTTGGTTGCTGCACAATGCTATTGACCGCCATAAGAAGGTGCTATGGCTGGCTCACCGGCAGCTACTGCTGGATCAAGCGGCGGAGGCCTTTCAAGACTATGCCTATGCTGAAACGATTCCTCATATCTCCGGCTTCCGCTATCGGATCGTGTCCGGTTCCAGCAGCCATGGCAGAACGGTTGACATCCGCCCGGATGATGACCTGCTTATCGTCAGCAAGGACAGCATTGGACGCAATCTATCTGCCTTGGATGGGTGGCTTGTCGGGGAGAAAGAGCTTTTCCTGGTGGTAGATGAGGCTCATCACTCCACGGCAAAGACCTACCGGCGGGTGATCGACTATGTCCGATCCAGGGTGCCACATGTGAAGCTCATCGGCCTGACCGCTACGCCTTTCCGTACGGCGGAGGAAGAGCAGGGACTGCTGGGCAGAATCTACACGGATGGAGTCAAAAACAATACGGTGGTGCATAATGATGTAGGCATTACCTATCAGATCAGTCTGAAGGATTTGATCAGCCGGAGAATTCTGGCCAAACCGGTATTCGAATGCTACCAGACTGAGGAGCAGTACGGTCGGGAGTTGGGGCTGGAGGCCTGGGAGAGCATCCAGCATCTGGATACCTTACCCGAGGATGTGGCCCGACAAATTGCGGACAGTGCGCTCCGCAATCATCTGATCGTGGATACTTATCGGAAAGGGCAGAAGAAATATGGTCAGACCATTGTTTTTGCAGTCAACGTGGACCATGCGATCGCACTGAATGCATTGTTCCGAAAAGAGGGAATCGCCTCGGACTATGTGGTCTCATCTATCCGGGATGCGGCTACCGGCGTGACTGTAAGCCGAGAGGATAACGAGCGGAAAGAGCAGGACTATCGGGACGGCAAGATTCAGGTCTTGATCAATGTCAACATTCTGACCGAAGGGGTGGATTTTCCCAAAACCAGTACGGTCTTTCTGGCCCGCCCCACCGTCTCTACCATTCTGATGACCCAGATGGTGGGGCGGGCTCTGCGTGGGCCTGCCGCAGGGGGAACGGATACCGCCTATATTGTTTCCTTTGTGGATGACTGGGATGATCATATTGCCTGGGTCAATCCCGAGAGCCTGTTTGATGGAAATAATGCGTTCTCTGATGATGTGGCAGACCGTATCCGGCGGGAGATCCGCATGATTTCGCTTGCCAAAATTGAAGAATTTGCCACCATGCTGGATAATTCGATTGACACTACTGCGCTGGAGAAGGTGCCCTTTACCCAGAGGATTCCTGTGGGGATGTATGCATTCTCATACCTGGAGGAAAACGGCATGGATCTCTCCTGTCAGGTCATGGTCTATGACAGTACCGAGGAGGCTTACCGTCAGATGATGAAGGATTTGCCAACCCTCTTTGGCAGCTTTGGTGCGACGGAGGAGTATCTGCCTCAGAATGTCCTGAATGAGATGGAGCGCCAGTGTCGGAATACTTACTTCTGCGGTGAGATGATCCCACCTTACTCGACAGATGATGTGGTGCGCGTTTTGAAGTACTATGCCCAGTATGAGGCTGCTCCCGCGTTCTACACATTCGATGATATTGACCGCAGCCGCTTGGATGTTGGCGCCATTGCCAAACACATCTGGGACGAGGACATGGGGCAGCGGAAAGCGGCGGAGTATGTGGAGTCCCTTTGGAACCAGGGGGACGACAACCTGCTGCGGCTGTTCTTTGGCCGGAAACTGTACTTTATGCACCAGGTGGAAATTGAGAAAAACAAGCTGGCCCATCCTGGCCTTTATGAGGAGAAATATATCACCTACGACACCAAAGAGCTGGAAGATCTCCCGCTCTATGAGATTGGGAAGCTGGATCCCCAGCGGGAGAAAGAACTGCGGGATGCAGCCTTTGCCAAGGCGCAGACATCCCGTGGGACGTATCGCTGTGCCTGCTGCGGCATGGAAGCAGCAAGCAGAATTCCCTTCCAGGTAGATCATATCCTGCCCATGAACAAAGGCGGAAAGAGTGTGCCGGAAAATCTTCAGATTTTGTGCCGCAGCTGCAACGGACGTAAGGGGGACCAGTAATGGGCCTCCCCTATACCGCTTTGGACCTGGCCGTACTGCTGAGCCTCCGAGACCTGGGAGTCAGGGAAGAGGCGGCCCTTTTGGAGCAGATCTGGGGAGAGGAGCAGGCATTCCTTGCGCCGGACTTGGTAAAAAGCAGGCGCACCTTTCTCCTGGATGTGGCGTATTGGTCGCTTTATCTGCGGGAAAAACCATGCATTGACCGGGAATTCCCCGTGATCCAGCGAGACGCTTCCGATTGTGGCGCCCATCTCAGCGAGGAAGCATTTCTCAGTGATTTCTCGGATTTGGATTTGTATTTCAAAGAGGTGCGGTTTCGTCTGCGCTTCTTCTCGGAGTGCAACTATGTGCGCGTTAAGCTGCGTACCCTGCTGAAACAGTATGGATATCGCCGCCGTTCTGCCAAGCTACTGGAACACTTGAAGCAATGCATGGCCTTTTATCGGTTGAATCCCTATCTGCGGGGCGGGATCCCATGCGAGCTCAGTCAGGTATCGGTGGATGAGATGGTAGTGTTTCGCTTGGCGGAAGAAGAACATCCATCATGAGAGTTTGAACATGCGAGGAAATTTATGCAGGATCGGTATGCAGGAGACATCGGTGATTTTGCAAAGTTCGGACTTTTGAAAGCACTTCTTTCAGAATTTTGTTCTTTGGGAGTTAACTGGTATAAGGCAGAGCCGCCGGAAAGCGAGTGGGACAAGGATACTGGAACCTTTCACCATGAGGATGGAAAGCACAAAATCAGCCCGAAGTATTTTGCGTGTGACGAACCACTGGCTAGTGCGCTGCGGGAAATCTCAGAAAGCAATGTACGCTCCATCGCTCGGCTGGAACAAGCAGCTCTGCTGGATCCCGGCAAAACCGTGTATTATCACGAAGTGATTTCTGTTGCTGGCCGGCGTCAGTGGCACAACAACGCCCTGCAAACGCTGGCACCCTGTGAGATTGTCTTTCTGGATCCTGACAACGGCCTCAGTGTGAAGAGCGTTGGAAAGGGTTCAGAGAAAAGCGTCAAGTATGTCTGGGACGCGGAACTGGGTGATTATTTGCGACGGGGGCAAAGCGTGGTGTTCTACAATCACCGCCCCCGAAAAAAAACTGAAATATTCTTTCCAGAGTTCAAAGAAAGACTGCTCGGAATCGAAGAGGTTCAAAATAAGTCTGTATCCGTTCTCACCTGTCCTAAAGGCACTGTACGAGACTATTTCCTGATTGCAGCTAATGAAGAGCATGCTGTACGCATTTTTTCGGCCCTGCATAAGTTAATTGAGGGGCCATGGGGAAAAATGGGCCTCTGTAGGATTCAGAATTTTCAAGGATAACAATACGAGGCTCCCGCTGCCAACGGGAGCCTCGTATTGCTATATTTCTAGACGGGAGGTATGCAATCAGTTGCCTTGAAAATATCTTTTTTCGGATTATATCACATTCGTTGTATGCGTTTCCGAGAGCATACAATACACATCGGACAGTACTGCAACCTTATATAAAAATCCCTGAATCAGCTTTTGTTCATCCATCCATGTAGCTTGAGGTGAACTGTACGCTTTTACCTCGCAGGCATCCCGGCGAGCGTCTTGAATCGCTCTCTGTATAGAGCGCCACTGGCCGTATGTACCACCGTTTAGGTGCTTCCTCAATTTTCGGATGGCACTCTTGTAGGCTTTCTCTGCCCCGCTGGGGCCGTTGTAGTTCAACCGGATAGCCAGTTCCTGAAAGGTCATGCCCTGTTCATTGGGCTGGCCGATCCCCAGATAACAGCGCACCAAATTCAACTCTCTGGGCTTGAGTACCTCCTGCATGCGCTGGAGAAGCAGCGTCTGGCGCGTGAAGCGGTCATAAGCCTTGGCGGGATCACTGCCAAAACCAATGTCAAAGACACGATCACCCAGTGGCTCGATCTGGAACGCGCTGTGGTATTCCTCCAGCAGACACTTGGCCACTTTGACGGAAACTTCCAACTTCTCTTGAATGTCGGTTAGGAGATCTGTCCTCGCGTTCTGCTCATGTGTGGCGCAGAGAAAAGCTACCTGACGCAGCTGGTAATAGCGGTCCAGTGGGAACGACAGAGAAAAAGAACTTTGGGCAGCACAGTCTTTCATGGCTGTCTCAATGGTGGGAGTGGCGTAGGTCAGCAGCCTGGTTCCCATAGATGGATCAAACCGCCGTGCCGCGTCCAGCAGCGCCAGCGCCCCCTCCTGCTTGAGATCGTCCATCAGAGAATGCTGGGAAAACTGCTCACAGCAGCTTCTGGCCAGTATGGTCAGGTATCCCTCATTCTGGGAGAGCAGGAGTGCGGCGGCCGCTGGATCACCGTCCTGTATACGCTGAGCAAGTTCCTCGTTGCTTAAGCAGGAATCGTCGCAGCGGTACATGCTCATAGCTTGTCCTCCTGAGCAAGTCGTTGTCTGGCCTGATCGTAAAGTGTCTCCTGCTCCATGTCGTGGACATAGTCTCCGGCGGCATAGTCGTTATCCATAAGCGCCCGGTCCCGATAGGCCTCCGCCAGATACAGCGCTTCCCGCCGCAGCTCGTCGGATATTTTTCCTCTCTGGTGATGCTTGCGGATGGTGTTGGTGCGGGTACTGAACAGACGGTAGACAGGGTGCTGCTTGTTCTGCTCCTTCTGGTGCATCATGGCACCGTACTGTCGGCAGGTCAGACGGCTGTCCTGGGGAGCTATGCCGCTGCAGTATTTTGGCTTGTGTCCATTGCGGGTGAGAAAATACCGCTGACAATTCTGGCAGACGCAGGGGGCGTGGCCGTGGTGCAGGCCATTCATCAGGTCGAAGCAGTAAAACTGCATGATACTGTAAAAGCGGACGCGCTGAACAAAGACCATCTTTTCCTTCTGGCTGGGGTTTCTGGCAAAGATGTATGTAGACTCCATGGCCGGGGATAGGGTGAATGTTTCGATATCTGGCAGTGGGAGGGTGTCCATTACACGCCAGAAGTCGTCGCTGGTGAAACAGTCGTGGACGGCTGTGGCAAAAAAGGTCTCATTCCGTTCCTTGAGCCGGCACAGGTATTTTCGCTCAAAATAATCTCCTGCCACGGCAAAGTGGTAGATCCCAAGGGGAATGGCAAACGCGGCGGTCAGGTAGCGGAAGAAAAAGTCCCGAAACGGTGCCTCCGGGGTCATCAGAGCGTCCACAATGCGCTCACAGAAATACTGATCCAGTACTTCCTGTTCCCTGGATTTGTCCAAGAAGCAATAGGGAGGGTATGTCCACAGCACATCCAGCAGGGCGGAGACATCCTCCCGCGCTTGTGGAAGCAGCCGGGCGAAGGTATCGCGATCCGCTTTCATCAACGCCTCCACCTCATGGCTGATGGCGCCACCGTAATGGATCAGTGCGCGAAGGGTTGTCTGATTTTGATTCAGAATATTGGCCGCGAAATATCCGGCGGGGTAGGCCTTCTTATCCAGAAAGACCAGATCCTTCCACACATCCAGTGTGATACGCTGCAGGTGATTATTCTGCTTGATTCCCAGCGGCATAGATCCCCCTCCTGTCCCATATCCGTTTTGATCCTGTCTTGCGATATTCTCATTTTATCAAAACTCCCAGAATAATCAAGTGAACGGGCAAGAGCCGCAGGACTGTAAGCGGCTGTTGCTCTTATTTTTTACAAAGGAGAAGATAAAATGAAACAGGAAAAGCTGACCGTCATTGACGGCGAAACATTGGCAGACCTGCGTCTGCCGCCCACGCGGTTCTGTGTCCAGACCCTGCTGCCACAGGGAGTGAGTATTCTGGGCGGTGCGCCAAAGGTGGGAAAGAGTTGGCTGGTGCTGGATCTCTGTGTCCGGATAGCCCGAGGAGAACCGCTGTGGGGACTGCCTACTGTGCAGGGAACGACGCTGCACCTCTGCCTGGAGGATACGGTCCGCCGGGTACAGGAGCGGCTGCTTCAGGTCACTGATGAGCCGCCCGGCAGTGCCTTCTTTGCGGTAGCCGCCAGGACATTAGCAGATGGATTGGCGGATCAGATCCGCCAATTTGTATCTGAGCATCCAGACACTTTGCTGGTGGCCGTGGACACCTTTCAAATGGTGCGCCGCAGCGAGAGCGAAGCCAACTACGCCAACGACTACCAGGAGGTGCAGATCCTCAAACAGCTGGCGGATGAATTAAGAATCGCGCTTCTGCTGGTCCATCATCTCAGGAAGCAGGGAGACAGTGATCCGCTGAACAAACTCTCCGGCACCACAGGGTTGAGCGGCGCGGTGGATGCCGTGTTCGTTCTGGACCGGAGCCGCAGGCACAGTGACAGCGCCACACTGGTGTGTACCGGACGGGACATTGCGTACCGGGAGTTGGAATTGCGGTTCTCCGGCGAGGAGCATCGATGGGAACTGGTAACGGATAGTCTGCAGACGCCGGACCTGCTTCTGCCGCCGGAGATGGCTGCGCTGGTGGAGTGGACAAAGAAGATAGGCTCTTTCTCTGGTGCAAACAGTGACTTGGCACAGCGGTTTAGCACCTATACCGGTGCGGAAATTTCTGCAAAAATGCTCAAACAGATGATGAACCGATGGCGATATCTGTTGGAGGACAGAGGTGTGATCTTCCACAGTTACCGCAGCAACGGGCAGCGGCTGGTCAAAATTTCCTTCTCTGTCGTTTCCAGTGACGCAAGTGACGCAGAAGACGTAGGAATCGGGTGTGCCAAAACTTGCGGCCCTTGCGTTCCTTGCGCCCCTGCCGCCGAGGCACAACCTGCTGAAGAAGGAGCAGAGAGGGCCGGGGATGCGGATTCCTCCCTTTGGGGAGGGCAAGCAGAGCCTTCGTCCGACTTTGTCGGACTTGGCGCCGCCGGAAACCGGCGGATTCCGGGCAGAAGCCCGGACCCACTGTGAGAGCGGAGGTGTCGCATGAAACAGAAAAAGGAAGTGCGGATTACGCTCCGGCTCACACGGGAGCAGTACGACAGTATCGCAGCAAAAGCGGAAACGGCCCAGATGCCGGTGGGGGCCTATGTGCGCGCGGCAGCTCTGCGGCACAGAGTGGTGGTAATCGATGGGCTGAAAGAGATCACCCATGAACTCAAGGGCATCGGACGCAGCATCAATCAGATGGTGGTGCTGTGCAATATGGGCAGGATTAAGGAAGTCCATCTGGGGGATGCGTGGCAATCGCTCAGTCAGGTCTATCTGAAATTGCAGGAACTGACTGACCGGGAGGTGCGCTGATGGCAACCGTCACGTTCATCAAATACCAGAAGCAATCCGCCGGAGCACTTCACGGCGTGGCGGGTTACGTGTCCCAAAAGCAGAAAACAGAGCAGGAGGACGGCTGGCAGCTAGTCAGCGGACAGAACTGCACACCGCAGCTGGCCGCCCAGGAGTTTATTGCCACCCGGCAGATGCACCGAAAGGACAGTCCGGTCTGGTTCTATCACTATGTCCAGTCCTTCTCACCGAATGAGGACATCACCGGAGCATTGGCACACCAGGTGGCGCGGGAGTTCGCGGAGCAGGCGTGGCCGGACAGCGAGGTGCTCATCGCCACCCACACGGACGCTGAACACATCCACTCCCATTTCATTGTGAACGCGGTCTGCTATGCGTCCGGAAAGATGCTCCGCCAGGGGCCCAACACCTTAAGCGGTCTGCGCACACTCTCCGACAGACTCTGCCTGAAATACAGCCTTTCCGTTTTGCCGAAGCAACAACAGAGGAAAGCAAAAGGTATGAGCGCCAGAGAGTACCGCTCCGCCGCCAAGGGTGAGAGCTGGAAGTTCCGGCTAATGAATGCCATCGACCAGTGCATGCGGTACGCTTCCACCAGGGAGGAATTTATCTCCCTGATGGAGAGCGAGGGGTATCAGGTGCGGTGGACGGACAGCCGGAAGAGTATCACCTACACCACGCCCACGGGAATGAAGTGTCGGGACGACCGGCTCCACGAGGAGAAGTACACAAAGGAGGTTATGGAACATGAGTTCAGAATCCGGGCAGCGATTGCCCATGGAGGAATTGAAGCGGAGGAACGCTCCGCAGAGTATGATACCGCAGAGCTGTCCCAGCAAGGAGGAATGGCAGGAACTGCTCCATCGACTGGACGAGCTGGAGCGGCACACAGCGGCCCACACAGCCCTTCTGCGGGAGGCTTCCAGCCGGAGCGAGCTGTGCCCCACCCAGGCGCAGATGGAGGCACTGACGCGGGAT
>CDTY01036156.1_pt1 | contig 35874 bp, 35 predicted proteins | sample 557731 | NCBI WGS metagenome assembly CDTY01 (sample SAMEA3182101, study PRJEB8094) | gut metagenome | biome: human; feature: gut; material: Stool; isolation source: human stool | place: Canada | collected 2013-02-12
TGGTGCCGGTGACCGGACTCGAACCGGTACGCTGTCGCCAGCGGTGGATTTTGAGTCCACTACGTCTACCAATTCCATCACACCGGCAGATTAACGGAGTTATCATAGCACAGGACTCTCGAAAATTCAAGTCTAAATTCTGTTTCCACAGGAGAAATGCCTGCGAAAAAATTCACAGAAAGGATACACAAACCAGAGGAGATGTGTTATCATGTACCAGTAAAAGTGCGCCCTGAGGGGAAAGCACCGGGAAAGGAGGGGTTCCGTTGACGATGCGTTGGAAAAAGCTGCTGGTTTTGCCGCTGGCCCTGTGCCTGTGCCTTTTGCTGACCGGCTGTCTCTTCAACTCCCGGGTGGAGGACCTGTACAGTCTGCCCCAGCTGCCGGAGGAATACACGGAGCTGAAAAATAAGATCGACGCCATCCTCAGCGACGGCGCGGAGTACGCCGCCCCTCTGTCCGGCAGCAATGTCCAGCCGGTGCAGCTGGTGGACCTGGACGGGGACGGCACGGAGGAGGCTGTGGCCTTTTTCCGCAAGAGCACAGAGGAAAAGCCCCTGAAAATCTACATTTTCCGGGTTCAGGGGGAGAGCTATGAGCAGGCCGCAGTCATCGAGGGCAGCGGCACCGCCATTTACAGCATCTCCTATACGGATATGGATGGAGACGGCGTCATGGAGCTGGCGGTGGGCTGGCGGGTGAACAACACCGACCCGGACAATCTCCAGACCCTCCAGGCCCTGTCTGTCTACCAGCTCAAGGAGCTCCAGCCCAAGGAGCTGCTGCAAAAGACCTATGCCAAATATATCATTGCCGACCTCAACGAGGACAAGAAGAAGGAGCTGATTATCATCCGCTCCGACGAGGAGACCAACTGCACTGCCGACTATTACCGGTGGGAAAACCACGCTTTGGAGCTGACCTCCTCCGCCCGGGTGTCCACCTCGGTGGCGGAGCTATCCCAGACCACCTCCCGGGTGAGTGTGGGCACGCTGGAGGAGGGGAAGCCGGCGCTGTTCGTCACTGGGGTGGAGGAGTCCTCCATCGCTATTACCGATGTGCTCACCAGCCGGGACGGGGACCTGGTGAACATCACCCAGAGCAGCACCACCGGCGTCTCCACGGAGATCTTCCGGTATCTGTCCGTCTATCCCCAGGACATCAATAACGACGGTGTCACGGAGGTGCCGGTACCCACGCCTCTGCCCACTCAGGGAGAGGGCGGCGTCTGCTACCAGGTGGACTGGCGCAGCTATGACGCCGAGGGCAATATTGATACAGTGATGACCACCTGCCACGATGTGGACGACGGGTGGTATCTGGTGATCCCCTCCAGCTGGAGCGAGAAGGTCCTGGCCACCAGAAGGGTGAGCATGTCCGGGGACGCCACGGTGACCTTTGCTGTAATCGAAGATACGGGAGAGCCGCCCCGGGAGTTTATGCGGATCTACACCCAGCCCGACGATGAGGAGAGCGACAAGAGTTCCCGCCTGACTCTCAGCCGGGGCTCTGGAAAACTCTATACCGCTGAAATCCTGGAAAATGGCAGCTGGAACGGCAGCTTCACCGAGGAAGAGCTGCACAGCGCCTTCTATGTCATTCAGCCGGAGTGGCTGACAGGCGATAACTGAGGAAGGGAAGGGAAAACGTGAAAAAGGTAATGGTACTGGAGGATGAGTCCAGCATCCGCAGTTTTATTGTCATCAATCTGCGCCGGGCCGGCTATGAAGTGGTGGAGGCCGAGAGCGGGGAAGAGGCCCTGGAACGGCTGAAGGAGAATCCGGACACCAAGGTGGCCCTGCTGGATATCATGCTGCCGGGCATCGACGGCTTTGAGGTCTGCCGGCGGATTCGTGCCTCCAACTCCCAGATCGGCATCATCATGCTCACCGCCCGGTCTCAGGAGATGGATAAGGTGACGGGGCTGATGACCGGCGCCGATGACTATGTGACCAAACCCTTCTCTCCTGCGGAGCTGACTGCCCGGGTGGACGCGCTGTTCCGCCGGGCCGGCGGCGGGGTGGAGGAGTCCTCCGGAGAGATCCGCCAGGACCCCTTCCTGCTCAATACCCGGAACCGGACGCTGGAGAAAAACGGCCAGCGCATCAAGCTGACCCAGGTGGAGTATTCCATCATCAAGGTGTTCATGGAGAACCCGGGCAAGGCCCTGAGCCGGGAGGAGATCCTGGATATGGTCTGGGGCCGGGACTATTTCGGCGAGCTGAAGATCGTGGACGTGAACATCCGGCGCCTGCGGCTGAAGATCGAGGACAATGTGCAAAATCCGACTTATATCACCACCGTGTGGGGATATGGGTATAAGTGGGGCTTTTGAGGAAGCCTGCGGGCACGTTGCCCGGGGCCCCGCACGGCGGGGCGGGCCGGCAGGCCCGTACAAGAGATTTCGCCTGAGGCAAAATCCTTGGCGCAAGGCGGGATTCATTCCCGCCGCGCAGGTGAAAAGAGGGCTCCCAGCCCGCTTGCGGCGGGATGGGACGCAACGTGCAGAATCCGACCTATATTACCACCGTGTGGGGATATGGGTACAAGTGGGGCTTTTGAGAGAGCCTTACGCTACATTTGACATGAGAGGAGGGCGGTCATGGCAAAAAAGACTCTTCAGATCAGGGGCCTGCGACAGAGGTGGATGCTCAACACCATCATGCCGGTGCTGGTTCTGGTGATTTTGGCCGTGTGCCTGTTCTCCGCCAGCATCACCAGCTACTACTACACCAGCATGGAGTCCACCCTAAAGGCCCAGGCCCGGTCCGACGCCGAGTCCTTCAACAGCTATTCCATGGACAGCTACGGCGAGTACTACCAGGCGGCCAACCTGCTGGTGGAGAATTTCGCGGACAAGGACGTGTTGGAGCTGCAATTTATCAACACCTCCGGCCGCATCCAGCTGTCCTCCTACGGTCTGACCACCGGCAACTCCCCCGGTACCTCCGATATCACCGACGCCATGGAGACCGGCGAGGTCCAGTCCTTCCGGGGGAGCGACCCTCAGACGGGGGAGAACATCCTGGCCGTCTCCAGCCCGCTGATCTTCAACGGCAAAGTGGTGGGCGTCATGCGCTATGTCACCTCCTTGCAGGCGGTGAACCGCCAGATCTGGATCTCCGTGCTGGTGGTGTGCCTGCTGGCGGTGCTGTGTATCAGCCTGGTGTTCTTTGCCAATCTGCTGTTCATCAACAACGTGGTGGAGCCGGTGGCGGAGGTGTCCCAGGCGGCCAAGCGCATCTCCGCCGGAAGCTACGGCATCCAGGTGGAAAACAAGTACGACGACGAATTGGGAGAGTTGGTGGACAACATCAACGATATGTCCCTGAAGATCAGTCAAAGCGAGAAGATGAAGTCGGAGTTCATCTCCTCTGTGTCCCATGAGCTGCGCACCCCCCTGACCGCCATCACCGGCTGGGGCGAGACGCTGCTGGAGGACGCGGGAAATGAGGACCCGGAGCAGCTGCGCCGGGGCATCTCCATCATCCTCAAGGAGTCCCGCCGCCTGACCAACATGGTGGAGGAGCTGCTGGAGTTCTCCAAGATGGAGGACGGCCGCTTTACGCTGCGGATGGAGCCGGCGGTGGAGCTCCAGGCTGAATTCGAGGATGCCATCTACACCTACCGGGAGCTGTTCCGGCAGGAGGGCATCGAACTCCATTATGCCGCCCCCGACGAGGACCTGCCGCCCATCCCCGGCGACCCGGAGCGGCTCAAGCAGGTGTTCTGCAACGTGCTGGACAACGCCGCCAAGCACGGCGGCTCCGGCAAGCGCATCGACACCTCTATCAGCCGGGAGGGGGACTTCCTGGTGCTGCGGATCCGGGACTACGGCCCCGGCATCCCCGAGGCGGAGCTGCCCTTCGTCAAGCAGAAGTTCTACAAGGGCTCGTCCAAGGCCCGGGGCAGCGGCATCGGCCTGGCGGTCTGCGACGAGATCGTCCGGCTCCACAACGGCATCTTCCAGATCGGCAACGCCGAGGGCGGCGGTACGGTGGTCACCATCCGGCTGCCCCTGACGGATTGAATGTGATTTTTCTCTCCGGCGGGTCTCCCTGCCCGCCGGGGGAAAAGAATATAGAACAAATGTTTGCATTTTATCACGCCCTGTGATATGCTCCCATTGGAAAGGAAAAACAGATCAATGGCAAGTGAAAAACACTCGGGCAGCTGCTTCCGCACCAGCATCGGCGGACAAGCCCTCATCGAGGGCATCCTCATGCGGGGGCCGGAGCAGCAGGCCATCGTGGTCCGGGACAAGGACGGACAACTGGTGGAAAAGGTGGAAAAGCTGCGGCTCATCAAGGACCGGTATCCCATTTTGGGCTGGCCCCTGATCCGGGGCACGGTGAACTTCCTCAGCTCCATGGTGGAGGGGGTGAAGGCGCTGATGTACTCGGCGGACTTCTACCCCGATGAGGAGGCCGCGGAGCCCTCCCGTTTGGAGAAGTGGCTGGAAAAGCACGTGAGCAGCAAAAAGCTGGAGAGCGTGCTCATCGGCTTTTCCGTGTTTTTGGGCGTGGGCCTCTCCCTGCTGCTCTTTTTGTTTTTGCCCACCTTCCTCACCGGCGGTCTGCTGCACTTCTTCCCGGATTTTCCCCTGTGGGGCCGGAATCTGCTGGAGGGTCTGCTGAAGATCGTCATCTTTCTGGCCTACCTGATCCTCTGCTCCAGGCAAAAGGACATCTACCGGGTGTTTCAGTACCACGGGGCGGAACATAAGACCATCTTCTGCTACGAGCGGGGATTGCCTTTGACGGTGGAGAACGTGCGGGATATGCCCCGGCACCATCCCCGGTGCGGCACCAGCTTCCTCTTTGTGGTCATCTTCGTGTCCATCCTCTTTTCCTCCGTGGTGTTCGGCATCTGGCCCATCACCAACGTGTGGCTCCGGACCCTGGTCCACCTGGTGCTGCTGCCCCTGGTGGTGGGCGTCACCTATGAGTTCAACCGCTGGGTGGGCCGCCATGACAACGGCCTGAGCCGCCTACTGACGGCGCCGGGATTGTGGCTGCAAAACTTCACCACCAACGAGCCGGAGGACGGCATGATCGAGTGTGCCATCCGTTCCCTGGAGCTGGTGCTGCCCTCACAGAAGGGCAAGGACGCCTGGTAAAATCCCTGGAATTGGGATAAATTTTGATTACGGAGCGTAATATGGCTATCACATACAACAATTTGTATTTAGATATTCGCCAGCAGCTCCGGGCTGCCGGCATCGAGGCTGCCACCTTGGAGGCCCGGGAGCTGGTGTGCTTTGCCACAGGCAAGAGCCGGGAGCAGCTCTATCGGGACGGGGCGCTGTACGCCTCGCCGGAGCTGGAGCGGCGGACCCGGGAGCTGGTGGCGCGGCACCTGGCAGGGGAGCCAGTGGCCTACCTCATTGGGGAGTGGGAGTTTTACGGCCTGCCCCTGGACATCTCGTCGGAGGTGCTGATCCCCCGGCCGGACACGGAGGTGCTGGCGGAGCAGGCCATCACCTATGTCCAGAGCCTGGGGGAGTGCCGTGTGCTGGACCTGTGCGCCGGAAGCGGCTGTATCGGCCTGGCGGTGGCGGCCAACGCACCCCAGGCCCGGGTGGTACTGGGGGAGTGGTCTGACGGGGCCTTGAAGATCTGCCGTCAGAACATCCGGCGCAACGGCCTCACGGGCCGGGTGGTGCCCATACAGGCGGACGCCCGGGAGAGGCCGGAGAAATCCCTGGGGGATTTTCAGTGCATCATCTCCAATCCCCCCTACATCCCCCGGGGCGACATCTCCGGGCTGGACGCCTCGGTCCGGGACTATGAGCCTCACCTGGCTTTGGATGGCGGCGAGGACGGCCTGGACTTCTACCGGGCCATTGCCGAAAAGTGGAAGGAGGCCCTGAATGTGGGCGGCCGGCTCTACTTCGAGGTGGGCATCGGCCAGGCGGACAGCGTGCTGCGGATCATGCGCTCCCAGGGCTTCGGGGACATCCAGGTGGTCAAGGACCTCCATGAGATCCCCCGGGTGGTGTTTGGCACACTGTGCGCAGAGGTCTGAGAAAAGAAAAAAATCACATCGTTTCATATAGGAGGAGAAGATATGGCAAGAGAAAAAGCGCCTATGCCCTCTGCGGCACCGGCTTCCGACAAGAAGAAGGCCATCGAGGCCGCTATGAGCCAGATCGAGAAGATGTACGGCAAGGGATCCATCATGCGGCTGGGGGACAACGCCAATCTGAACGTGGAGGTCATCCCCACCGGCTCCCTGGCCCTGGACCTGGCCCTTGGCATCGGTGGACTGCCCCGGGGCCGAATCATCGAGATCTATGGACCGGAGTCCTCCGGTAAGACCACCCTGGCCCTCCATGTGGTGGCGGAGGCCCAGAAAAAGGGCGGCGACGTGGCCTTTGTGGATGCCGAGCACGCCTTGGACCCCACCTACGCCCGTGCCTTGGGCGTGAACATTGAGGAGATGCTCATCTCCCAGCCGGACACCGGCGAGCAGGCCCTGGAGATCACCGAGGCCCTGGTCCGCTCCGGCGCCATCGATGTGATCGTGGTGGACTCCGTGGCGGCCCTGGTGCCCCGGGCGGAAATTGAGGGCGAGATGGGCGACAGCTATGTGGGCCTCCACGCCCGGCTTATGAGCCAGGCCCTCCGGAAGCTCACTGGCGCCATCGGCAAGACCAACTGCATCGTCATCTTTATCAACCAGCTGCGGGAAAAGGTGGGCGTCATGTACGGCAATCCCGAGGTGACCACCGGCGGCCGGGCGCTGAAGTTCTACTCCTCCGTGCGCATCGATGTGCGCCGCATCGAGGCCCTGAAAAACGGCTCCGAGGTTATCGGCAACCGCACCCGGGCCAAGGTGGTGAAGAACAAGATGGCGCCCCCCTTCCGGGAGGCGGAATTCGACATCATGTACGGCGAGGGCATCGCCCACGAGGGCGAGCTTTTGGACCTGGGCGTGAAGCTGGATCTGGTGCAGAAGTCCGGCTCCTGGTTCTCCATGGGTGAGACCCGCATCGGCCAGGGCCGGGATGCTGCCAAGAAGTACCTCAAGGAGAACCCGGAGGTGGCCGCCAAGCTGGAGGCCGACGTCCGGGCGGGCTTTGACAAGCTCATGACCGGCCAGTCCCGTGCGGCGGCCAAGGCCGCGGGCCGGGCCGTGGACGTCAGCGCCGACGACTTCGACGATGCGGATTGAGAAACTGGAGCGGTCCCGGCACAAGCGGGACCGCATCCTGGCTTTTTTGGAGGACGGCACACTGCTGCGCCTGACGGAGCAGGAGGTGCTGGACTTCCGCCTCCGCACCGGCGACGATCTGGATGAGGAGACCCTGGCCCGGCTCAAAGTCGCCGCCGGGGCCTCCGGCGTCAGGACGAAGGCAGCGGAGCTCATCGGCAAGCGGGCCATGTCCAGCCGGGACCTCCAGCGCAAGCTCCAGGACAAGGGTGCCTCAGAGGCGGAGGCCCGGTATGCCGCCGAGTGGCTGGAGGCCATCGGTGCTCTGGACGACGCAGGCTATGCCGCGGCCCTGGCCCGGCACTGCGCCTCCTTAGGCTACGGCCCCCAGCGGGTGCGGCAGAAGCTCTTTGAAAAGGGCGTGCCCCGGGAGCTGTGGGAGGAGGCCCTGGAGGAGCTGCCGGAGCCGGCGGAGCAGATCCGTCGCTTCCTGGAGGGGAAGCTCCGGGGCCGGACGCCGGATGAAAAGGAGAAAAAGCGTCTTTGCGACGCCCTGCTGCGCCGGGGGTTTTCCTGGTCCGATGTGGGACCGGCCCTGCGGGAGCTGGGCGCGGAGATGGAGGAATGACGGCGGGTGCACGCCCGCCCCTTTGCCGCGCCGGAGGTCCGGCCTGCGGACGAATTTGAACAGGAGGGATCCCTTTTGCCCTATACGGTATCATTTATCTCCCTGGGCTGTGCCAAGAACCAGGTCAACTGCGAGCAGATGATGGCCAGCGTGTCGGCGGCGGGCCACACGGTGGTTGCTCAGCCTGAGGGGGCCGCCGTGGTGGTGGTCAACACCTGCGGCTTCCTGACCTCCGCCAATGAGGAGGCCATTGACAACATCCTCCAGATGGCGGAGCTGAAAAAGGCGGGCCAGGTGAAGAAGATCCTGGTCACCGGCTGCATGGCCCAGCGGTATAAAGAGGACGTGCTCACGGAGCTGCCGGAGGTGGACGGCATCCTGGGCACCGGCAGCTACGGCGACATCGTCCAGGCGGTGGAGGAGGTCATGGCGGACCACCGGCCCGCCCGCTTCGGCAACATCCATACCGCGCCCCAGGACGGCCCCCGCATCCTCTCCACGCCGCCCTGGTACGCCTATCTGCGCATCGCCGAGGGCTGCGACAACCACTGCGCCTACTGCGTCATTCCCTCCCTGCGGGGCAAGTACCGCAGCCGTCCCATGGACGAGCTGCTCAAAGAGGCCCGGGAGCTGGCCGACGCAGGCGTGAAGGAGCTGCTGGTCATCGCCCAGGACATCACCCGCTACGGCACGGACCTGAGCGGCGAGCACCAGTTGGCGGCCCTTTTGCGGGAGCTGTGCAAGCTGGACTTCCACTGGATCCGGCTCCACTATCTCTATCCCGACGAGATCACCGACGAGCTCATCGATACCATCGCCTCTGAGCCCAAGATCCTCAAGTATATCGACCTGCCCATTCAGCACTGCAACGACACCATTTTGAAGGCCATGAACCGCCGGGACACCAAGGCGGAGCTGACGGAGCTGCTGGCGAAGCTGCGCAGCCGCATTCCAGGCCTGGTGCTGCGGACCAGCATCATCACCGGCTTGCCCTACGAGGACGAGGCTGCCTTTGAGGAGCTGTGTGAGTTCCTCCGTGAGACCCGCATCGAGCGGGCGGGCGTGTTCCCCTTCTCTCCGGAGGAGGGCACCCGGGCGGCCCAGATGGACCATGTGCCCACGGAGGAGGCGGTCCGCCGGGCGGAGCTGCTGGTGGACGTCCAGTCCGAGATCATCGACGGCTTCAATGAATCCCGTCAGGGCCAGGTGCTGGAGGTGCTCTGCGAGGGCTTCGACGGCCAGGCCCAGATGTTCTTCGGCCGCAGCTATGCTGAGAGCCCGGACATCGATGGTCGCATCTACTTTACCGCCCAGGAGGACCCGGAGATCGGGACCTTCGTCTCCGTCCGCGTCACCGGCGTCATGGACGGGGAGCTGACCGGCGAGCGGGTCTGACCGGACCCCATCCAAAGCGCGCATCCCCCTTCCCGCCCTGGCGGCGCATCTCTTGCAGCAAAGGAGTATATCCATGAATCTGCCCAATAAATTGACTGTTCTGCGCATTTTATTGATCCCTGTCTTTATGGTGGTGCTGTATTGGGGCTTTTCCGGCTCCACCTATGTGGCCCTGGCCATCTTCATCATCGCCAGCCTCACCGATATGCTGGACGGCAAGATCGCCCGGAAGTACCACCTGGTCACGGACTTCGGCAAGTTCGCCGACCCCCTGGCGGACAAGATGCTGGTGACGGCGGCCATGCTGTGGTTTGTGGAGATCGGCCAGATGCCCGCCTGGGCGCTGCTGATCGTCATCATCCGGGAGTTCGCCGTCAGCGGACTGCGGATGGTGGCCTCGGACAAGGGTCGGGTCATCGCTGCCGGCTGGTCCGGCAAGGTCAAGACCGCCTCCACCATGGTGTGCATCGTGCTGATGTTCCTGCCCATCCCCGCCTGGCTGAACACCGCCTGCGTCTGGGTCATCGCCCTGACCACCCTCTACTCCGGCGTGGAGTACTTTATGAAGAACAAGGACGTGCTCAGCGACATGTGAGAAAAAAGACAGCCCGTTCGGGCTGTCTTTTTTTGCTCATTAGGAGAATGACCAGCACTCCTGACTGATGCGGGTGGCGATTGTTTCCCCAGCGCTGCTTTGTGCATCGACTTTGCATCTGCTCTTTCCTAAAAACTTTCTCTTCGCTCTTGACATTTGCCGTCCGTTGCGCTATACCTCCATATGGTAAATTCCGCGCGCAGTACAGACCGTCCGCACGCACTAGTTGAAAGGAAGCTAAGACCATGCCAGAAGCTATGAAGTACGGCACAAAATCCTTTGAAGTGCATCTGCCTCCTGAGCAGATTGCGGCCGAGGTGGAGGCCAACCATGTGGACCTGCCCCAGCGAACCGTGGCAGAGCACATCCGCTATGCTCTGGACCATCCCATTGACTCCGCCCCGCTGCGGGAGCTGGTCAAGCCCGGTGAGAGCGTGTGTATTGTCATCTCTGATGTGACCCGCCGCTGGCAGTCGCCGGAGACCTATATTCCTATTCTGGTGGAGGAGCTGGAGCATGCCGGCATCCGGGATGAGGACATGCTGATCCTCTCCGCCACCGGCACCCACCGCACCCAGACTGAGGAGGAGAAGATCGGCCTTGTGACCAAGGCTGTGTATGACCGCATCCGGATGGAGGATCATGTCTGCACCGATCAGGACAACCTGGTCCACGTGGGCGACACCTCCCGGGGCACCCCTGTGTGGCTGGACAAGCGGGCCCTGGACTGCGACCACATCGTCCTTACCGGCGGCGTGGTGTTCCACTTCATGGCGGGATTCGGCGGCGGCCGCAAGAGCATCCTGCCGGGCATCTCCGGCCGGGAGACCATCATGAAAAACCACAACCTGGCCCTGAATCCTGGCCTGGGCAACGGCTCCAATTCGGAGGTCCGCAGCGCCAACATGACGGAGTCCAACCCCGTCCATGCCGACATGATGGAGGCCTGCGCCATGGCGCACCCCACCTTCCTGCTCAACGTGGTGGTCAACGACGACCAGCAGGTCATCAGTGCCTTTGCCGGTAACTGGCGCACGGCCCATCAGGCCGCCTGCGATCTGGTGAATGCCATGTACGGCGTGAAGGTCCACGAGCGGACCCCCATGGTCATCGCCAGCGCCGGCGGGTATCCCAAGGACCTGAACTTCTATCAGACCATCAAGACCCTGAGCAACGCCCTGGCAGTGGTGGAGGACGGCGGCACCATCATTCTGGTGACCCGCAGCGAAGAGGGCTTCGGCAATGAGGATTGCCGCCGGATCATCGCCGACTATCCCACTATGCTGGAGCGGGAAAAGGCTCTGCGGTCCAACTTCTCCATCGGCGCGTTCATCGGCTATATCTTTGCCGAAAGTGCGGAGAATCACCACATGATTGCCGTCACTGGAATCCCCCAGGAGGAGTTCGGCACCGCCAAGGTCCATGTGGTCTCCACGCTGGACGAGGCCCTGGAACTGGCCCGGACCCTCAACGGCGGCCGGGATCTGCGGACCACTCTGCTGCCCCACGGCGCCAATACCCTGCCCATTGTGAAATAAGCGCCCCACGACCGTATATGAAAAAAGCCCCGGTGTTTTTACACCGGGGCTTTTCCTTATTTCGGATGGGGCCGTCTCACCAGGAGAAATCCCAGTACTCCTGGCTGGTGCGGGTGGCCAGGTTTTCCCCGGCGTTGTTTTGGGCATCCAGGCGGATGTCCCAGAGGGTCCCGGCCCCCACCTCCAGAGGCAGGAACTGAAGGAAATAGCGCTCTCCGTCCCTGGTGGGAAAGGAGCCGTCGTCCACATCCACACGGGTGTATTCCCCCTCGGTCCACACGCCGTCCACCACGCCGGAGGCCTTGGCGGAGAAACTGAGGGCGGTGATCTCCGGACTGCGGAGACGGCCAAAGGAGGCCAAAAGACTCCAGTTGGTCTCGCCGTCTCCGTGGGCGCACTGGAGGAAGCCGGCGTCCAGGGCATTGCCCGGCTGGGCCCGGCTGGCGCTCTCCAGCTGCCAGCCACCCAGGAAAGACCACTTGGACAAAACCAGCAGTGTGTCCTCCCCCACGGCGGACAGCTGCAGGGCCCGAAGGGCCCCGTCCTCCCAGAGGTACCGGGTCTCCAGAATCGACACAGAGTCCTCCAGCATCCAGTCCTTGGCCTCCCGGCGGGAGACCTGACCGGGGGTCATGTGGTAAAAGGGCGTCAGCCACAAAAGCAGCAGCAAAAGAAAAACCAGGGCCACCCGCCGCAGGGCCCGGTTCTTGCGGGTGATGCAGGCAGTTTTTTTCATAGGACGTCCTCCCAATCCAGCGGAATGTCCAGGCAGGTGGTTTCGTCAGCGGAGAGGGGCACTGTCAGGGCCACAGAGGGCTGCCCCTCCTCTACCTGGGAGAAGTATGTGATCACAAATTCGCTCTTTCCGCCGCTTTGGCTCACCCCCCGGAGATCCTCGCCCAGGCGGATGCGCTCGGGCAGATGCCGGGGCAGGGGAGAGAAGGGGTTGTGGGAGTAGAGCACAGTGGCCACCACCGCGTTCCAGGTGCCGTCTTCCTCCTGGTCCAGGGCGGAGGCGCACACCAGCAGCGTCCATCCCTCGCCCTGGCAGCTCAGGTCCAGGGTCTGCAGGCCTATGTAGGAGCCATTTTCCATACGCTGGGCGATGCTCTCCAGGCTCGACCGGGTGGAGAGATTGCCCTGGACGCTGGCAAAGGTGGCCACCGCCGGCGCAAACAGGTGCAGCACCAGCACCGCTGCCAGTACCAGGGCGCACCGGCTCACGATCAGCCAGCCCAGGGGATACTGTCGGTTCAGTTCCCTGCCGATGGCCTCCGGGTCCCCCATGGCCGCAACGGCCTGCTCCTCCGCTTCCTCCTCGGATACGCCACACTGCCGTAGGTCCTCCGCCCGGTCCTCCAGATGCCCGGTGAGCTCCGCCCGGATGGCCCGGCGTTCCCGGGGCGTGGCGTGGCGGACCTGGCGGCACACCGCCTGGCAAAAGGCGTCGAATTGCTCCATACCGCCCCTCCTTACGCCGTCCCCAGGGCGCTGGACAGCACCGCGTTCACCGCCCTGGAATAGGCCTGCCACTCCTCTTTTTCCGTTTGGAGCAGCTCCTTGCCCTGCTCCGTGAGATGGTAGTACTTCCGCTGCCGGCCGTTGGGTGCCTCCATCAGATAGGCCCGCACCGCGCCCTCCTTCTCCAGGCCGTGGAGGATGGGGTAGAGAGTGCCCTCCTTCATCTCAAAGGTGTGGTCCGACTGCTCCTCCAGCCGGGTGATCATCTGGTAGCCGTACATATCCTCCCGGGACAGCAGGGCTAGCACCAGCAGCGCCGTGTGCTCCACCGTTTTCTTCTGCCGCATGGGTCCGTACCTCCTTTACCTCGAAATTCTAGGTATAATATACATCGAGTTACGAGGTATGTCAAGAGAAGAAAAGCCGTCCGCCCCGGAACCAACGGTACCGGGGCGGACGGCTTTTGCAAAAAAGAAGAAAGAGAGATCAGGAGAAGGTGCGCAGGCACGCCTCCAGCCGGGCGAAGCCCTCCTCCAGCGCCTCATAGGAGGGGGCGGAGAAGTTGACCCGGAAGCCCTGGATGGGGGAGTTGGGGTCCACGGTGAAGGTGGTGCCGGGCACCACGGCCACCTGGTGGTCCCGGACAGCGGCGGTGCAGAAGTCTCTCATGGGGATGGACTGGGGCAGGGTCAGCCACAAAAAGAGGCCGCCCTGGGCCGGGGCGCAGGTGACGCCGTAGGGCGCCAGGTGCTTGGCAAAGCACGCCTTGGCAAAGGCGCAGCGCTGGGCATAGAGCTTGCGCAGCTCCTGCAGATGGGCCTCGAAGTCGTACTGAGTCAGATACCGGTAGCACAGCATCTGGGACAGCACCGGGGTGTGGACGTCGTCGCACAGCTTCATTTGACCCATGATCTCGGCCAAGGTCTTGTCCGCCAGAACATAGCCCACCCGGAGGCCCGGGGCGATGACCTTGGAGAAGCTGCCGGCGTAGATCACCACGCCCTCGGTGTCGAAGGTCTTGATGGCGGGCAGGTTCTCTCCCTCGTAGCGCAGGTCGCCGTAGGGGTTGTCCTCCACCACGGTGACGCCGTGGCGGCGGGCCAGCTCGTAGACCTTCCGGCGCTTTTCCAGGGACATGGTGATGCCGGTGGGGTTCTGGAAGTTGGGGATGGTGTAAAGCAGCCGCACACGGGGCTGGGTCTCCATGGCCTGCTCCAGGGCGTCGGTGTCGATGCCGTCGTCCTCCATGGGGATGCCCACCACCTTGGCGCCGGTGGCCCGGAAGGCGTTGATGGAGCCCACGAAGCTGGGGTCCTCACACAGCACCGTGTCCCCCTCGTCCACCAGGCAGGCAGCGGCCAGATGCATGACCTGCTGGGCGCCGGAGGTCAGCACCAGGGCGTCCCCCTCGCCGCCTACGCCGTACTTCTCCTTCAGCCAGCCGGGCAGGAAGGCCCGCAGAGGGGGATAGCCCTCGGTGGGGTTGTATTGGAGGGCGGTGACGGCGTCCTCCTGAAAAACAGCGGCGGCGATCTCCGCCAGCTCCTTGGTGGGAAAGGCCTCCTGAGAGGGGCTGCCGGCGGACAGGGGGATGACGCCGGGGACGGAGGCGTATTTGAGGATGTCCGCGGCACCCTTGGTCTCCAGCTTGTTCACCAGTCGGGAAAATGTGCGTTCCATATCAGTTTCTCTCCTTCCAGTCTGCATACAGATAGTCAATGGCTTCCACATAGCCCTGGAAGCCGTGGCCCGCGATGGTCTTGCGGCAGGCGGGGGACACAAAGGAGTGTTGCCGGAACGCCTCACGGGCGGAGATGTCGGACAGGTGGACCTCCACCGCCGGCAGCGCCACCGCCTTTAGGGCGTCCAGGATGGCCACACTGGTGTGGGTGTAGGCCGCCGGGTTGATGACGATGGCGTCCTGGGTGCCGTAGGCCTCCTGGATCTTGTCCACGATGGCCCCCTCATGGTTGGACTGGAAGCACTCCACCTCAATGCCCCGCTGGGCGCAGGTGTTTTCGATGAGTTCCAGAAGGGCCGCGTAATTCTCGCGGCCGTAGATGTCCGGCTCCCGCAGACCCAGCAGGTTCAGATTGGGGCCGTTGATGACCAGAAGCTTCATGTGGCATTCCTCCTTGCGCCTCTTGATGAGGCGGGTATAATGGGGCGGGAAGTTCAGAGGAAGTCCCGCCAGATACGCTCTGCCGTGTCGGCCAGAGGGCCGTTGTTGTCCACGCTTACGTCGGCGCAGGCAGTGTAGGATGGCAGCCGGGCCTCATACATGGCTGCCAGGGAGTCGGCGGCCTGGGACAGGGGGCGGCCCTCTGTGGGCAGCTGTTCCAGCGCCCGCTGGAGGAAGTAGACCCGTCCGCTGCGGCGCAGGGCATGACGGTTCTCCTCTGAAAGAGGCGCGCCGCCGCCGGTGGAGAGGATCTTCCCCCCCTCCGAGGCGGCACGGGCGATGACCTCCACCTCCCGCTTTCGGAAGCCTGTTTCACCCTCAGCGGCAAAGATTTGAGGGATGGAGCAGCCTGCCTGGCGGACGATCTCGCTGTCTATGTCCACCAGCTCCCGGCGGGAGCGCTCCGCCAGGGCCTGCCCCACGGAGGTCTTGCCGCTGCCGGGCATTCCGATGAGGACGATGTTGCACTGCTGGCGCTCCACCAGACGGATGGCAGACTCGATCTCCTGGGGAGAGAAGGTGCGGCCGCAGAAGTGCCGGGCGGCGTACACCGCCTGGACCACCAGCATGGGCAATCCGCCGGTGACGGGCAGACCCAGCTCCTCCGCCTGGAGCACCAGCTCCGTCCGCAGGGGATTGTAGACCACATCTGCCACCGCCTCCAAATGGGGAAAGCGGCGCAGATCCACCGGGCGGCCCGTCACATTGGGCCACATGCCCACGGGGGTGGCGTTGATGATGACCTGGGGATCCGCCCGGTCGTAGACGTTTTCATAGTTCAGCTCGCCCGTGCGGGAGACCACGGCGATCTCCGATGCACCCCGGGCCCGGGCCACCGCCCGGACGGTTAGGGAGGTGGAGCCGCTGCCCAAAATCAGCAGCCGCTTGCCGCTCAGGGAGATGCCCGCCCGGTCCAGGCAGTAGGCCAGGCCGTCAAAGTCGGTGTTGTAGCCCACCAGGCGGCCGTCCCGGCATACCAGCGTGTTGACGCAGCCGATGGCCCGGGCCTTTTCGTCGATGACATCGCAGTAGGGCATCACCGTGCGTTTGTAGGGGATGGTGACATTGACTCCGTCGAAGGAGCGCTCACGCAAAAAGCGATCCAGCTCCGTTCGGTCCATGGGCAGCATGTCATAGCGCTGGGCCCACAGGTGTTCATGAATGGTTTTGGAAAAGCTATGGCCCAGCTTCTCTCCGATCAGTCCGTACAAAGGCGTCCGCCTCCTCTCGTTGGTTTGCGTTACAGCTCCGAATAGCTGCCCAGGAACACGAAGGTCTCCGGGGAGGCGTCCAGCTCCGCCAGCAGATTGCGGACACTCTCGTCGTAAACGCTGGCCTCGATGTCGGCGTAGAAGGTGAACTCGAAGTCCAGCCCGGGGATGGGGCGGCTCTCCAGCTTGGTCAGGTTCAGCCCGTGGGCCGCCAGACGGGACAGGAGGGAGGCCAGGGAGCCGGGCCGGTGGGGCAGCCGGAAGAGGATGCTGATGCGGCTGGCTCCGGGGAAGATCTGCATGTTCTTGGCGATGCAGATGAAGCGGGTGTAGTTATTGTCGCTGTCCTGGATGCCGCTGGCGGCCACATAGAGGCCGTACTGCTCGGCACAGCCGGAGGAGGCGATGGCGGCCAGGTCGTCCCGGTCGGACTCGGCCACCAGCTTGGCGGCAGCGGCAGTGTTTTCGCACACGGTGACCTTCACGTTGGGGCCCAGGGTCTTGATGAATTCGGCGCACTGGCCCAGAGCCTGCTCGTGGGAGATCACCTCCCGGATGGCGGAGAGGTCGGTCTTGCGCCGGGTCAGCAGGGAGTGGTGGACCTGGAGGCGCACGGTGCGGACGATGTAGAACCGGTTTTCCTCACCGATGAGGTCATAGACCTCGTTGACAGAGCCGTGGAGGCTATTTTCAATGGGCAGCACGCCGTACTGGCAAAGGCCCTTGTCCACGGCCCGGATCACGTCGGCGAAGGAGTTGAAGTACATGAGCCGGGGCATGGAGAAAAGCCGGTCGGCGGCGAACTGGGCGTAGGCACCCTCCCGGCCCTGGCAGGCCACGGTGGCCTTGGCAGGGAAGAGCTGAGGGGTCTCCTGAAGGGCCTTTTCGATCTGGGCGGGCAGGGTGGACTGCCAGCGCATCTTGCCTGCCTGGTGGTCACGGCTCAGGTCAAAGATCTGGTTGAACAGGCTCTTGACATAGCTCTGCATCTCCTCGGGGCAGTTCTCCGTGACGCGACTGACGATGTCCCGCTCCCGGCCCCGGTCCAGCAGGGGAAGGTTGTTTGCGATCTTGTAGTCGGCCATCTGGCCGCACAGCTCCATGCGCCGGACGAACAGCCCGGTAAGCTGGTCATCCAGGGTGTCGATCTCCTTGCGAATCTCCAATCTATCCATTACTGATGTGCTCCTTCCAAAAGATTCCAGATAGTCAGTGCCGCGGCGGCCTCGATGACCGGTACGGCCCGGGGCACGATGCAGGGGTCGTGCCGGCCCTTGATGGTGAGGGTGGTCTCCTCTCCCGTGCGGAAGTTGACGGTTGCCTGGGGGCGGGAGATGGAGGGGGTGGGTTTGATGGCGGCGGTGAAGACCACGGGCATCCCGTTGGAGATGCCGCCGTTGATGCCGCCGTTGTGGTTGGTGCGGGTGCGGACGGTGCCGCCGTCCATGCAGAAGGGGTCGTTGGCCTGACTGCCCCGCATTTGGGCCAGGGCAAAGCCTGCGCCGAAGGCCACGCCCTTGACGGCGGGCACGGCGAAGAGGGCCCGGGCCAGCTCGCCTTCCAGGTTCTCCCCGAAGTCCGGGCTGCCCACACCCGCGGGCAGGCCCAGCACGGCGCATTGGATCACGCCGCCGATGCTGTCGCACGCCTGCCGGGCGGCTAAGATGGCCACCTCCATGGCGGGCCCCATGGCCTCGCTGAGGACGGGGACGGGCCGCAGCGCCGCCTGATGCAGCAGCTCCGGCGTCACGTCCGGCAGATCGAGAAGGTCCGTGTCCTCCAGGTCTAGGCCCAGGGACAGGATGTGGGCGCCTACGCTGACGCCCTTTTGGGCCAGCAGCTGCTTGGCGATGGCCCCCGCCGCCACCAGCGGGGCGGTCAGGCGGCCGGAGAAATGGCCGCCGCCCCGGTAGTCGCCGCAGCCCCGGGAGGCCACGAAGCCGGTGTAGTCGGCGTGGCCCGGCCGGGCCAGGTCCCGGGTGGCGGCGTAGTCTGAGGAGTGCTGGTCCGTGTTGCGGATCACGGCGCACAAAGGGGCGCCGGTGGTCTTTCCCTGGAAGAGGCCGGAGAGGAACTCCACCTGGTCCGCCTCCTTCCGGGCGGTGGCCATGGGGCTCTTGCCCGGGGCCCGGCGGCCCAGGTCAAAGGCCATGGCCTCCAGGTCCACTGTGAGTCCCGGGGGCACGTCCTGCAGCACCACGCCGATGGCCGGTCCGTGGGACTCTCCGAAAATCGTATAGCGCATGGTCACGACTCCTCCTTCCATTGGATGCGGCCTCCCAGGGCCTCGTAGTCTGCCCAGAAGGAGGGATAGGATTTGCTCACCGCCTCCGCGCCGCGGATGACCACGGGTCCGGAGCAGGCGGTGGCGGCCACCGCCGCCGCCATGACGATGCGGTGGTCGTTGGCCCCGTCCACGGTGCCGCCGGTGAGGGCGCCGCCGGAGACGGTCAGGGAATCCTGGCTGGTCTCCGCCCGGCCTCCCAGGGCAGTGAGCAGAGCGGCGGTGGTCTCCAGCCGGTCGCTCTCCTTGAGCCGCAGACGGGCGGCGCCGGTAAAGCGGGTGACGCCCTGCCGAACGGCGGCCATCACCGCCAGAGGCGGCAGCAGGTCAGGACAGCCCGACACGTCGATCTCGGTGTCTCCGGGGCGGGCAAGGGTCCAGTAGAGGGAAGCGATGACCCGGTCGCCCTGGGTAGAGGTGGGAGAGAGGCCCAAGGGGGTGACGGCGTTGTCCAGAAAGGCCGCTGCGTACCAGAAGGCCGCCTGGGACCAGTCCGCCTCTACCGCCTGTTCCAGGGGACGATAGATGCCGGGGGAGACTGAAAAGGCAGTGGTGGGAGTTGCCAGCTCCTCCACCGTCACCCTGGCACTGGCCAGGGCATCCAGGGTCATGTTGATATAGTCCCGGCTCTCTACGGCGGTGGTGGAGACGATGGTGCTCTTGCCGCTTAGCAAGGGCAGGGCAAAGAGCAATCCCGTGAAGAACTGACTGGACACGTTGCCCGGCAGGCGGTACTCTCCGGGGGTCAGCTGCCCCTGGACGGTGAGGGTGTTACCCTCCCGGAAAAAGGTGATGCCCTTGGCCCGAAAAAGGTCGAAATAAGGCCCCTGGGGGCGGTCCATCAGCCGTCCCTGACCGGTGAACACACCGCCGCCCGCCGTTGCCAGGGCCACGGGGATCAAAAAGCGCAGCGTGGAGCCGGACTCGCCGCAGTCCATCCGGGGCAGCCGTTCCAGCCGGGCCCGGCCGCCTATGCCGGTGATGCGGAGGGAGGAGCCCTCCCGGACCCAGGAGGCACCCAGGGCCTTCATGCACTGCAAAGTGGCCCGGATGTCCTGGGACAGGACCACATGGGAAATGGTGCTGACGCCCTGGGCCAGGGCGGCGCACAGCAGCAGCCGGTGGGCTTGGGATTTGGAGGGGGGCGGCGTGACGGAGCCGGAGAGACGGGAGGGAGTGATACGCACATCCATGGCCTTACACCTCCCGATTGTCGGAGAGGACCTTCAGGGTCCGGCCCTCCCGCAGCAGCCCCTCCAGGGCGTCCCAGTCATTGGCCTCCAGAGCCTGAATGTAGTCGCTCAGATGGCCCTGAAGCTCCCGCAGCTCCCACAGCAGATTCTCACGGTTCTCCAAAAACAGCTCCGTCCACATGGGCTCGTTGAGAAAGGCCACCCGGGTCATGTCCTTGAAGCTGCCGGCGGAAAAGCCCACATAGTTCTGGGCCGTGGGGCTCTTGATGTAGGCGGAGGACACCACGTGGGCCAGCTGGGAGGTGTAGGCGATGGTGCGGTCGTGCTCCTGGGCGGTGGTGTATTTGACGCCGCCGAAGCCGATCTCCCGGCACAGCTCCTCCACCATGGTCCGTACCCGGGGGGGATAATCCTCTCCGGGCACCACCAGCATGGAGGCCCCGTCAAAGAGGTTGGGGCGGCTGGCGGCATAGCCCATCTTCTCCGTGCCGGCCATGGGGTGGCCGCCTACGAAGGTGAAGCCCCACTGCCGGGACAGGGCCTGGCCGGCGGTGCAGACCTTGGCCTTGGTGCCGGCGCAGTCCAGCACCACCGTGTGGCGGCTGAGCCGGGGCGCATGGTCCGTCAGACACTGGATGATGGCCTGGGGCCGCATGGCCAGAAGCAGGATGTCACAGCGGGGAAGGGCGTCGTCTGTCAGGGCTTCGGCCACCACGCCCTCTGCCAGGGCCCGGTCCAGCACCGCCTGATCCTGATCGAAGCCCAGCAGGTGGTGGTCGGTCTTTTGCCGCAGGGCCTTGGCAAGGGACCCGCCGATGAGGCCCAGGCCCACGATTCCGATGTTCATGGCGTTTCCTCCTGTTTCGTGGGGTTACTCGTCCAGCAGACCCGGACGGATGGCCGCCAGGGAGGCGGTCAGGTCGTCGAAGGCGTCGGGGGTCAGGGACTGGGCGCCGTCACACTTGGCCCGGGGCGGGTCATTGTGGACCTCCACCATCAGCCCGTCGGCGCCTACGGCCACGGCGCCCAGGGACATGGGCTTGACCATCCAGGCGATGCCGGTGGCATGGCTGGGGTCCACAATGACGGGCAGGTGGCTCATGTGGTGGATCATGGGGACGGCGGACAGGTCCAGGGTGTTGCGGGTGGCGGTCTCGAAGGTGCGGATGCCCCGCTCACAGAGGATGACCTGCTCATTGCCGCCGGCCAGAATGTACTCGGCGCTCATGAGCCACTCCTGGAGGGTGTTGGCCAGACCCCGCTTGAGCAAAATGGGCTTGTTGGTGCGGCCCAGCTCCTTGAGGAGGGAGAAGTTCTGCATGTTCCGGGCCCCCACCTGGATCACATCCACGTCGGCGAAGAGATCCAGCTGACTCAGCTCCATGATCTCGGTGACGATGGGCAGGCCCGTGTGGCGCTTGGCCTGAAGCAGCAGCCGGATGCCCTCATCCTCCAGACCCTGGAAGGAGTAGGGGGAGGTCCGGGGCTTGAAAGCGCCGCCCCGCAGCAGCTTGGCGCCGGCGGCCTTCACCCGCTCGGCCACCAGGCAGATCTGCTCCTCGCTCTCCACAGAGCAGGGGCCGGCCATAATGGCGAAGTGGCCGCCGCCGATCTTGGTGCCGTTTTCCAGCTCCACCACAGTGTCCTGGGGGTGCATCTTCCGGTTGGCGAACTTATAGGGCTCCTGGACCCGGCGCACGTCCTCCACGATATCCATGGCCCGGATCAGGTCGATGTCGATGACGGTGGTGTCGCCCACCAACCCCAAAATGGTGTGGGTGGAGCCCTGGGAGGTGTGAATATCCAGGCCGAAGCCCTTGATCCATTCGATCAGATTTTCGGCTTGAACGGGATCGGGATTGGGTTTGAGAATGACGATCATGACACATGCTCCTTATAAGAAAAATTTACAAAAGTCACGAGAAAAAATAAAAAAGCCGCAGTTTGCACTGCGGCTTTCCGATGGCGGACCGAATTTTTCTCTGTCAATGGTCCCTATCTGCTCATCTTAGCGCAGCGCGAATCAGCCTTACCCATAAAGTAATAGGTAAAGCTAAAGTAATAGGCGTATGCGCTTGTGCAGACGACAGAGTTCATAACAGTCTCCTATTGCGTAGAATCTGACAAGAGAATAGACCTTTTTTTCCAAAAAGTCAATGTCATCCCATGAAAAACAGGCGTTCACAGATAAAAGACTGGCAAAGTACACAACGATAGCAAAAAAATAAGAAGAGAACCTGTGCAGAAGTGCAATATCTTTTCCGGGAATATAAAATTCTTCTTGCGTCCTGCAAGGGATGTGATAATATGTGTATAAATAAGGTCAGACATCACAAGAAAAAATGAACTACCCAACTGGGCAGAAAGGAGCATCCTTATGGCGCAAAGACGTGAAAAGCGGTCTGAATGGGCTTCCAATCGGCTCTATGAGATGATCGTCTACGAAAAGCAGTACGAGCCCGGCAGCAAGCTGCCCAATGAAAATGAGATGTCTGCCGCGCTGGAAGTCAGCCGCACCACCTTGCGGGAGGCGGTATCCTTTCTGGTGGCCCAGGGGGTGCTGGAGATCCGCCGGGGAAAGGGAACCTTTGTCTCCCAGAGCCTACCCCAGAACACCATGGATTTCAGTGCCTTTCAGAACATGCGCTCGAAAATTCGGGTGAAGGACCTGTTTGAGATGCGGCTGATCTTCGAGCCTTACACCGCTGCCCTGGCCTGCGAGCGGGCAACTGACGGGGAGCTGGAGCAGATCGGCCGCCAGTTTGACCGGGTGGTTCAGGTGGCCCAGGAGGGCGGCAACTGGTCCTATGAGGACCTGGAGCTGCACCTGGCCATCACCAAGGCCTCCCACAATGAATATATGCGCAACCTTTACCATATCATCAACAGCGCTGTGGAGGAGATCCTCCAGATTTCTCCCAACCGCAAGGAACTGGAGAATATTGCACTGTCTGATAATGAAAGTGTCCGCTATTTCCTCATGCGCCGGGACGCGGAGGGGGCGCGGCTGGCCATGACCATCCACATGAAACACATCATCGACACATTGCAGGTGTAATTGGAAAAGGAACACAGATTTGTCGTCTGAGCGGGATGCCTTCGGGTATCCCGCTCTATTTTTATACTAAGTAAACGATTGCGCCTGTGTAATTTTGCACAAAAGCCTGACAAGGTGTTTTCCAAATAAGGACATTTTAAAATTAAATTGTGCGCTCAATGGAGATAAAAGTGAAAAACTAGATAAAAAATCTGAACGGGATTTATCCAAAATACTGAAAATCTTAGCAAAATCTTGACGCGAATGGAAATAGGGACTAAGATACGCTTTGGTAAATGTGAACGAATTATGACCTTGTGCGCCGCAGTGAGTGTGGCGGTCCTCCGCCAATTGTTTTAGTCCGCGGGTGAGGAACAGTAAGACAACACGGGCAGAAAGGAATCCAGCGCATGACGAAGGAAGAGGTATTGGAAAGACTGGTGGGCGCCTATACGGCCTACTTCAACATCCGCCGGGATACGGAGTTGGATGGCCTGCCGGTGGCTATGGACGCGGAGTATCACGTCCACAATGAGCAGTATGTGCTCAGCCGGGAGGCAAAGCTCTGGGAGGCGGAAAATGACGAGTACGCCTTCGTGGTGATGCTGGAGGAGCTGAATCCGGAGAACCTCCGGGCTTACTATGACGCCGTTTTGAAAGAGGGCATGGACCGGGTGGATCCCCGGGCCAACCATATGCGCACCGACATCACTATGCTGGTGCTGGCGGACCGGATCCAGCCGGAGGCGGCGGCAGCCCTCAAAAAGCTCAAGTACTCCAAGAGCTTTCTCTTCACCCTTCGGGGCTGGGCCCAGTTCCGGGCCGCGGCGCTGGAGGTGTCCACGGGCCAGACCTATGCCAATGGGCTGGGCAGGGCGGTGCTCAAGGACCTGGGACGGCACTTGAGCGTCTGATCAGTTTGGTATAAAGCGTTGGTGTGAGCGCTTTATATAGAAAGTATCAACCTGGCAAAAACGCAAAGAAAGGGAGATCAAACAATGAATGCATTGGTACTTCTTGTGATCGGCCTTGCGGTTTTGATCGTCGGCTATCTGACCTATGGTCGCTGGCTGGCCAAGACCTGGGGTGTCGATCCCAGCAGAGAGACCCCTGCGCACGAGCTGGAGGACGGCAATGACTATTGCCCCGCCAAGGCTCCTGTGCTGCTGGGCCATCACTTTTCCTCCATCGCCGGTGCCGGCCCCATCAACGGCCCCATTCAGGCCGCTGTCTTCGGCTGGGTGCCTGTGTTCCTGTGGGTGCTGATCGGCGGCGTGTTCTTCGGTGCTGTCCATGACTTCGGCGCCCTGTTCGCCTCCATCCGCCACAAGGGCCAGTCCATCGGTGAGGTCATCGGTGAGAACATCGGGCCCCGGGCCAAGAAGCTGTTCACCATCTTCGGCTACCTGGTTCTGGTGCTGGTGGTGGCTGCCTTCGCCTCCATCGTGGCCTCCACCTTCGACGGCTTTGACGCCAACAATGCGGAAGTCATCGCCAACGGCCGGACCGCCAGCATTTCCCTGCTGTTCATCGTCCTGGCCATCATCTTCGGCTTCTGCGTCTACCGCAAGAACGCCCCTCTGGGCATCTCCACCATCATCGGCGTGGTGGGCATCGTCATCATCACCGTTATCGGTATGAACTTCCCCATCTATGTGGAGAGCAACACCTGGATGATCATCCTGGGCATCTACATCCTGGTGGCTTCTGTCACCCCTGTGTGGATTTTGCTGCAGCCCCGTGACTATCTGAGCTCCTTCCTGCTCTACTTCATGATGGCCGTGGCCTTCATTGGCATCGTGGCTGCCCATCCCACTCTGGAGATCCCCGCCTTCACCGGCATGACCGACCAGATCACCACCCTGGGCAACCTGTTCCCCGCTCTGTTTATCACTATCGCCTGCGGCGCTATTTCCGGCTTCCACTCTCTGGTGGGTTCCGGTACCACTGCCAAGCAGCTCAACAGTGAGAAGGACGCTCTGCCCATCGGCTACGGTGCCATGCTCATCGAGTGCGCCCTGGCCATCATTTCCCTGATCGCCGTGGGCTACGGCTGGAGCGCCTATGTGGACGGCTCCATCCGCACCCCCACCGCCGTGTTCGCCAACGGCATCTCCAGCATGATCGCCACTATCCCCGGCCTGGCCGGCTCCAAGGACACCCTGTACTCTCTGCTGGTGCTGGCTGTGTCCGTGTTCTGCCTGACCTCTCTGGATACCGCCACTCGTCTGGCCCGCTATATGTTCCAGGAGCTGTGGCTGGCACCTGGTGAGACCGTGAAGGACGCCAAGGGCTGGAAGGCTGTTCTGACCAATCCGTATGTGGCCACCGTCATCACCGTGGTCATCGGCATCGGCCTGGGCATGACCGGTTACAGCCTGATTTGGCCTCTGTTCGGCGCTGCCAACCAGCTGCTGGCCGCTCTGGCTCTGCTGGCTGTGTGCTGCTGGCTGGGCAACATCGGCAAGAACAACAAGATGTTCTACATCCCCATGGTGTTCATGCTGGTCATGACCCTGTGGTCCCTGATCAACACCATGATCGCCAAGTTCGGCGCCATCGCCAGCGGCAATGCCGACGTCATCACCGCTGCCGGCGGCTCCGCTGCCTGCTACATCCAGGGCATCTTCGGCGCGATTCTCTTCATCCTGGCCATCTTCCTGGTCATCGAGGGATTCGGCGCTCTGTCCAAGAATGGCAAGAAGGCTTCCGCTGCCAAATAAGGCCAGTGTTGTCTGACAACGCATCACTTGCACCAAATCAATTGGGCACAAGGACCTCTCTGGTCCTTGTGCCCAATTTTTTTCTCTCCGGCCTGTATGAGTCACCAAAAAATGCAAAATACACAAAAACTGCATTGACATCAGGAGCAGAAAGGGGTATTATGACATCAGACAACAATAAAAGTACTTAGACAACCCTTGGGCGGCCGAGAGGCACCAAGGGGGACAGGGAGGTCAGACAATGCAGGTTCCTTTGAAGGTGTTGGCACCTCAGATCGAGAAGGCGAAGCTGGTGCTGATCACCGGCCATTACGGCAGTGGAAAAACCGAATTCTCCGTCAATCTGGCTTTGCAGGCGGCAGAATGCCCCCAGAAGCTGGCTCTGGCGGATTTGGACATTGTCAACCCCTATTTCCGCTCCCGAGAGCGGAAGGAGCAGCTGGATGCCCGGGGCATCCGGCTCATTGCCTCGTCTCAGGCCTGCACCGATGCGGATGTGCCGTCGCTGCCGGCCGATGTTTTTGCTCTCTTTCAGGACCCGGATCTGTACGGGATCGTGGATGTGGGCGGTGACCCGGACGGAGCCCGGGTGCTGGCCCGGTTCCAGCCCCAGATCATGGCCACGCCCCACGAGATGCTCTGCGTAGTCAACGCCAACCGTCCCGAGACCCGGGACGCGGATCGGGCGGTGAGCTATCTGCGGGCCATCGAGGCCACCTGCGGTGTCCCCATGACAGGTCTGGTGAACAACACCCACCTGTGCGGTGAGACCACGGTGGAGGAGATCCTGAAGGGTGCCCGGCTGGTTCGGGAGGTATCGGAGCGGACGGGGCTGCCGGTGGTATGCCATGTGGTGGTCAAGGCGCTGTGCGGTGAGAAGATGCTTGCCGGACTGCCCCTTTTCCCCATTGACATTTATATGAAAAAACCTTGGGAATGAGGAAGCGCCAGGAAGGAGGCAAAAGTATGACAGCAAAGGTTACTTTTGACCAGGAGCGTTGCAAAGGATGCGAGTTGTGCACGGCCGTCTGCCCGAAACACATTGTGGTGATTGATAAAGATACCATCAATAGCAAGGGCTATCATCCGGCGACGGTCTCCGACATGAGCCAGTGCATTGCCTGCGCCAGCTGCGCCAGGATGTGCCCCGACTCCGTGATCACGGTTGAGAAAGAGTAAAGGAGGAATCACTGTGGCGAAAGAACTTTGGAAAGGCAATGAGGCCATCGCGGAGGCTGCAATTCGCGCTGGCTGTGATTGCTTCTTTGGTTACCCCATCACCCCGCAGAGCGAGGTTCCCGAGTATATGTCTTTGCATATGCCGGAGCATGGAAAGGTGTTCGTGCAGTCCGAGTCCGAGGTGGCCGCCATCAACATGGTGTACGGTGCCGCTGGTGCCGGTATGCGGGCCATGACCTCTTCTTCCTCTCCCGGTATCAGCCTCAAGCAGGAGGGCATCACCTATCTGGCTGGCGCTGAGCTGCCTGCCGTCATCGTCAACTGCATGCGCGGCGGCCCGGGCCTGGGCACCATCCAGCCCGGTCAGGGCGACTACTACCAGGCCACCCGCGGCGGCGGCAACGGCGACTACCGCACCGTGGTCCTGGCACCCAGCAACATCCAGGAGGCCGTGGACTTCACCCAGGAGGCCTTTGACATCGCCGACCAGTACCGCAACCCGGTCATGGTGGTCTGCGACGGTCTGATCGGCCAGATGATGGAGCCCATCGAGTGGAAGGAGATCCCCAAGCGCAACCTGGCTCCCAAGGATTGGGCCACCACCGGCAAGCACGGCCGGGATCACACCAACGTGATCAACTCCCTGTTCATCGACCCCAACGAGTGCGACGTACATAACGACCATCTGGCCGCCAAGTATGCGGAGATGGAGAAGAACGAAGTCCGCTGGGATGAGCACAACTGCGAGGACGCCGAGGTCATCATCACCGCCTACGGCACGCCTGCCCGTATCGCCCTGACGGTGATCGAGCAGCTGCGCGAGGAGGGTGTGAAGGCCGGTCTGTTCCGTCCCATCACCCTGTGGCCCTTCCCCGAGAAGGCGCTGCATGACCTGGCCGCCAAGCCTCAGGTGAAGGCCTTTGTGGACGTGGAGATGAGCTCCACCGGCCAGATGATCGACGATGTCCGCCTGGCCGTGGAAGGCCAGAAGCCCATCAGCTACCTGGGCCACGCCGGCGGCGTGATGCCCACCGTGGAAGAGATGGTAGAAGCGGCCAAGAAGGCCTTGAAGGAGGTCAAGTAATATGGCAATCGTATATCAGAAGTCCGCAGGATTGACCGACAAGCAGCTGCACTACTGCCCCGGCTGCCACCACGGCATCATCCATAAGCTGGTGGCCGAGTCCCTGGTGGAGCTGGGCCTTCTGGACGACGCCATCGGCGTCTGCCCCGTAGGCTGCTCGGTGTTTGCCTATAACTACTTCAACTGCGATATGCAGGAGGCCGCCCATGGCCGCGCTCCCGCTGTCGCCACCGGTATCAAGCGCACCCATCCCACGCAGCCGGTGTTCACCTACCAGGGCGACGGCGACCTGGCCTCCATCGGTACGGCCGAGATCGTCCACGCTGCCATGCGCGGTGAGAAGTTCACCACCATTTTCGTCAACAATGCCATTTACGGCATGACCGGCGGCCAGATGGCCCCCACCACCCTGATCGGCCAGAAGGCCACCACCTGCCCCCTGGGCCGTACCAAGGAGCAGGCCGGTATGCCCATCCGCATGGCGGAGATGCTGTCCACTCTGGACGGCTGCGTCTACGCCGAGCGCGTCTGTGTTGCCGATATGGCCAACCTGAACAAGGCCAAGAAGGCCATCAAGAAGGCTTTCCAGCTGCAGATGGAGAACAAGGGCTTCACCTTCGTGGAAGTTCTGTCCACCTGCCCCACCAACTGGGGTATGACGCCGCTGAAGGCTGTGGAGTGGCTCAAGGAGAACATGGCCGCTTACTATCCTCTGGGCGTGGTTAAGGACATCGAAACGGAGGCGAAGTAAGATGAAGAAAGAAATCATCATTTCCGGTTTCGGCGGCCAGGGCGTTATGTCCATTGGCAAGAACCTGGTAGAGGCCGGCATGGCCGAAGGCTTCCAGGTCACCTGGGCTCCCTCTTACGGCCCCGAGATGCGCGGCGGCACCGCCAACTGCTCCGTGGTGCTCTCCGATAAGCCTGTGGGCTCCCCCGTGTTCAGCTTCCCCACGGAGTTGATCGCCATGAACGGCCCCTCCATCGACAAGTTTGCTCCCACCGTTGTCAGCGGCGGCCTGGTGCTGGTCAACAGCTCCGTGGTCAGCAAGAAGGTGGAGCGCTCCGATGTGAAGGCGCTGTACGTCCCCTGCGAGGGCATCGCCTATGAAGTGGGCAACCCCAAGGTGGCCAACATGGTCATGCTGGGCGCCTATGTGGCAGCCACCGGCGCCCTCAAGCCCGAGACCATCGAGCAGATGATCCACGAGATGTTCACCGGCCCCAAGGCCAAGCTGGTGCCGCTGAACCTGGAGGCTCTCAAGCGCGGAATGGCTTGCGCACAGTAAGTTTTTCCTATATACTGGAGAAGATAAAGCAAAAGAAGCCCCTAAGGGCTTCTTTTGCTACCTCAAAGAAAAAGGAATAAGGAACGGTTTTGCCTATGAAGTCTGTATTGGAACAGTACCAGGAAAAAAAGATGACCCCGGAGGAGATTGCCGCCCGTATTCCGGACGGCAGCGTGGTCCTCTGTGACGCCGCCCTATCCCAGCCCATCGGGATCATCAACGCCATTGCCGCCCAGGCCAAGGAGCAGCACTATCAGGATCTGAGCCAGCATATCCTGCTGGACAGCTATCCCATGCCCTTCTATGATGGGGAGAGCACGCCGGCCTACCACGCCACCAGCTGGTTCTCCAGCGCCGGCGCCCGGAAGGCCATCAACCTGGGTCAGGCAGATGTTATGCCCTGCTATTACCGGGATATGCCCCAGCTGATCCGTCAGCAGGAGCGGATCGATGCCTTCTGTGTGGTGGTGGGTCCCATGGACAAGCACGGCTGGTTCAGCCTGAGCACCGTGGGCTCCTTCACCGTGGCAGCCATGGAAAAGGCCAGCCACATCTATTTGGAGGTCAATGACCAGATGCCTCGGGTGGCCACTGCGCCCATCGTCCACATCTCCCAGGTGGACGGCCTGTGCGAGATCTCCCGTCCTCTGGTGTGCTCTCAGCCCCCTGCGGTGGATGACGTCAGCCGCACCATCGGCGGCCTCATCGCCGAGGAGGTGCCCAACGGCGCCACGCTGCAGCTGGGCATCGGCGCTGTGCCCGAGGCGGTGGGCATGTTTCTGAAGGACAAGCACCACCTGGGCATCCACACGGAGCTCTTCGCCGACAGTCTGGTGGAGCTGCTGGAGTGCGGCGCGGCGGACAACACGCTCAAGCCCATCCACCGGGGCAAGACGGTGCTGACCTTCGCCCTGGGCACCCAGAAGGTCTACGACTTCCTGGATGACAACCACTCGGTGGAGGTGCTGCCGGTGGACTATGTGAACAACCCGGCAGTGATTGCCCAGCACCCCAACTTCGTCTCCGTCAACGCGGCGCTGGAGGTGGACTTCTTCGGCCAGGTCTGCGCCGAGTCCATCGGCACTCGCCACGTCTCCGGCAGCGGCGGCCAGGTGGACTATGTCCGGGGCGCCACCCAGTCTGAGGGGGGCAAGAGCTTCATCGCCTTCCCCTCCACCGCCAAGGGCGGCACGATCAGCCGGATTCGGGCCACGCTGACCCCCGGCGCCATCGTCACCACCAGCAAGAACGACGTGGACTATATTGTCACGGAGTACGGTGTGGCCAAGCTGCGGGGCAAGAGCCTGAGCCAGCGGGCCAAGGCTCTGATTGCCATCGCTCACCCCAAATTCCGGGAGGAGCTCACCGCCCAAGCCAAGAAAGAAAATATTATGATCTGATGGGGAAACACCAAAGGAGCAGCAGGGACCTGAGGGTCCTTGCTGCTCCTTTGGCGTTTTTAGGAGGTGTGCCGGAGACATCGCGCTGCGTGCGTCCGCATCCGGCGGGTGGGTGTCCGGTCGTATGGGTTGTATGGGGTTGAGAGAAGGAGCCTTTTTGTCAATGAGGGAAGAAGGGATTGGTTAGAAAGTGACAAGAAAAGAAACCGGATCGCCCTGTCTGGCATAGTTAGTTATTGCTAACTACAAATGGAATTTTACTTGCTTTTCCGCGATTTGTCAAGGGGGAAACATGGAGAAGAGAAAATTTAGAGGCTTTCACAAATTTTTTGGTGCACTTTTGTGGAAAACAAAGATACGCGGTAGAAAAACAGCCGCAAATTTCAAAAAGGGAAAAAAGAGACTTGACAAGAGGAGAGGGCGGCGCTTATAATAAGCCAAACTTCATTGAGGAAAACCGATGACAAAGACGAGTACCCTCGGGGAAGCCTTTCAGAGAGCCGCGGATGGTGGGATCGCGGCAGGGGGAGCCGGGGCGAATGGACTTTTGAGGGGGATGCCAACGGCCTTGGGCCCAGTAGCTACACGGGGACTCCGCCCGTTACCAGGGGAGCGCGGACTGATTGGGTCTGTGAAAGCGAGTGGGCGTGCTCGGCGGAGCGCGTCAATCCGGGTGGTACCGCAGAGGTTTGTCAGCCTTTGTCCCAGAGAAAACAGTTTCTGGGGCGAGGGCTTTTTTGCTGCCCTGCTCCAGTGCATACCAAGAAAAGGAGAGATGCAGCATGACCGACAAGAAGATTCCCCATCGCCTGTATTTGACCGAGGAGCAGATGCCCAAGCAGTGGTTCAACCTCCGCTCCGCCATGCCTGAGCAGCCGGACCCGCTGCTTGCTCCTGATACGCTGCGGCCGCTGGAGGAGAAGGACCTGTATCCCATCTTCTGCCAGGAGCTGGCCCACCAGGAGCTGGACGGCGCCACGGCCTATGTGGATATCCCCGAACCGGTGCAGGAGGTCTACCGGATGTACCGGCCTTCGCCTCTCATCCGGGCTTACAGCCTGGAGCGGGCCCTGGGGACCCCGGCCAAGATCTACTATAAGTTCGAGGGGAACAACACCTCCGGCTCCCATAAGCTCAACTCCGCCGTGGCCCAGGCCTATTACGCCAAGAAGCAGGGCCTGACCGGCGTCACCACGGAGACCGGTGCCGGCCAGTGGGGCACGGCCCTCAGCGAGGCCTGCAGCTACTTCGGCCTGACCTGCGATGTGTTCATGGTCAAGTGCTCCTACGAGCAAAAGCCCTTCCGCAAGGCGGTCATGCACGTCTTTGACGGACGTGTCACCGCCTCTCCCTCCCAGACCACGGAGGTGGGCCGGAAGATCCTGGCCCAGAACCCCAACACCACCGGCTCCCTGGGCTGTGCCATCTCGGAGGCGGTGGAGGCCGCGGTGACCAGCGGTGGGACCAAGCGGTATGTGCTGGGCTCTGTGCTCAACCAGGTGCTGCTGCACCAGTCCGTCATCGGACTGGAGTCCAAGCTGGCCATGGAGCAGCTGGGGGAGTACCCGGATGTGGTGGTGGGCTGCGCCGGCGGCGGGTCCAACCTGGGCGGCCTCATCGCCCCCTTTATGGCCGATAAGCTCCAGGGCAGGAAAAACCCCCGCATCGTGGCGGTGGAGCCGGCCTCCTGCCCCTCCCTGACCCGGGGCAAATACGCCTATGACTTCTGCGACACGGGCAGGGTCACGCCCCTGGCCCGGATGTACACCTTGGGCAGCAACTTCATCCCTGCGGCCAACCACGCCGGCGGCCTGCGCTACCACGGCATGAGCCCTATCCTCTCAAAGCTCTACCACGAGGGGTATATGGAGGCGGTGGCCTATGAGCAGTCCAAGGTCTTTGAGGCGGCGGTGTTCTTCGCCAAGCAGGAGACCATTCTCCCCGCCCCGGAGTCGGCTCACGCCATCCGCGGCGCCATCGACGAGGCCCTCAAGTGCAAGGAGAGCGGCGAGGAAAAGACCATCCTCTTCGGCCTCACCGGCACGGGCTATTTCGATATGACCGCCTATGAGGCCTTCCTGGCGGGCACCATGACCGACTATGTGCCCACGGACGAGGAGCTGCAAAAGGGATTTGACTCCCTGCCCGACATTCCCCAGAACCAAGGCCTCTAAGAGAGCGATACGCCGGGAGGGCGGAGCTTTAGCTCCGCCCTCCCGTTATTTTTTGCGAAAAAGCCCCGGTCGCATTGAGCGACCGGGGGCAGATGGAAAGCGGGATACAGCGCTTACCGGCTCAGCTCCAGCTGGATGGCACCGGCTTTGGCCATGGTATTGTCCTGGGAGGGAGTGGTGGCTTCGCTGCGCTTGACCACAGCGGCCAGCTCCTCCACCGCGGCGGCGGCCATTTCGTCCACCATGTGCTGTTCTTCGGTGGCTACTTCCAGCGGGCGGCTGTGCTTCATCTCAAAGTGGAGCATCACGGCCATCATCGCCCGCAGAATGATGATGGCACCCAGCAAAATCAGCTCAGAGATATCGCTGACAATGACAGTCTTGAGCAGCTCGGCGGCCATCTTGAAACTCAAGCTGGTGGCCAGGCCGTTGGCCAGCTGAAACTTGGCATTGCTGGGGGTCCGGCGAATCAGGCTCTTCATATAATTATAGAAGGCTGAAATAACCGTGATCACCACAATAAAAATGCCAATAAGTTCGCAGGCGGCACTGATGGAAGGGACGATGGTTTCGATAAAATGATGTAGCATAGGAACCTCCTTGGTCGTGTCAGGCGCAGGGGGTGTATTCGGCGAAAATTTTTACGCCTTCTTAACTCTTATGATACCGGAAAGAGGAAAAGAAGTAAAGAAAAAATTTTCGGTATTAGAAAAAAAGATGGGAAAAGTTTCTTCAAAATAAACATTTATCCAATGAATGTGTCGTGCAAAGAAATTCAACTTGCTGAGAGATGAAAGTGGAGACGAAGAGAGGGCAAATGGGAGGAGATCAGTGGGAGCGGAAGGGCACTGCCCGGTGGGAAAAGCGAGAAAACCGGTGGGAGATCCGGCGGCAGTTCTGGCCGGCAGCGGCGGAATTTGTCCAAGGAGACAGGAGACGATGAAACGGGAAAAGCGAAGGGGGCAGCAGGAAAAGTGACGGCAGATAGGGCTGGCAGCACCAAATTTTTGATAAAAATGACGGAACAGGGGAGAGGAGCGGAGAAGGGTCTATGGAAAATGCCCGTTGACTTTTACCTGGCAAAGGTTGTAAATTTGATACAATCACCCTTTTACAGGGAGAAGAAAAAGTAGCTTTCCCCCAAAGGGAGACCGGTCAGGAGTCTGACAGCGGGAAACCGCTGCGAACAGCATGGGAAACCGGGACTGTACGCCGCGGCTTTGCCAGCTCCGCCTTGGACCGGAGTGTGGGAAAGCCGCGTTTTGTTTTCTGCGTTCTGGGGAGAGGAAATGTATGAATATTCAAAAATGGGAGGTATACGCATGAATATCCGCTTTGAAAAGGCCGCTGCGCTCAAGCCCAAGCCCGACGTCAGCAAGGTAAAGTTCGGCAGTGTTTACAGCGACTACATGTTTATGATGGATTGGACCGTGGACGACGGTTGGCAGGATCCCCGCATTGTCCCCTTCGAGGACCTGAACCTGAGCCCCGCCGCGCTGGTGTTCCACTATGCTCTGGAGGTCTTTGAGGGTCTGAAGGCCTACCGGACCCCCGAGGGCAAGATCCAGATGTTCCGGGTGGACGAGAACGGCAAGCGCATGGCCAACTCCGCTGTGCGTATGTCTCTGCCTCCTGTGCCCGTGGAGACGTTTGTGGAGGCCGTGGAGGCCCTGGTCTCCGTGGAGCGGGATTGGGTCCCCAATCAGCCCGGTACCTCCCTGTATGTCCGTCCCGTTCTGATGGCGGTCAACCCTGATCTGGCCCTCCATGGCCCGGCCCACTGCCTGTTCTTCATCATCTGTTCCCCTGTGGGCAGCTACTATGCCGGCGGCCTCCAGTGCAACGCCATCCGCGTGGAGGAGCAGGATGTCCGCGCCGTCCGGGGCGGCACCGGCTTTGCCAAGTGCGGCGGCAACTACGCCTGCGCCCAGCGGGCTGCCAACCAGGCGGTGGCCGACGGTTACAGTGACGTGCTGTGGCTGGACGGTGTGGAGCGCCGCTTTGTGGAGGAAGTGGGCGGCATGAACATCATGTTCAAGAAGGGCAACACCGTCATGACGCCTCAGATCGCCACCGGTTCTGTCCTCCCCGGCATCACCCGCAAGTCCATCATCGATCTGCTCAAGGAGCAGGGCTATACCGTCGAGGAGAAGAAGATCGACATCGACGAGGTGGCCAAGGGATTGGAAGATGGCACCATCGACGAGATCTGGGGCTGCGGCACCGCTGCTGTCATCTCTCCCGTGGGCAAGCTGTGCATCCACGGCAAGGACTATGTCATCAACAACTTCGAGACCGGTCCTCTGGCACGGAAGCTGTATGACACCCTCACCGGCATCCAGTGGGGTACCGTGAAAGACACCCACGGCTGGATCTTCCCCATCCAGTAAATTTCATCTCAAAATAAAGAGAGGCGGACCGCTCAGCGGTCCGCCTCTTTTTCATGTTTTGCTGCGCTGGAGGGAGACACTCCTCACTGGGCCAACCGGCGAACGGTGCCCCGGGCGCAGTCCACCGCCACCTTGATCCCGTCGGGCAGCACCCGGGTGGCATAGGCGGCGCCGGTGATCACCGGCTTATCCAGGGTCAGACCCACGGTGGCGGCGTGGCTGTTGGCGCCGGACTCCTCGGCAATGATGGCCGCGGACTGGCGCATGGCGTCCAGCATGTCGTTGGTGGTGAAGGGGACCACCAGCACGTCGCCGGGATGGAACTTCTGCCGCACCTCGTCCGGCGTGCGGCAGACGCACAGAGGTCCGGTGACCGTGCGAGTGCCCACGCCCACGCCGGTGAGCAGGGAATCGCCCACCAGATGGACCTTGATCATGTTGGTGGTGCCGGGCACGCCCACAGGCAGTCCGGCGGTCAGCACCACCACGTCGCCGGCCTTGATGAGCCCGGCCTTCTGAGCCACCTCGGTGGCCATGGAGATCAGCTCATCGGTGTTTCGGGCGTAGGGCATCTGCAGCGGTGTGATGCCCCAGCTCAGGGCCAGCTGGCGCCGGACGGTCTCCTCCACCACGCAGGCGATGATGGGGGTGCCGGGGTGGAACTGGCTGACCAGCCGGGCAGTGGTGCCGCTGTGGCTGACGGTGAGGATAGCGTCGGCGCCGATGTCCATGGCGGTGGTGCAGGCGGCGTGGGCCGTGGCAGCGGCGATGCTCAGGTGCTTCTCCGCGGCGGCTGCCCGCATCCGCTTGCCGTAGTTGATGTCCGCCTCAGTGCGGCGGGCGATGGCGTCCATGGTGGCCACGGCCTCGGCGGGGTAGCGGCCGGCGGCCGTCTCACCGGAGAGCATGATGGCAGAGGTGCCGTCGTAGATGGCGTTGGCCACGTCGGTGATCTC
>CDTY01041354.1_pt1 | contig 35762 bp, 36 predicted proteins | sample 557731 | NCBI WGS metagenome assembly CDTY01 (sample SAMEA3182101, study PRJEB8094) | gut metagenome | biome: human; feature: gut; material: Stool; isolation source: human stool | place: Canada | collected 2013-02-12
GCAGCCACCATGCTTTTCCCTTTGGAAACATCAATTCCAACTGCGTTCATGTTACCCCTCCTTCTGATTGGATATGGCTTTCCGCCTTTTACTCATTGCTTGTTCAATCTCCTGGGTGACACGAACGCACCGAAGACGGTGGAACAACCTGCGCAAATCGAATGCTGCGAACGAGAGAGGCGGCTGACGGACTCCTCAGCGGGCGTGCTGGCCCAAGGTGATTACTGTCAGACCATTTACTCTCCCATTCTAACAGCTTCAGCTTTGAGATGGAAAAAGACGCGGCTGGCTGCCGCGCCTTAAACCGTAACTATATTGTAGGAGATGAATACTTGGCTGGCCCAGTTCCGGTCTTCGTTGGAGGCCCTGGCCCGGGAAGAGGCAGCGATGCATGGCACCGAGCTGCTGGAGCTGCTCATCGGGACGCTGGACTACATTCAGAAACGGTATCGCTCTCTCTTTGCGTTCCGGGAGATGTTTTACGATTTTATGGCCCATTGTGAGTCACCTATGGTGCAGGCCGCAGTTCGGTTCCTGAAGCAGATGGCAGAACAGGAAGAAGATTGCACCGTGTTCCTGCGGCGGTATCTGGCGGTCCTGGGCAATCTGACGCTGCGTAAGAAGGTACTTGGGTTCTGAAAAATCCGGGCCTGTCAATTTTCACTGGCAGGCCCGGATTTTGGCATACGCGTTGGCATCCGCCGGAACGAGTACAAGCATATTGGTGGTGATGACCTAGTAGTCGATAAGTCCGGCTATCCCTGCATCCGGGCCAGGGCGTGGCAAGGGTGGCAAGTATCAGGAGCAGCGGATCAGATTGGTATAAGGCTTTGGAACTCTTTATCTGTCAGGACAGATTTTCAGGAAAGTTGAAAAAGTATCGCTTCAACGATATACTGTTGCCAAATAGAATCGTATCGCTTTGCCGATATTTTAGTAAGGAGGCTACCAGCATGGACAGGACACTGACACTGTACCACGGCTCGTCTTTGATCCTGAAACGCCCCCAGCTTGGCAAGGGGAATCCGTTCCATGATTACGGCCTCGGCTTCTACTGCACGGAGACTTTGGAAGTGGCAAAAGAGTGGGCCTGTTCCATGGCACAGGATGGCTTTGTCAATCGGTATTCCTTCCGAACTGACGGCCTGTCCATTTTGAACCTCACCGATGGGAATTACACCATTCTGAACTGGCTTTCCATCCTTCTCATGAACCGTAAATTCAATCTCAGTTCCGATATTGCCGCCCAGGGCAAGGAATATCTGGTCAGCACCTTCCTCCCCCCTTATGAGGACTACGATGTCATCATAGGCTATCGTGCCGACGATTCCTACTTCTCCTTCGCCTCTGCATTTCTGAACAATACCATCTCTCTGGCACAATTTGAGCGGGCCATGTCTCTGGGAAAGCCGGGAGAACAGGTCGTCCTGAAATCGGAGCAATCATTCTCCCACTTGCGTTTTGAAGAGAGCATCCATGCGGAGGGCACTATTTACTACCACAAGAAGGTAACCAGGGACAGCGAGGCACGAGCAGCCTTTTATGCGGAGTGCAAAGCACCCCTGGTCCCGGATGCAGTCTACATGATCGACATTCTCAGAGAAAGGTGGAAGAACCATGACGCCCGCTTACGCGGAACTATACCTGAATGACGCCATGCGCGCTATGGGAGAGATGCTGGACTACGCAGTCCATGACTGTGGGTGTGACGGGGATTTGTTTTTCACGCAATTTCTCTCTTCCGGTATCGCAAAACAGTTTGAGCGCGGCAACCCGAAGTTTGTGGGCGGCATGTCCGGTGTGGAGCTTGCCCTTGAGGTGTTCCGTCGAACTACCGATCAGATCCCCGATGTGGACGCAAGCGCATACGGGGAAAAGTCGCCAGAATACTGGGCAGGCTGGAGTCTCGCCTACTACCAGCGGGCGAGCGGGATGCCGTTTCGTGAGATCGTCTCCCACGGACTGACGGGGAGCACAGTCTGTTCCATGTACTTGCTGCACGAAGCGGACATCCGCAAGTTTGCAGAGGCAGCGGACAAGGTGATTCAGGAAAATCTCGCTGGAGGATCTGATTGAGCCGCAGATTACAACGGGCGGCTGAGTGGTCCTCTGTGTGAATGCTGGGGTCTTTCAATATAGGTTCCACCAATAGTCAAACACCTTGCGATACCGGTTCCCTTTGCCTGACAGGTCACAGCATTTACGAACCAGGCGGTTCCCCTTCCGCTTCAGATATTGTTGCTGGGCACTGGATTTCATGTACTTGATGTGGAGACCGGAATGGAGCAGGGTTATTTTCTCTTCGTAGTCTCCAATGATATAGCCCATGTTCGGCGCATACCCACTGCGCTGAATGAGAAACAGGAGTCGGTTGTCATGTCTAACGCGTTGCATACGCCGATATTGTCTGCCGGTCCGACGTCCACCCGAGGTCTGACACAGCCGCGCCTCTTCTTCAGATGACCTCAGGATTTCGGCGAGTCGATTGTTTCGCTCTTGCTCTGTCATAAGCTTTCCTGTTCGGTATTGTCTGGGAAATCGGGTTAACTCCGTGCCAGGAACCACGTTTTTGGGCGTAAAATTCCCGCCGAGCCTTCTTACTACGCTTGTTCAGTGGTACGAACTGCATCACAGTCGGTTACCTCCTCCCTTTCGTACGATTTTTGATTGCTCCAAAGGGAATGGCAGACATCTATAACAATCCCATTACAAATGTCTGAAATAGCTTGTCATTCCGAACGATATCGGGTATGCTAAAAACCTCCGTTGCAGCGGAGATTATCCTGATAAATGGAGGCAATGCATATGGCTATGATTCCGTTTCCTGTTATCGATCCTGTGGCCACCGGAGCGAATATTTGTCGGCTTCGGAAGGATCGTGGCTTGACGGTCCGTGACCTCCAATCCTATTTTGGATTTGAGGAACCGCAGGCCATCTACAAATGGCAGCGAGGGCAGAGTCTTCCCAGCGTAGATAACCTCTACGCTCTGAGTGCTTTGCTCCAGGTGCCCATGAACGAAATCATCATCCCCACTTCTCACATCGTTTCCTTGGAGCAGCAGGCAGCCGTCTGCTGCTCAAGTCATTTTATGGGAGAGATTTTTCAGGTGCAGTGGGCGTGGCAGAATTTCAAAATCGCTTAGACCCTTGTCCGCTTGTTCACCTTTGAGGCTGCCACGGCTCAGCCGAACCACTGGCCCACGCCAAGTGAGCAAGCGACTTGAAAAAGTGATTTTACATCATACCAGTGAGCGAAACGTAAGCTGGAATTCTGCATTTGAGGATAAGCGTGTGGAAGAAATGGCAGCAATACGCTGAGCGTAGAAGGATACGAATGACGTTCCTATCAATAAAGTTATGAGCTCATTTCGCATTCATCGGATGCCGCCCATGCTCTGCCGGGGATTGCGCAGCCTTATAATTCATCTGCGCCTGAACCGATCATCACGTTTTATCCACTCTTCCACGCCCACCACACCCGAAGGTGTGGTTCGGAACACTATGCCACCGCAGACTTTTCAATGAAGTCGTTCAGGATATCCTCAAAACTGTCGTTCATATCGAAGGGAGCTTCGTAGGTCACCTCGGTATTGACCAAACACTGATCCAAGGCCATGGAGACCTCATCGGCTCTCTTGCTCAGCGCCCTAGCCATACCCCGGATCTTATTCCGGTCAAAGTCGATGGTGATGACCTGTATCGCGTCACACCGATAAGAAACCTGGTTGCCCTCGCCATTGAAGCGGAATCCCGATCCTCCGCCGGCGATCGTCTTTTCGCTGTTTCGGAGGGTGGTCATGTTCCGGAAAACTTCGGCCAGCTCCTGGCGCTGCCGGTTCAGGCCGACTTCGCTGTCCATATCCAGATCCAGGTTGCTCTTTGCTGCATGAATGGCCTTGCTCAGCTTTTTGCGCTCCTCCATCAACGACATCAGGAAGGCAGCTACCTCGTTGGCGTGGCCGGCATACTCACTGGGAGCAGCCTCCTCCACTACGGCATCCTGAGCGTCCGCCATGACCTTACTGCGCAGATGGGTGGTCTTGATCTTGACGATGTTGCCCCGGTCCTGAAGAATGCTGGTAGCTTCACACATCAGGTTTTTGAGTTTGTTTTGAAAGCGAAACGCATCTTTCAGATTCATGGTGCATACCTCCTTTGTGATAGGCCAGAAGTGTTTTACCGTTGATCCCATCATACTGTTCCCTGCACCCGTTTGTCATTGAACTGCTGGTTGAATCCTCTTCAACGCCACAGTGCCAGTTCCTTTTTTCGAGTTAAATTCAAGCTACTTTTTCCGTTATGCCAGCCTCTTTCGTTCTCAGCACCTCCTCTGAATAAAGAAAAAAGCACGATTGTCTGATCGTGCTCTTTTCTTAATATTCAATTTTTTCAAAAAACTTTATTCTCTCGATGACTGCCTGATTTTTGGGCCTTGGCAGTTATGCATAATTACTTGGGGAGAATCCATTTGCTTAGAAGGCTTTTGCACCCCATTGTAAGTTACTCATGGCGCAGACCGCCGCATCTGGAAGGCTTAGCCAAACTTAAGTGATATCCTCGATTGCGGTTCCGCCTACATAGAACTCAGCCATGTCATCCAGACGCAGACAGGCGAGACGGCGGTGCGGGGCATTCAGATTACCACAGCCGCAGTCGATGTCAAGGATCCCGTTTCCGTGCCAAATAGAACAATCCTCGTCCGTCCTACCGGTAAGAAATACCGTAGGCGTATGACCAACAATGCAGATGGTATCCGGGTATGGACTTGCACTATCTGGTTCTACTCGACCCCAAATACGGGTATCACGATCATCTCCGGGAAGACCGTGGACAAGATGAAAGTTCTTGTTGTCCACGGTGAGATTCAAGCAGTCTGGTAAGCCGGAGAGAAACTGCAGGATGCGGTTTCGTTTTTGTGGCGTGCAGTGGTAGAGCAGTTCCTGGTAGGTTGTCATTCCGCCATTCTGCCGCCACAGATCCCGAGCACCAAATTCATTGTTGGGGCCGAGGGTACTCAGGCACATCTGCTCATGGTTGCCCAGGAGCATGGTCATATTGGGAGACTCCATGATCTGCTCTAACATATCCACACCGCCTGTACCCCGGTCGATCACATCTCCAAGAATGTATAAATGGTCTGTAGCGGAAAACTGGATCTGTTTCAGCATACGTTCAAAAAAATCCCGTTCTCCATGAAGATCTGCCATACAGTAGATCATCTGCTCCCCTCCTTTCACGTCGAGACGGTTGTCTTGCTTTCCAAGGACGAAATCGACTCGAAGAAGGTTCGTGTGGAGTTCTCTCTGGAGAGCATGGATATATCCGGGTTCCAACAGGGTGCGACTTACGAGCAGATTAAGGCAATGTACTGGAAAAGTGCGGTTTGACGGTTACGGATAAAGAGACGGCAATCATAGATGCACTAAAGCATTTTCACATGGTATAAATTAGGAAAATATAGGTACAAATGCCGCGCACCAGTTTTTGAGTCGGTGCGCAGTATTGGGGTAACAAGATCAAAATGGCAACTCTTGATAATGTTTATCTTTGATTGTTTGGAGCGTCTCTTGTATTCCTTTTGGACAGTTAAAAAGCAAGTTTCGTATTGATGGATACAGAGAATATTCCCGTGGATTCCCATAACTTGTCCAACTGCTTTCATGAACGAGATTATTTTGAATTAAAAACTGTAGAGAAGTCCCATAGTTGCTTGAAAGAGTAGAGTCAAGTGAATGCTTGATCTCCCATTGCTGAATATTTTTTATCTGTCCTTCCGCCATCCAACGATCGCCAAAAGACTCGATTCTTTCATCAACTATGTAGCAAATGAATAAAAGTGTTATTGAATCCAATGTATTGGCGTTCCATAGTTTCATAAACATATCAGAGGCCAATCTTCTATGCTGATCTACATACTCCTTCAATCCAGTGAGTAGAGACTGTGCATTTGCGGAATATTTTCGAAATAAATCAATCCCCAATTCCAGCGTATCCTCGACCACGGAACCGCCACCAACGGAGGATAGCAAATCAAAGGCATTGTCGATATTAACTTCGAAAATCTCGTCAGTATATAGCCAAGTCCTAACCATATCTTTAGAAACCTTGCGAACGCTATTTCGGATTATGTAATACAGCACAATCCGTTCATCATCAGTTGTAATTTCCAAACAATCAGAAGATGACATAACGGGAGGTTCAAATTTCTGCGAGTCCCTTGTCTTTAGAAAATCGGCATATCTTCTTTTGAGTTTAGTGCTTTCATGTGTAATAATTCCGACTTTTGTACGTGGCGCAGAAACCGCTTCGCTTACAACATCGTAAATGTAAGGAATGTCCGTATCGGAATCCAATCTGCGCAATTTATATTCATTACTTAGGAAGCCATACATATTGCTCGAATTGATTTCTGGCAATGCAATCGGAATTACCGGCACATCATCCTGATACCACAGAATACCTGCTTCATTCAAGCAGTAGGCACTTTGGTAGTAGTCAGTTGAAAGAATCGCAATGTTGACTACACTTTTTTTCAAAGCAGTTTTCACTTCTCCAGAAATCTTTTCATTGATGTCATTGCCGGGTAATGAGGAACAAAACACAGTTTGGCGAGGTATTCCTGTACCTGAGAAAAAATCAAGCAGCATATCAGCAATTGCTTTATCCGTTGAACGATGACTTATGAAAATAATCGGGCTCACCTTCTTTTCTTGCGAAAAATGTACTGTTTTCTGAGCTTCGTATTCAGCAAGTTGTTCCTTATAAGTCCTGGCAGAATTATTTAGTGTAAGGTAGTAGGGTACATTATCTGCCCACTGCACATTGATATATCCTCTTTCGCGCAGTTCTCTAAGCATACCGCGCAATTCATCATCGTCTCGCTGAGATGCCTGTTCAAAACGAACACCTAGCATTTGGACTGGATTGTCGGCTTGAAGAAGTTCTAGCAGAAGTTTTTCCGAATTTGCTGGAAGTTTTATAAAATCCATAGTTTGTCCTCACCGCAGTCTGAATGTGTTACAACCCCTTCACAATCTCCATAAACCGCTCCATAGAATATGCTCCCGGGTAGTCCGGCTGCTTGTTCTCGAACACCATGTAATACTTGTACTGTTTTCCGGCCAGCTTCGCCCACTGGTCACCGATTTTGGCTTTCTCCTTGGACTCATCATTATCAAGATGGTCGCCCTTGGTCTCCACCATCAGTATCTTTCCGCTGTTGAGCATCACGATGATGTCGGGGTAAGCATGAACGGGGCCGTTAATCTGGAAGCCCAGTCTGGAGATATTCCGATGCCACCACTTGACGTTGCCCAATGCTGACAGTGCCCACACTACCTTAAACTCGTACTCGTTCATATCTTCTTCGGCAGTGTAGAGCGATTTCGGCACCATTGAGGTAAATGCCGTTGGGGAGATCACCACTGGCAGCGCATAGTTGGGCAGGCAGGAAATCTTGTCCTGCTCCAGCCAGGTATCAAAGACGCCGGAGCGATGCTGGGCAATCAGCTCCTTCACTTTCCCCTGGATTTTTACGACATAAGGATACGGCGACTGCTCCAGCTCGGAGAGCTGATCTTCGCTCATGGTGCCGATCACCCGGTCGATATACTCATCCAGCTCCCGGTCGTTAACGCAGTTCATCTTGGACAGCTTTTGCTTGATAATGCCCTTACACAGAGAAAGCCGCTTTTCCGAGGGCTGGGTGTTGAACCACTCCCGGAAAAATGCGCTGTCTCCGCCGGACAGCCGCCACGCCTTTGCGGTGCTGTCTTTGCTGTCGTCTACATCCACCCGCGCCATCTCAGCGTTGACGGTGGTAAAATCCACATGAGCGTCTTTATCCCGCAGAGAGAAGCCACCCTCCAAGTGCTCCAGTTCCAGGATTTCGTGGGCTTCCGAAAACAAGCTGGGGCCAGTCTCCAGCATAAATTGGGGGAAGCGCAAGGCAGTAGCTTCGTCTGCAAATTCCTCATTCATTCGGAACTGATTCATTTTGTCGCGCACCTCCGATGGAGCCTGGCTCAAAGCGGTATTGTCGGCCTGGTTGATCTCGTCCTCATAGGTTTTGTTCTGTTGCAGAGCCTGTGACAGCATGGGGTCGGACTGCATCGTTCCATCCTGCACGGATTGCTCCGCCTCATGCGTTGCCGCTTCAAAACGCGCCTTCAAATCCGAGCCGTCTACTTCCGGCAGATCCGGTTCGTCGGCGGGAGGGGTTACAATGGGAAGCTGCTCTGTCTCTACGGGGGGAGGTGCCATAACGGGAACATCCACATCCTGTGCCAGGTAGTCATGGCTGCTGAAACCGGCGCTGTTCAGCCCGGCCACAACCTTCTCCAGCGTCTGGTGGAAGTCTGCGGAAGATGTGATGACATAGGAGAGATTCAGCACTTCGCTGCTGTTCTTCTGCGTGTAGGGCAGCCGAAGCACACGCCCCAAAATCTGCTCCACATCCACGGTAGAAGTGCGGTTTGCCACCGTGGCCAGCACATAGGCAAAGGGGCAGTCCCAGCCCTCTTTCAGGGCATTCACGGTGATGATGTACCGGATGGGGCAGTCTGGGGACAGCAAGTCCACATGTTTCAGCTCGTCCTTATCGCCGGTTTTGATGGCGATTTCCTTTTCGGGAATACCGCCGTCCACCAGCGTTTTCTTAATTTTTTCGTATGTGGTGCTGTCCGCACTGTTGCGGGGCTGTGCCTGAAACAGAACGATGGGGCGAATATAGCGCCCGCTCATTTCCTGCTCCCGCTTGGCCTGTGCCTCCAGCTTGGCGCGGATGGCGATGGCGTCCCCATACACATCGGCCTGAGACTTGCGGTTATAGACGATGACCGGCAGCTTGACCATGTTGGCCTTTTTCAGCCGAGCAGCATCCACAAAAGAGATGATATTGCTTTTCTTCTTGGGCGTGGCGGTCAGGTCAAACACAAAACTAGGATTGAAGTTTTGCAGCATTTCCACGCTCAAATCTGAGGTGGCATGGTGGCTTTCGTCCACGATGACCACCGGATTCAGATAACGGATCACCTGGATCAACGCCGTTTCATCGGTATCGGCCAGCAGAACGGACGGATCATCCATCCACTTGGCGAACTCAGCCAGATAACCATTCTCCTGATAGGCTTTGCGCCCTTCCTTTTTGCTGGTTCGGAAGGAATCATAGCTGAGCACAAACAAGGAAAGCTGTTCTGTCACCGCAGAGGGGGTGAAGTTCTGTCCCATGAGGGCCTGCTCCTTGGAGTACACCTGCACCCGCCCGCCAAAATCCACATCCAGCCGCTGGCGATAGGGATGGTCGGGATTTTCCAGCGCCTTGCGGGTCTGGGTCAGAATGGCCTCGGAGGGCACCAGCCATACAACGGCCTTGGCCCGGCGCTGGGGCATGGCGTCAAAAATCGTCCGCAGAGAACTGGCGGCAATATAGGTCTTGCCGCCGCCGGTGGGCACCTTGGCACACACATGGGGCACACCGGGAAGTACATTCACATAATTCGGCATACCGCCGAAGCCCACCAGAACATTTTTTTCGTTCCAGAGGGCCTGATACGCCTTTGCCGGGCTTTGCAGTTCCACCACCAGCTCCAGGTAGCGTGCAAGATCGGCAATGACTTCTTTCTGATAGGATTTCAGTTCCATTTCTTCACGCTCCTTTACAGCCGGGCAATATCTCGGGGGATTTTCTTAAAGGTGATATTGTGCTTGTATAGTGTCTCCTGCGAGATGGCGCACAGGTCGGCATAGATGGTGTAGCCCTCGGCTTTGGTCTGGATGGTAGCCAAAAAGGCGTAGTCCAGCGTGGTGACGCTTTCCCGCTCATAATAGAAGTAATAGGCGGTGTTGCGGCACAGGCCCATGAAGTAGGGCTCGTCCACAGGCTGTTCGGCAGACAGGGGCTCTTTGGTCTCCATGTAGTAGACGTATTCCCTGATTTTCTGCGGGCCCACTTCTTCATTGAGGTTGCCGTCCGGCAGCAGAAGCACAGGCCCTAGCTCATAGTAGCTGAAATTGCCGCCGGTGCCTTCCACGGCTTTTTTGCCCTCTCCATAGCCGTCAATCACCCGTTTAACACGCTCAGCGGTAATGCTGTCGGCGTAGTCCATCATTTCCACCAGGATGAATTTACGGTTGCCGCCGTCGGCCTGGTTCATGTTCAGCACCGCATGGGCGGTAGTGCCGGAACCAGCGAAGGAGTCCAGGATAAGGCCGTTCTTATCACCAACAATTTGAACAATCCGCTCAATCATTCTGGGCGGTTTAGGAGTATCAAAGACAGCTGTTCCCTTAAACATAGTTTTGAGTAAGCGCGATGCTTCATCTGTGTGTCCAGTTTCCTCATATGGCCACAAGTTCGTGACCGGACGACCTCCCATCTGCTGGAGATATGCTTTTCGACTGAGTACACCCTTCCCGTTTCTTGAAAAAAAGAATTCAGGCAAGGGGCCTTTTTTATATATCTCCATTGCCTTTTGTTGTGCAATTGAAAGATCTTCTTTAAGAACAATCGCCAAAACATCTTGTCTAACATCTTCCACGGCTACATTACAGACGAAAGCGCGGGCTTCATAGTCTTTTAAATCTCGCAGCTCATATTCGCCCCATTTGCACATTGCTTCCAACATTTGATCCTGCCCAAGACTCCAATGTCGGCCTTGCGGTGGATAATTCAATTCGCCTGTAATGGGATTTTGAATTGCATAGACCATTCCTTGGTGCGCTACAGAATCTGGTGCACTGGCTACAATATTTCTCCACGCCCCTTTAGGGTCGTGATCAGGATTCTTATACTTTGAATCCATCGACTCCGTGCGCTCTAATTTCTGAGGTTGCCAATCCGCACGCTTACCATAGACCAAAATATGTTCTACCTCTGCTGGGATTCCTTTAGCATCATTACGCATGGAATATGTCCGCTGCCATGAAATATTCGACACAAAACAGCTAAGTCCAAAAATTTCATCACAAATAGATTTCAAATTATACAGTTCATTATCATCAATACTGATAAAGATGACACCATCCTCCGCTAATAGTCGCTGCAACAGCTTCAAGCGGGGATACATCATGCACAGCCACTTATCGTGCCGGGAAAGGTCCTCACCCTCTTTGCCAACCACTTCGCCCAGCCACTTTTTGATCTTGGGGTCATTGACGTTGTCATTGTAAACCCAGCCTTCGTTGCCGGTATTGTACGGAGGATCAATGTAGATGCACTTCACCTTGCCCTCGTACCGGGGCAGCAGGGCTTTCAGTGCTTCCAGATTGTCACCGTGGATAATCATGTTTTCGCTGCCATTGTCCTCGGCGTGCTGCCCAGCTTCGTCATAGCTGTACTGGCGCTCCAGCACTCGGTAAGGCACTTCCTGGTGGTGGTTTACCACTTTATCTTTTCCAATCCATTCAAGTGTTGGCATGGTCTGTGTCCTCCGAATTCTGCTGAGGCTTACCCATCATCTGCGAAAGTAGCCCGGCCGCTTTTGCCAACTCTACTTGTCCGTTCATGATCTGATTGTTCATTGTAAGCTGTTGATCTAAGCCTTCAGGATAATATGGATTTTGAATTATATCCCATGTTATTTTATCTTTATATCCAAGATCATTGGCCATTAACTCTAACAGTTTGCATTGTTCCCGATATTGTTCCTCTTTTGGCACATCTTTTCTACACTTAGACCGCCAGACACTGAGCTGATTTCTGATCTCTTTACTGTCAGTAAAAATAATATCAATAGAATTTATGGCGTTTACTGCTTCCAAAGCCACCCACCCGGTAATGCGGCGAGTCATGAGACACTGAAATATTTGCATCTTATCCTTTCGTTTTTGGGCCTTCTCCTGAAGATATTGGCCAACTATTACAGCAACCACAGGAATAAGCAACACCGCAATCAGGTTGAGAACTGCCATTATTTTTTCAAAGGTAGTCATTATGCGTTTTCCTCCTTCTCTTCCGCTTGATATTCAGGAAAAATATCCACAATATCTCCCACATTGACATTTAAGACACCGCAGATTTTCCCCAGTGTCTCCAGAGTGACTTCCTCGTCACGGTTCAGCTTTGTCATGGTGTTGGGGGCAATTCCCGCTGCACGGCGCAGATCCGCCTTGCTCATCTTCCGGTCAATGAGAAGTTTCCAAAGCTTGTTATACGAGATGACCATGAGGAGTACCTCCATCATAGAATTTGACTGTTTTATTATACCAGATATAGGGACTTGGGACAATCAGTTTTCGCACTCTAATACGAAATTCTCCAGCTAAGACCGTGGGTTCCATGTACGCTTTGTCCAGCCGCCGCTGAACAAAAATAGGCACAGAAATCTGCCCGCCATCCGGACAAATCTCTGTGCCTGCTTTACCTGTTCGGGATGGTTATCATCCATCGTGTGGGAACCGGATGGATAGCCACATTGGGACGAAAAAGTCAGGGAAGCAAGTCTGAGCAACATTTGGGAACTTTATAATATCAAGAAATTTATAGATTCAGGTATGCGGCGCTTGGGTTGGACTGATGAGTAATTTTCAGCGTATCAGGGCCGGTGCAAAAATTTCCAGCAAATTCTGGGCCAATATTTCAGTGGACTTTCCAATGCAAATCTGCAGGAACTTTATCAAAAGGATGCGATAGACTGGCTTATTGAGCGAGGCTCCATACAAATTGGTAACAGCGGCCGATTGTAGGTCAGTCAATTTCGCGTTGTCTTGCTGGGAGATCTGTGTTATCACGAGGTGATTTGCCTTTTGTACTATGACAGGTCCGCGCCGAATACTACCAGCGGTATGATGGAACTATGTTCTAAGTGATCTCTCTGACCACTGATCTAGCTGCAGAAATCCCTAATTGGTCCAACGTCAAACGGAGCGTCTGCGACAAAGCAGGCGCTCCGTTTTTCTGTTCAGAGTATGTCATCTTTTATTTGATCTCCGGTTCCAGCTCATCAAATTCAGGGGTAGAGAAAAATTCTCCCAATGTGATCTCCAGACCATCGCACAGCTTTTTGATCGTGACAATGGAGATATCTTTCCGGGATTCATCCAGCATACTATACACCGTAGACGGTGTTACTGCTGATAGCGTGGCCAATTCGTTCGGCTTGATGTTACGTTGACGGCAAATATCCAGAAATCGATTCACCACCGCCTGTTTTACTACCATATCGCACTCACCTCGATATGATAGTATTTATTTATGCGCAAACGCGTATACGCAGTTGCGTAATTTTAGAAAATAAATTATAATATACGTACAAGCGTAATTCTTTTGTGTATAGTCGGCTGTGCTAAAGAGGTGAGCGTCATGTCCATACAAACTTGCTGTTTTACCGGGCATCGTCCCCGAGCATTTCCCTGGCGCTATAATGAAAAGGATCTGCGGTGCATGATGCTGAAATTCCGGCTAAAACGCGAGATCATCCATGCGATCAAACAGGATGGTGTCAGGCACTTTCTCACCGGTATGGCCCTAGGGGTAGACACATGGGCAGCAGAGATCGTACTGTCGTTGCGCAAACAGTTTCCCGTTACTCTGGAAGCTGTCCTTCCTTGCGAAGGACAGGATGCCAAGTGGCCGCTGGAGAGCCAAAAGCGGTATCAATCTATCATAACCCTGTGCGACAAGGTAACGCTGCTTCAGACACGCTATACCCCAGACTGCTTTGACAGACGCAATCGCTATATGGTTGACCATAGCGATCTTATCATTGCAGTTTGGAATGGTTCTCCCAGCGGGACTGGAAATACAATTTCCTATGCAAGGATGCAGGGGAAGCGGATCTGCGTGGTTCCTACATACACCCGCGGATGACAATTGTACCGATAGCGGAACAATCATACGTATGTTTTGCCGTGTTTTTCCCAAAAATATAAAATTACAAAACTTTTTTAAATACTTTTTGCAAAAATATATTGACGAGGCTCAGGGTGTGTGATATACTCTGTCCTGTAAAAGTCTCTCATCGTTGTGCCGGGTCATCCAGCACATCTCGTCTCTCTTGTCCCGCCTGTCAGGACTCGTCCCTCTCACAAAAACACCTCAGGGATGCTATGCTTGCGACCTGAGGCCTTATATATCGGAAGTCTTATTATTGATTGATCCAAGAGTATTTACCGTGAGGTGAATACTCTTTTTTGTATTTAAAATCCAGGGCACCAGTGTATTTGATCCATACGCTGGTGCCCTTTTTTACATATATATTCTTCTTTTCCACAGCACTTTGTCGACGTCAACAAAAGCAATTACCAAGGCCCATGGCACGGAGGGCAACAAATCCGTACCGAACCCCAGCAACTAGCCGCTTAACGCGACCCGCTTGGAGCCCCCGGAGACTGGCTCCCATCCCTGGTACGGCGACCAGGGATGTCCACTGCAAATGCCGTACCCGCCCCTGGATCTGGGGGCATCTCCTGCGTGGAGAGCTGCTCTGTGAGCCAGCTTTTGCACACGCAAACCCGCCCGTTACGCGGGGGGTGAACTGGTTATTTTTCATCTCGATGGAAAATAACCAGTGAGGGGGGCGATACCGTGGCAGGTATCGACTCTGATAGGGGTCACCATATTCCTCTGTAACAAAGATATGTGCCACTTTTAACTGCCTTACCAGGCTGGGGTGCCTGCCGTCACCCAATACGGCTATGTTTATGTTACAGAGACTTGCTGGCAGAAAGGAAAGGCTTATATGATAGACAACGCTAAAATTATGCCTCGACACAATGTGTGGAAAAATCCACAGCCGCTTGCAGATGAACCTAATCAGGTATTGAGTCTTGCAATGGGTGTCTGCGAGAAAGTGGTTTAACCATGGCAAGTATTGTGTATGAGGCCAAGCAACTGGCTGATCGTCTCCGCAAAGAGATGGCAGACCGCAAGATATCAAATCAGACATATCGTCAGTATAAAGATCGGGTAGTCAAGTTTGCCATTTGGTGCCGCAAACGGTATGGCTGTCGGCACATTGAGGAGTGTCCCGCCCACCTGCAGGACTACTCAGACTGGCTGGTAGCCCAGGGCTATAGCCCCAACACGGTACACAAGTACCTGGCCGGGGCAAGCAGAGTATTTGGGGTGCCTCTGGATTCGATCAGTAAGCCTAGGCGGGTGGTGGCCGACAACACCCGCAGCCGGGGTGTCAAGGCTGTGGATAGCCGCAGTGATGCCCAGCGAGAGGCATCTCCTCGGTTGTACGACTTTGCGTTGGCGGTGGGGATCCGTCGGGCTGAGTACAAGCATCTCCGTGGCGATGACCTGGTAGTAGACGAGTCCGGCTATCCCTGTGTCCGGGTCAGGCGGGGCAAGGGGGGCAAATATCAGGAGCAGCGTATCGCAGTTGAAGATGTGGGCTTTGTCCGCAGCTACTTTGATGCTTCTGAAGACAAGGTGTTCTCCGACGAAGAGTTGAGGAACAAGATCGACCTGCACCACCTCCGCGCCCTGCGGGCGCAGCGGGCCTATCACGACTACTTTTCCCGTCTGAAGAACGACCCCGATTACCGGGCACAGCTCACCGAGGAGGTGCGCCGCCGCTGGGTACGCCTGTGCAGCAAGAGGTGGGATCCCAAGCGTGTAGAGGGCAATTACTGTGTCCGTGGCAACAGCCGCCGTCTGGCCCTCGCCCACGGGTTGCCCGTCAAGTATGACCGGCTGGCTGTGATGGCGGTGAGCATCTTCCACCTCTCCCATTGGCGCTGCGATGTCACTGTGGGCAACTATCTATTGGCGGTCTAACCACTTCAATCAGCTTTATCAGAATTCCAAGGTAAATATCTCTGCAAAACAAAAATCACCGATAAACTTGCAATGGTTCGAGCAGCCTTTCCCGGTGATACAGAGCAAACGCCCCGGCATAGACTAAAGCAAAGGAGGGATGGCCCATCGAACTCATTGTACACTATCCCAAAACAGCAGAAAAACAAGCGGAGCTTGACCAGCTGGTTGCAAAAGTCCACGCACAATATGTGCTTGGCTACATAGAAAAACTGGACTGTCCCACCGAGCAAAAATTAAAGCTGATCGATGCCATCGTTAAGACCATTTCCGATGGTTGTAAGCATAAGGCGGGGGACTGATTGTCCCCCGCCTCAGTCTGTCGAGAAATCCGGTTGCGGCTCAAGCCGCAACCGGATTTCTAATCAATATGGTGGAAAATACAAGTCCATGCAAGGAGGAAGAGGAGTTCTTCCATTTCCATTTTGCCAGTTTTTTGAGGTTCATGGCAGCAAATTTAAGCTTCACCCAGTTCGTTGCCTGAGTCAAGCCTCTGTATTGTGTATAACGCATAGCGTGTTTCTCTTTTGCGTCCGCAAAGACCCGTTCAATCGTTTCTTTGCGTTGCTTATACAGATCGCGGTACTTCAGCGTATACCGGGCATCATCCGCCAGATCTTCGTAGTCCTTCCAGATATGCCGCTGTACCGTTTTTGTGCAGTCTTTGGAATGTGTACACAATTCCCGCGTGGGACAATTGGTGCAGACTTTAGGATCGCTTTTGTACTCGCGGCAGCCATCCCGGTTTGTTGTGCTGTAGTGCAGAATCTGGTATTCCGGGCAGATCACGCAGTCATAGAATTCATCATAAACATATTTCCACCATTCGTGTCCGCCCTTCATGGCCTGAGGCCTTTTGTAGGCTGTAGAAAGAACCCGCTTGTCCCCAAACACCTTTTTGCAGATATGAGGCGTCTTGTAAGCACTGTCCGCAACCACAGTTTCCACTTCCGGAAACCGCTCCGTCACCTTGTCATATACTTCGTCAAAGGCAACGCTGTCATGGACATTGCCTGGAGTCACGACCGCTTCCAGCACAAAGCCATTCTTGTCACAGGCGGTATGAGCTTCATAGGCAAACTGGCGCTTGTGGCTGCCTTTTACAAAGAGTCCACAGTCGGGGTCAGTTACGCTTTTTGTCACCGGGCGGCTCTTTTCTTTCTTGCGGCGAGCCTGCTTCTTCCTGGACGTATTGTCTCTGCGTTTCTTAGGTACTGCAGGCGGATCATTCTCATCATCGTCATCAAACGGTTTTTTTCCATGAGCTTCCCGGTCTGCATTCAGTTCTTCGGCATAATGCCTGGATGCCACCGGTATCTGTGTCTTTACCGCCTTCTTTGTGTTAGCGTTTGCCTTGATGTGAGTGCCGTCAATAAATACTGCTTTCGGTGACAAATATCCTGCTTCGGCTATTTCATCCAAGATCCACGCAAAAATTTGATCCACTGTCTCTGCGGTAAAGCGGTGCCGAAAGTTATAGCTCACCGTGGAAAAATGGGGCGTTTCCTCCTAAAGGGTATAACCAAGAAACCATCTATAATAGATGCTCCCCCTCACTTCTTCGGCCGTTCTCCGCAACGAGGGCAATCCGTACAAATGCTGAATAAGGACCATCTTGAACAGCACCACCGGATCTATACTGGGTCGTCCATTATCTTCACTGTACAAGGGCTCCACCATTTCATACAGTCGGTTGAAATCTACCGCGTCATCGATCTTTCGCAGCAGATGTTCTTTGGGAACCAAGCTGTCTATTCCTACCATCTCTATCATATCCCGATCCATCTTTCCACGTTCCAGCATTTTCATCACCCTTTTCTATTTTACACCATATACGCCAAAAAGTCTGCTCTAAGCAGACTTTTTCGACAGACTGAGGCGGGGGACTGATTGTCCCCCGCCTCGCATTTGCCTATTTGAAATATTTCTCCCATGAGCTTTTCATAATCCGTACCGAATTTTGTTCCCAGTTTTCCAGTGTCCCAACGGGAACACCCAGATACTCTGCATACTGAGCCCGCGTCATACAGAGGCTTTTTCGCTTTGCCTTCACTTGTCGGCCCTGATCGTTGTACAGGAAGAGGTGGTACTCATCCAGCAATTCTGTGACCGGCACCCCAAGGATCAGGGCGATCCTCTCCATGACATCCAGAGCATAGTTCTCCCGGGCTGGATCCTCGTAGTGCAGGTACGTGCTCCTTTCAATGCCGGCCAATGCAGCTACCTCCCGCTGTAAGAGTGCTTTTTTGTAGCGGTACCACCGCAGCTTGTCTGCCATGCAGGTGATCTGGGCAGGGTCGGTGTAGCGGATATTGAATTTTTCAGCCTCCAGCAGATGGTGTGGCGCAAGCAGGGGGATGCTGTAACAGAACATCGGGGCAATCGCAATATCTCCCGATAGATTTCGTATCAATACATACATATTCTCCGTGACATGACAGAGCATACGCCATGTTCCGTCAGATGGTGCTTGCTCTGCTACTTCAGAGGAGAAAAAGTCCGTTGTGTTAGGATAGCATTTTCAATACACCGGGAGGCATAGGTGGCCAGGCGCACGTTCTTATCTGCTTTAAAGGTAGATATCCCTTTGATGAGGCCAATGGTGCCGATGGAGATCAGGTCGTCCTGGTCCCCGGTCTGAGCGTAATATTTTTTGACTATATGAGCCACCAGCCGCAGATTGTGTTCCACCAGAATATTCCGCGCCTCCAGGTCTCCCTGGGCGCACCGCTCCAAATATTTGCGCTCCTCCTCCGCTTTCAGCGGCCGGGGGAAGGAGCCTCCGCCTCCTGACAGCCGCAGGGTAAAAAACAGGCCGTTGAGCACCAGATAGATCACTGGGGAAAGCATAGACAGACACCTCCTGCCCCACTGTATTCTGCTCCTGCCCGTCCCTATGTCCATTTGTCCCAAAAAGCGGCAAAGAAGGAGCCGCCCGAAAATCGGGCGGCTCCTTCTCCTTATATTTATTTCGTCACTGCCTGCTTCAGCCCATCCAAATCCTGCTGGTCGGGATGGCTGAGGGCGCGGTCAAAGTTTTCCAGCATCATGGTACGCCGGGGGCTGTCCTCCATGGCCTCGTAGCGGTCCCGCACCACCTGGGGCATCTTGCCCTGGCACATGTAGGTCCCAACCACCTGCACGCCGGAGGCCAGATTCTCCTTCACCCGGCCCAGGATCTGCTCAAAGTAGGCGGGCGCACCGCCAAACCCGGCCGTGCCGAAGAGAAACACCTTCTGATTGGTCAGGCTTTGGAGAAAGTGGGCCGTCTGCTCGTCGCAGGTACCCTTGTCCGTCCAGAATCCCACATAGATGGTGTCGGCGCCGAGGGCCTCGGCGTGAGGCGCGCCGAAGTAGCTGCACTCCTCCTGGGGCAGCGCCTCCCGGATGGCCTGGGCCAGCAGGGCGGTGTTGCCGGTGCGGCTGCTGTAAACGATGGAATAGCTCATTTCGTTTCCTTCCTTTCATAAATACAGTGGACGCCCTGGTGGGCCATCATGCCTCCCAGGCACTTTTTGTTGCAGCGGACACAGCGGTGGATCTCCCCGGCCCGGCCGGAGCACACCTTGTTGGGCCACTCCGGGTCGGCAGTCAGCTGACGGCTCATGGCGGCACAGTCGATGCGGCCGCTTTTCAGCTGCTCCTCCACAAAGTCGGGATCGGTGAGCCCGCCCACACCGCAGATGGGCAGCTTGGTGAGCTTTCGCACCTGGTCACAGAACTTCAAGAAACAGCCCTCTGCCCCAAATTCCGGATGATTCTTCGGGGGGATGGTGTCGCTGAGTTCTCCGTGGTTGGCCAGAGTCACATGGAAGCTGGTGACCCCCGCCTGCTCCAGCAGGGGGACGAAGACGGGCAGCTCCTCCTCCAGCACGCCGGCGTTTCCGTAGTGGGGGTTCTCCTGACGCACGGCCAGTTTATAGTCAATGGGCACATCGGGCAGGCGGCGGCGGATGGCGGACACCGCCTCTACTGCGAAGCGAGCCCGGTTTTCTGGGCTGCCGCCGTAGCGGTCGGTGCGATGGTTAAAGACGGAGGAGCTGAAGCTGCCGCACATCCGGTCCCCGTGAACCTGGACCATATCAAATCCTGCCTGGATGGCCAGTTCGGCCGCCTTGCCGAAGGCGTCTGTGATCTCCTCCACCTTTTTCTCCGGCAGGCCGGTGATGTAAGGCCCCACCTGCTGGTTCAGCAGAGGCCGCAGTTCCTCCATAGAGATGCGCTTGGTGAGCACACTGGGGATGTATTTGATCATCCCTTTCAGGTTGGAGTCGGACTGGTGGAGCTGGGCGCATAGCTTACACCCATAGGGGTGGACGGCATCTGCCAGACTCTTGTAAAACTCCATCCCCTTCTTGGTATACAGAGAAAGTCCAAAGCCGTGGGGCAGTACCGGAACATCGCCGATGATGATCATGGCGCAGCCTCCGGCGGCAATCTTCTTCATCCGCTCCAGCAGTTCTTCCTGGGGTAGTCCCAAGCTGGTGGGCGCAAAGAGAATACGGTTCTTTAAGGTAAGCCCGCCGTAATTCAGGGGGCTGTTGATGGTCTCATACATGTGGAATTCGCTTCTTTCTTGGTGGCTTTTGCCAAGAGGGCAAAGAGCTGCTCCCGCTCGTTCTCATCCAGGGCGGCCAGTGCCTGCTGGTCCCAGTCGAAAAACACCTGGTGGCTCACCTGGAAGGCCTCTTGCCCCTTGGGGCTCAGGTCCAGGTGGTAGGCCCGGCCCGACTTCTCCCGGGTGAGGAACCCCTCCTCCACCAGCTTGGTCACGGTGCGCTGGGAGTACCCCCAGTCCAGCCCAAGGGCGGCGGTGAGTTCGGCCTGGGTGCAGCCCGGGTGCTTGCCCACATAGATCACCGGAAACAGGGAGCCAAAATTGAGCCCCAGCTTTTGCAGGCGCTGGGTGGTGTAGGCGGTAAAGCCGCGGTGAAAGACGGTGGCGTAGTAGGCCAGAGTCTGGAACATGAAACGGTCAACTCCTTTTCTTGACTTAGTCAAGTATATCACACAACTTGACAAAGTCAAGTGTAATTCGAAAATTTTTGGAGCCGCAGCCAGCGGCTCCAAAAAATCACAGCTTCTTATCTTCCTGGATCAGCAGCTTCAGGGCCTCGATCCCCACCTGGATGGCGGCGGAGGTATCGTGGGACTCCTTCTGATCCAGCCCAGCCTTCTCCCGCTCCTGGTTCCAGATCACATGGAATACCGAGCCGCACCGCACCCCTCGCGCGGCAGCCACAGCAAACAGGGCGGCCGATTCCATCTCGCTGGCCAGCACCCCCAGGCGCTTCCAGGCCTCCCACTTCTGCTCCAGCTCGAAGCTGACCGGCATGCGGGCAGGCGAGTGCTGTCCGTAGAAGGAATCCTTACACTGGACCACTCCGGCGTGCCAGGGCTTGCCCAAATTCTGAGCCGCCTGGACCAGGGCCTGGGTCACGGTAAAGTCAGGAACGGCGGGCCACTCCATAGGGGCATACTCCCGGCTGGTACCCTCCATGCGCACCGCACCGGTGGCCACCACCACGTCATCGCTCTGGACCTCCAGCTTGATGCCGCCGCAGGTACCCACCCGTACAAAGGTGTGGCAGCCCAGGTTGCACAGCTCCTCCATGGCGATGGCGGCGGAGGGTCCGCCGATACCGGTGGACACCACGCTCACCTTCTCCCCCAGGAGGGTTCCGGTGTAGGTGGTGTACTCCCGGTTGGTCTGAACATGGACTGGGTCATCAAAGTGCCGGGCAATGGCTTCACACCGCCCCGGGTCGCCAGGGAGGATGCAGTATTTGCCCACCTGTCCGGGGGCGCACTGGATGTGAAATTGAAGTTCACGGCTTTGTTCATCCATAGAAAAACCTCCTGTGGCATTTTTGTCCATTATACCCCCTGTTTTCCTCCTATACAAGTTACTTTCCTCTTGACAGCACCTGATATTGGTGATATATTTTCTGCGTAAAATTGGCACAGACGGAGACCAAGCCGCCCTTGCCCCGCCCAGAGAGGAACACAGCTTGCTGAAAGTGTTCTGCGCAGGCCGGCGGCCGCAACCACTCCTGAGCCGCCCGGGAAACAACCGGGACGGGTCCTCCCGTTACAGAGGTCACAAAGCGGTTAGATGTCACGCTGCGTCCCTTCCGCAACGGCCAACTGCTCCACACTTCGCCGAACATGCCGCCGGGCTGCGCCCGTCCTGTTTTTCGGTCTGCGTGTGTCGCTGTTGTCCTGCTCCCAGGGACTCCGCGCTTCTAACAAGCAGGGTGGAACCGTGGAGCTATGTTCGCTTCACCCCTGACACAACGCAGGGGTGAGGCGTTTTTTATGTCCTCCGCCCCCGAAAACCAATCAAATTTGTAAGGAGGAACACACCATGTCTGAAGAAGTCAAGAACGAATTTACCTTTGAAAATCCCGAGTACCGCAAGACCTATTGGCACACCTGCTCCCACGTGCTGGCTCAGGCCATGAAGCGCCTGCACCCCGAGGTGAAGCTGGCCATCGGCCCCAGCATTGAGAACGGGTTCTACTATGACTTTGACACCCCCCGCTCCTTCACCCCCGAGGATCTGGCCGCCCTGGAGGCTGAGATGCGCAAGATCTGTAAGGAGAAGCTGAAGCTGGAGCGCTTTGAGCTGCCCCGTGAGGAGGCCATCAAGTTCATGGATGAGAAGGAGGAGCCCTACAAGGTGGAGCTCATCCAGGACCTGCCTGAGGACGCCCACATCTCCTTCTACAAGCAGGGCGACTTCACCGACCTGTGCGCCGGTCCCCACCTGGACTCCACCGGTCGCATCAAGGGCAACGCCATCAAGCTCACCAGCGCCACCAGCGCCTACTGGCGCGGCGACTCCAACCGCAAGATGCTCCAGCGCATCTACGGCGTGGCCTTCCCCAAGAAGGACGAGCTGGACGAGTACCTGGCCAAGCAGGCCGAGGCTCTGAAGCGTGACCACAACAAGCTGGGCCGTGAGCTGGAGTACTTCACCACCGTGGACGTGATCGGTCAGGGCCTGCCCGTGCTGCTGCCCAAGGGCGCCCGTGTGGTCCAGCTGCTCCAGCGCTGGATCGAGGACACCGAGCAGAAGCGGGGCTACCTGCTGACCAAGACCCCCCTGATGGCCAAGCGGGACCTGTACAAGATCTCCGGCCACTGGGATCACTATCTGGACGGCATGTTCATCCTGGGCGATCCCCACGATGAGACCAAGGAGTGCTTTGCCCTGCGTCCCATGACCTGTCCCTTCCAGTATCAGGTCTATCTCAACCGCCAGCGCTCCTACCGTGAGCTGCCCATGCGTCTGGGCGAGACCTCTACCCTGTTCCGCAATGAGGACTCCGGCGAGATGCACGGCCTGATCCGCGTGCGCCAGTTCACCATTTCTGAGGGCCACCTGATCCTCCGCCCCGACCAGCTGGAGGAGGAGTTCAAGGGCTGCCTGGATCTGGCCAAGTACTGCCTGGGCACCCTGGGCCTGCTGGACAAGTGCACCTTCCGTTTCTCCCAGTGGGATCCCGCCAACCCCAACAACAAGTATGAGGGTACTGCCGAGCAGTGGGAGGAGGCCCAGCGGGTCATGGCTCAGATTCTGAAGGACCTGGACGTGGACTACACCGTGGGTATCGACGAGGCCGCCTTCTACGGTCCCAAGCTGGACATCCAGTACAAGAACGTCTACGGCAAGGAGGACACCCTGGTCACCATCCAGATCGACATGCTCCTGGCTGAGAAGTTCGGCATGTACTATATCGACGAGAACGGCGAGAAGAAGCTGCCCTATATCATCCACCGCACCTCCATGGGCTGCTACGAGCGCACCCTGGCCTACCTCATCGAGGAGTTCGCCGGCGCGCTGCCCGTGTGGATGGCTCCCGAGCAGGTACGCTTCCTGCCCGTCACCGACCGTGCCTGCGACTACTGCGCCGACCTGGCCCGCCAGCTCTCCGACCTGGGCTACCGGGTGGATGTGGACTACCGCAACGAGAAGATCGGCAAGAAGATCCGCGAGGCTACCATGGAGAAGATTCCCTACATGATCGTGGTGGGCGACCGTGACATGGAGAACAACACCGTGTCCGTGCGTCTGCGCACTGGCGAGGATCTGGGCGCCATGCCTATGGCCGACTTTATCGCCAAGCTCAAGGCTGTGGTGGATTCCAAGTCCCTGGAGCTGAACTAAATCGCTTTTCACATGGCCGGAGGACGGTTCCCGCCCTCCGGCCATTTTTCACATTAAGGAGGTTTTCCCTTCATGCAGCAAATCACCGGCACCCTGGTCAGCTTGGCTACCTATTTGGCTCTGGTGGCCGTGGGCGCCTTTCTGGGTTCCCGCCCTGTACTTCGTTCCCGGACGCTCCCCTGGCTGGGCCGCTTTCAGACCGCCGCCCTGCTTCTGCTCATCTTCACCTTAGGTGCGGAGCTGGGCGCGAACGAGGAGATCGTGGCCTCTCTGGGCGTTATCGGCCTCAACGCTTTCCTCATCACGGCCGCCGCCATGGCGGGCAGCCTGCTGGCCGTACATGTTCTGCGCAAGTATATTTTGAAGCTGGACAAACACGGACAGCCGGCCGGTTCTGCTCAGGCCCAGGAGAAACATGGAGAAAAGGTCAAGGTGGACCACACCCTCACCCTGCTCATTGTCTTCACTGTGGCGCTTGGCATGGTCCTGGGCCACTTTGTCCTGCCCGATGCCCTGGCCGTCCACTGCGGTCAGATCATCCAGCTCGGTCTGTACCTGCTGCTGTTCCTGGTAGGACTGGACCTGGGACGCCAGGAGGGCATGCTGTCCAGCGTGCGTCAGGCCGGTCTTCGGGTGGTTCTGGTCCCGCTGGCCGTCATGGTCGGCACCTTTACGGTGACCGCCTTGGCAGGGCTGCTGCTCCCCCTTGGCCCCAAGGACTGTGTGGCTGCCGCGGCCGGCTTTGGGTGGTACTCCCTGGCCCCCACCCTGCTGGCCCCCTACTCCCTCACCGTATCGGCCACTGCCTTTCTCTCCAACGTTCTGCATGAGCTGTTCGCCATTGTCCTTGCTCCCATAGTAGCTCAGCGATTTGGATATATCGAAACCGTGGCCCTTCCCGGCGCCGCCGCCATGGATACGGTGCTGCCCGTGGTGGTCAGCGCCACCGACCAGCGCATGGCCATCTATTCTTTCACCTCGGGGGTCATCCTCTCTTTGTCGGTCCCCCTGTTTATCCCCGCCATCACCGCCCTGCCCTTCTGAATTTTGCAACCATCCCCTTCCCTTTGCGTCTATATGGATAGAGAACCCATTGGAAGAAAGGAGACCGCCATGGAAGACCAGCAGATCATCCAGTTATATTGGGACCGGCGGGAGCAGGCCATCTGGGAAAGCGATCGGAAGTATGGCGCCTACTGCCGCTCCATCGCCCGGCGCATCCTGGCGGTGGAGGAGGACGCGGAGGAGTGCGTCAACGACACGTGGCTCCACGCCTGGAACGCCATGCCTCCCCAGCGCCCCAGTATTCTCTCCGCCTTTTTCGGGAAACTGGCCCGCAACCTGTCCTTAGACCGCTGGCGGCGCAACCGGGCAGCCAAGCGGGGCGGCAGTCAGGTGGAGCTTGCCCTTCATGAGCTGGGGGACTGCCTTCCCGCTCCCGGCGGGCCGGAGCAGGCTCTTGACGAGAAGGAGACAGGCCGGGTCATCTCCCAGTTTCTCCGCAGCCAGCCGGAGCTGGACCGGGCTCTGTTCATCCGCCGCTACTGGCATCTGGAGTCCATTGCCGCTCTGGCCCAGAGCTTCCATCTGCGGGAGAGCCAGGTCAAATCCCGGCTGTTCCGCACCCGTCAGCGGCTGAAGGCCGCTCTGGAACAGGAGGGGATCGCGGTATGAACGAGGAATTTCTGCTCCAGGCTGTGGGGCACATCGATGAGGACCTGATCGCTGAGGCGGAGGAATACCGCCCGGCAAAACGTCCCTCCCTGCGCCGTCCCCTGGCTGGACTGGCCGCCTGCTTGGCGGTGGTGTTTGGACTGTACTGGGGGATGAATAACCTGGGCATGGGCAGTGCAAATAGCGGCAGCGGCAGCGCCGCAAGCGGTGAGTCCCAGCAAAATTCCAACTCCGGCATCACTGACAATTCCCAAGGCTCCGGCGGCGATGTTTGCCCGGCCATCTGGGTTGACGGGCAGCTCTACTGGTCCACCGGCCAGGCCATCTCCGGCGAGGTGGAGGAGAGCGCCATTCTGGGCACCACCACCTACACCGACGGCCTGCCCGACGAGGACGGCGAGGCCAATTTCAACCGGGAGGGAACCCTCTACGCCCGCACCGACGAGGGTATCGCGGTGGAGATTGACGGCGAGTGGGTACTCTTCACCCCGGACGGACCATAAAAAAATGTGCAGAGAGGCACCCTCTCTGCACATTTTTTATTTCTCTCGGGACTCTTTGGATTTATTCTCTTTTTCCCGTTTGTCTCTGGACTTGCTCTCTTTTTCCTCCGGCTCCTCCAGGACCCGGACCTGAATCTCCAGCACCCGGCGGTGCTCCACCTGAGTGACGGTGACGTCCAGACCCTCGGCCTGGAAGTGGTCGCCCACCTCGGGCACCCGGCCTACCTGCTCCATGACCCAGCCGGACACGGTGGCCGCGTCGCAGCTGCCCTTTACCTGGAACAGGTCGTACATATCGTCCAGATCGGCGGAGCAGGCGATGAGATAGCTGCCGTCGGGCTGCTTCTGGAAGGTCTCGATGACCTCGTCATGCTCATCCCAGATCTCACCCACCAGCTCCTCTACGATGTCCTCCAGGGTAGCGATACCCTCGGTGCCGCCGTACTCATCCACCACTACGGCCATGTGGGCCTTGTTCTTCTGGAGGATGCGCAGCAGCTCGGAGATCTTGGTGTTTCCGGTGGTATACAGGACAGGCGCTTTCAGATTGGTCAGGTCTGTCTCGCCGCGATAGCGGGCGGCATAGAAGTCCTTCTCATGGATGACGCCGATGATGTTGTCAATGCTGTCGTGATAAATAGGCAGACGGGAGTAGCCGCTCTCCACAAACAGGGAGGCCGCCTCCTCCATGGTGGCGTCGTCCTCCACCGCCACCAGGTCCACCCGGGGAGTGAGAATCTCGGACACCTCCAGATCGTTAAACTCGATGGCATTGCGGATGAGATCGCTCTCGTGCTGATCCAGACCGCCCTCGTTCTCCGCCTGGTCCACCATGCCCACCAGTTCTTCTTCGGTAATACCGTCCTCTCCGCTGTTGCGGAACACCAGGGACAACAGGCGCTTCCACTGGGCAAACAGGAAGTTAAGCGGAGTGAGGATCAGTACGAGCACCCGCAGGAGAGGGGCCGAAAACATGGCAAAGGCCTCCGGGTGTTCCTTGGCCAGGCTCTTGGGGGAAACCTCGCCGAAAATCAGGATCACGATGGTGAGCACCGTAGCGGACACCGTGGGACCCCGCACATCGTCGATGAGCTTGATAAAAAGCACCGCGCCGATGGTGGTGGCCACGTTGTTGACGATGTTGTTGCCGATCAGGATGGTAGACAGAAGCTTGTCATAGTCCTCCGCCAGGTCCAGGGTACGCTGGGCTCTCCGGTCCCCGTTGTCCGCCCGGTTTTTCAGGCGGATGCGGTTGAGAGAGGTAAAGGCCGTCTCGGTGGCGGAAAAATAGGCGGACATCATCACAAGAAAAATCAGGGCGGCAATCATGCCTATACTGGTACTGTCCATGTTGGACACATCAACTCCACTTTCTCAATAAATTTTTTGCGCTGGTTAGTAATGTACTATATCATAGTTTTCCCAGGATTGCAAACAGCATATCCAACGGATTTTCCAGGATTTCTGCCGATTTTCTATTAGAAAACGCGGTGTGCATACCAGCACACCGCGTTTTCGTCCGTTTCTTACACCATCAGGCTGCAAACCAGCTGGGCGTATTCTGCAGGGTCTTCCAGGGGCAGCTCCGCTAGCAGCAGAGCCTGACCGTAGAGCAGCTTGGAGTACTTCTCCACCGTCTCCTTATCGCCCTCGTCCACCGCCTTCTTCAAAGCGGCGTAGGGAGCGGAGTCGGCGTTGAGCTCCAGCACCCGCTCGGCCTTCATGTGCTCGCCGCCCTCCAGCTTGCGCATGTAGCGCTCCATCTCCAGAGAGACAGGGCCGTCAGCGGACAGGCACACCGCGCCGGTCTTGAGGATCTTGGAGATCCGCACCTCCTTGACCTTGTCGCCCAGCACTTCCTTCACGGCCTCCAGCACAGGCTTGCCAGCTTCGGCCTTCTCCTCGGACTCCTTCTTCTCCTCCTCGGTCTGAGGCAGAGCGTCCTCGGCGGTGGCGGACTTGAACTTCTTGCCGTCGATCTCGCCCAGAGCCTGCATGACAAAGTCGTCCACATCCTCGGTACAGTAGAGGATCTCGTAGCCCTTGTCCAGGATGCGCTCCACCTGAGGGAGCTTGGCAATCTTGTCCACGCTCTCGCCGCAGGCGTAGTAGTAATAAGGCTGATCCTCCGGCATCCGGTCCTTATAGGCGGCCAGGGTGGTGTTCTTGCCCTCCTTGGAGGACCAGAACAGCAGCAGATCCTGGAGCATCTCCTTGTGGGCGCCGTACTCGGCCACCACGCCGTACTTGATCTGGTTGCCGAAGGAGGCCCAGAACTTCTCGTACTTCTCGGGCTCCTCCTTCTGCATCTTCAGCAGCTCGGCCTTGATCTTCTTCTCCAGGGCCTTAGCAATGACGCTGAGCTGACGGGTGTGCTGGAGGACCTCACGGCTGATGTTCAGGGAGAAGTCGGCGGAGTCCACCACGCCCTTGACAAAGCGGAAGTGGTCGGGCAGCAGGTCGGCGCACTTGTCCATGATGAGCACGCCGGAGGAGTAGAGCTGCAGACCCTTCTGGTACTCCCGGGTGTAGAAGTCATAGGGGGCCTTCTCGGGGATATAGAGCAGGGCCTTGTAGGTCACCGCGCCCTCAGCGCTGGTGTGGATGACGGCCAGGGGGTCCTGCCAGTCCATGAACTTCTCTTTGTAGAAGCTGTTGTACTCCTCGGGCTTGACCTGGGCCTTGGGACGCTGCCACAGAGGCACCATGGAGTTGATGGTCTTCCACTCCTTCACGGTCTCCCACTCGGGCTTATAGTCCTCGCCGGCATCGGCGGGCTTCTCCTTCTGGCGGTAGTCCTCCACCTCCATGACGATGGGGTAGCGGATGTAATCGGAGTACTTTTTGATCAGTTCCTGTAATTTATAGGTTTCAAGATACTGATCGTAGTTCTCATCTTCCACATTGGCCTTGATGTGCATGATGACGTCGGTACCTACGGTGTCCTTCTCACACTCGGTGACGGTATAACCGTCGGCCCCGTCGGACTGCCACATATAAGCCTGGTCACTGCCGTAGGCCTTGGAGATGACGGTGACGTGGTCAGCCACCATAAAGGCGGAGTAGAAGCCCACGCCGAACTGGCCGATGACGTCGATGTCCTCGGGCTTGTCCTCCTTGGCCAGGTCCTGCTTAAACTGGAAGGAGCCGCTCTTGGCGATGGTACCCAGGTTGCTCTCCAGGTCCTCCTTGCTCATGCCCACGCCGTTATCAGAGACGGTGAGGGTGCGCTTGTCCTTATCGGGGACAATGGTGATTTTCAGCTCGCTGCGGTCCACAGGCACCTGGTCATCGGTGAGAGCCTTATAGGCCAGCTTGTCTTCCGCATCGCTGGCGTTGGAAATGAGCTCCCGCAGGAAGATCTCCTTGTGAGTGTAGATGGAGTTGACCATCAGGTCCAGCAGGCGCTTGGATTCTGCCTTAAACTGTTTCTTTGCCATGATAATTGACGCCTCCATATATGAAAGTAGTTGTAAACAAAAAAATCGTTAGCACTCATTTTCTATGAGTGCTAACGATATGATAGCGCAGTCCCGATCAAATTGCAAGGGAGTTCATAATTTTTTTACACTTTCCCTCTTAGAGTGCCAATTTTCTTACTCCTCCATGGTGCGGGGATCGGGCAGGTCGATGTAGGTAGGCTCATGGCCCACCGCCTGGACATACTTAAGCAGGTCCTCCTTCTTCAGGCGGATGGTGGAGGTGGAGATACCGGGGTGACCGGAGATGTACTCGTCGTTCATGAGATCCCGGTCGATGACCAGGCGCACCTTGTTCTCCTTGTCAAACAGCAGCTCCAGGGCGGAGACGGAGCCGGGAATGGTAGACAGGTAGTCCCGCATGTGGTTCTCGTCGGCAAAGGAGAGGCGGGAACAACCCAGCTGGGCGGAAAGAAACTTGGTCTTAAACGGTTTGTCTCCCGGCATCATCAGCAGATAGAACTCCGTCTGCTGGCGGTTGCAGAGGAACAGATTCTTGCAGATCTTGGCTCCCAGGATGGACTCGATTTTCAAGCAGTCCTCCATGGTGTCGGCGTGGTCGTGATCTACCCGGGCAAATTCAATCCCCAGTTCCTCCAGTTTATCGTAGACGGCCTCCTCCTGGGGGATGCGCTGGTCGGAGGGACGGCCCGTGTGGCAGACAGGGTCAATATACATGGAACACACTCCTTTATCCACATTTTGTCTCATCATAGCACAGAAAAACCCGGCCAGACAAGTCCCACTTGCGGGATTTCTTCCCCGGGATTACAATGAAGAAAACCCATTGGCGGGAGGCTGCTATGAAGATCTATCGTATTGGTCAGACGCTGGCTGCACTGGAACAGATGCCCGAAACCGGTGAAGGTACTCTGGTACTGCTCACCTCAGAAGAGCTGGACAAATGTACCTCTCTGCCGGGACTGGAGGGTACTCTGCATCACACCCCGCTGGCCCGGGACGCCCGAGGCTGCAAGGGGGAGTGGCGGCGGGGCTGTCTGTGCGGAACAGTAACTACGCCCCGGCACACCCGCACCGGAAGTCCCATCGCCTTCGGCTATTTACTCACGGGAACCCAGGTGGTACTGTGCGATGACAGTGGGGCGGCCCATAGCCTGGTACAGCGGCTGGTGCGGGAGAAGCGGAACGTACAGGGTAGTGCCGGACGCTTTTTTTACGAATTTTTCACGCTTTTAATGGCTAAGGACTCCCGCCACCTGGAGAGCCTGGAGGACCGGCTGGTGGAGCTGGAGGAAGGGGTGATGGAGGGCAGCCTGGAGCACTTCAACCACCCCATGAACGACCTGCGCAAAGAGGTACTGGGCTGGATGCGGTACTACGGGCAGCTCAACAACATGTTCCGCGCCCTGGAAGAGGATCCAGACGGGTTGTTCCCCTTGGGTGAGGCCCGGCTGCTGCGTCTGCTGGAGCAGCGCACCGCCCGACTGCGGGAAGAGGCCCAGCTGCTGCGGGAGTATTGCCTCCAGGTCCGTGAACTGTTTCAGGCGGAAATCGACATCCGGCAAAACCGGATCATGAAGATCCTCACCATTGTGACCACCATCTTCCTGCCGTTGTCCCTGGTGGCCGGTTGGTACGGGATGAACTTTGTGGGCATGCCGGAGCTGGGGTGGAAATACGGTTATCCGGCAGTCATCATCGTGAGCGTACTGGTGGTGCTCATCAGCCTGTGGATCATGAAGAAGAAAAAATTCTGGTAAGAAAAGAGAATGCCGCCTGGGAGCACTGTGCGCTCCCAGGCGGCTGTTTGTCTTTTATATCTGCTTTTCCCAGGTGTGCTGAGCAGAACCAACGAAGCAAAACGCAGTTTCGCAGAAAGTTCTTTGCCCAGCTTTCTTTCAAGAAAGCTGGTTAATTCTTAAGACTCTGCATGGGAGCAGGGATGCGGCCGCCGCGGTCCACAAAGGCCTTGGCGGAGAAGGGGTGGACGGGCTGCACGGGGGCGGAGCCCAGCAGGCCGCCAAACTCCACCATGTCGCCCACCTTCTTGCCGGGGGCAGGGATGAGGCGCACGGCAGTGGTCTTGGAGTTGACCATACCGATGGCCGCCTCGTCGGCAATGATGGCGGAGATGGTCTCGGCGGGGGTGTCGCCGGGGACAGCGATCATATCCAGACCCACAGAGCACACGCAGGTCATGGCTTCCAGCTTGTCCAGGGTCAGAGCGCCGGAAGAGGCGGCGGCGATCATGCCCTCGTCCTCGCTGACCGGTATAAAAGCGCCGCTCAGGCCGCCTACGTGGGAGGAGGCCATGACGCCGCCCTTCTTCACCGCGTCGTTCAAGAGGGCCAGGGCCGCGGTGGTACCGTGGGTGCCGCAGACCTCCAGGCCCATCTCCTCCAGGATGCGGGCCACGCTGTCGCCGATGGCGGGGGTGGGGGCCAAGCTGAGGTCCACAATGCCAAAGGGGGTATCCAGGCGGCGGGAGGCCTCCTGGGCCACCAGCTGACCCATGCGGGTAATGCGGAAGGCGGTCTTCTTAATGGTCTCAGCCACCACGTCGAAGGGCTGTCCCTTCACGCTCTGGAGGGCGTGATACACCACGCCGGGGCCGGAGACGCCCACGTTGATGACCCGCTCGGGCTCGCCCACACCGTGGAAGGCGCCGGCCATGAAGGGGTTGTCCTCCACGGCGTTGCAGAACACCACCAGCTTGGCGCAGCCGAAGCCGCCCTGGTCGGCGGTGCGCTGGGCCAGATCCTTGATGGTGCGGCCCATGAGGGCCACCGCGTCCATGTCGATGCCCGCTTTGGTGGAGCCCACATTGACGCTGGAGCACACCAGATCGGTGGTGGACAGGGCCTCGGGGATGGAGGCGATGAGGTTTCGGTCGGCCTGGGTCATGCCCTTCTGCACCAGAGCAGAGAAGCCGCCGATGAAGTTGACGCCGGTGGTCTTGGCAGCTTTGTCCAGAGCCACAGCGAAGGGGGCGTAGTTGTCGGTATCCGCCGCGGCAGCTACCAGGGCGATGGGAGTGACGGAGATGCGCTTATTGACGATGGGAATGCCGAACTCCTTCTCGATGGCCTCGCCGGTGGCCACCAAATTCTCAGCATAGCGGGTAATCTTATCATAGATAGCGTCACAGGCGGCCTTGGGGTCACTGCGGGCGCAGGAGAGCAGGGAAATTCCCATGGTGATGGTGCGCACATCCAGATGCTGCTGGTCAATCATCTGGATCGTCTGCATAATTTCATTTTGATTGAGCATGGTTGTCCTCCTGCTTAAATTCTATGCATAGCATTGAAGATATCCTCCCGCTGGATGCGGATGGACAAAGCGCGCTCCTTGCCCGCCTGGTCCAGCAGGTCGGACAGCTCGCCGATGGACAACTGGCAGGCGGAAGTATCCACCAGCATGACCATGGTGAAGTAGTCCTGCAGAATGGTCTGGCTGATGTCCAGGATGTTAATGTTGTGCTGGGCCAGCAGAGAACACACGGCGGCAGTGATGCCCACCTGGTCCTTGCCGATGACAGTAACAATGGCTTTCATAGTCTCGAATCCTTTCCTTATATATAAAATATTGTGGTTATCCCTTTTAGTAAGCCATAGTGGAGCAGGCCACGGCGTGAATCAGCCGCTGAGTCAGCAGGCGGCCAAAAGCGCGGCGGCTGAAGCGGAACGCAAACTCGTCCAGGTAGGACTGAAGATGGTCCTTGGGCAGGCCGTGGTAGGTTCCCAGAATGAACGCCTTGGCATTGCTGACCACAATATGCAGCCAGTGGAGCATACCGCTGTTGGGATCATAGGCCTTATGTTCGTGGGCGTAATCCTCAAGCGCAGGGATATAACTGCGGTAACCATCGCTGCGGATGGTGCTGTCGGCTGCAACAGTACGGTTGGCAAACTTTTTCACTGAGGTCTGCTTGATATTTTTTGTCACACCCATTTTAAGGTATTGAGGATTGCCGTGCGCATCCAGGGACAAGGCCACAAAAACCTTTGCCTTTTCCGTACCGCGGCCCCGCTTACCGCCCGCTGTTGGGCCTCCAAAGTAGGCGTCGTCAAATTCTACCACACCAGACAGCAGATACGCTGCGTCCCGCTGTCCCATGGCGGATCGGATGCGCCGAAGCATAGACCATGCGGTCTTATAGGTCACGCCGATCTGGTTGGACAACTGAACGGCGGAGAGCCCTCGTTTGTCTTGGGAGACGAAATAGAAGGCCAGAAACCACTTGCTCAGGCTGACATGGCTATGATGCAGAACCGTCCCAGCTGTGACGGAGGTCTGACGGTGGCAGTGGGTACACTGGTACAGACCGTTGGACAGGCGGCAGCCATGTTTGTGTCCGCATTTCGGGCAGACAAAGCCGCCCGGCCAGCGCTGTGCGGCCAGATAGTCCCGGCAGCTCTCCTCCGTTCCAAACCGGTTCAGAAACTCACTCAGGGGCATCTTCTGTTTCCTTGACATGACGCATTTTCTCCCTTTTTGGTGTCATGCCTTTATTTTGCACTATGTGCTGTCCCATTTTCAGGACTTTGGGGTGGCTGACTAAAAGGGATAACCACATAAAATATTATGGATCAACGATTTACGCTGTCTTGCAGCTCATCCAGGGTGAGCTCAAAGCCGGGGAGAAACTCCTCCATAAAGTATTGCAGGGCTGGCAGGGTATTTTCCTCCAGAGCGGCCAAGGTCTGTTCCTTTGCCTTCTTAAACTCGTTGTTGCCTGCCTTCAGCTCCTCAACACACTTGAGATAGGCTGAAAGCTTGTCCGCCGCCTTGACCAGGGCGCGCACCTCCGGGTCGGGGATGGTGAGCACCTCATCGTAGGCTCCCCTCAGGTCGGGAGGCAGCATACTCAGCAGCTTCTGCTCCGCCACCGCCTCCACCGCCTTATAGGCCGACTGGATATCCGGGTTGTCGTACTTGATTGGGGTTGGCATATCGCCGGTGAGGATCTCGCTGGCGTCGTGGTAGAGGGCAGCCACCGCCACTGTACCCGGGTCCACATGTCCGCCGAACTTTTCATTGTGGATAACGGCCAGAGCGTGGGCCAGAACGGCCACCATGTGGGAATGCTCCTGGATATTCTCGGGATCGGTGTTGCGCATGAGTCCCCAGCGGTTAATGTACCGCATACGGGCGATCATGGGAAAAAAGTGGTAGGCCACAGTCCCGCCCCCTTTCAAAGATGGAAATCATTCTATCACAAGGGTAAAGAGATGTAAACCGTCGGGCCGGGCAGAATCCGGTTGACGGAGGCAGAAAAATTGGAGATAATGAAAAAGAGCCGCTCAAGGCAGCTCTTTTTCTTGTTTTTTCTTTCTCCAGGCCCGCCAGGTAAAGACCATCAGCACCAGGGTCAGCAGACCCCGGACCACCGAGATGGATACACCCAGCTGGGTGGCATAGTACCAGTGTTCCGGGTAGCAGGCAAGAAACATCCGCACTCCGCCGATCAGTCCCCAGGGGGTGACGGAGGTATGGGGGTTGAGCACCAACAGGCTCAACGCAACACATGTCCACCCCAACGCTATCCAGGGGTGTTTCTTTGCCAGCAGCAAGGGCAGGCCCAGCACCAACAGTGCCACCCCTACCAGAGACAGCACCCCGCCGTAGGCAAGCCCAAGCAGGGTGAGGGCTCCTCCCACCGCCAGCAGACAGATCCCTACCTTTTGGGCCGCCGTCCACTCCCTCTTCTCCTTCACATAGACCACTTTGGTCTCCGGTTTGGGCGGCTGGGGGCGTTCCCCCTCCCGCACCAGCTCATCCACGTTCACCCCAAACAGGTCGGCCAATTTGATAATTTTCTCCAGGTCGGGCACCGACTGGCCCGTCTCCCACTTGCTCACGCTCTGCCGGGATACCTCCAGCTTTGCCGCCAGATCCTCCTGGGACAGCCCTTTCCCGGTGCGCAGCGTGCAGATTTTTTCTCCCAGAGTCAAAGGTCCTCCCCTCCTATTACAATATATTTGGACAGGAAAGCCGGGCAGCCAGTCCGGCTTTCCCTCCATCTCGTGCCTAAGCTACAATGAGAGGAGCAACTGGCTGACCATCGCCTCCTTGGGCTTCTATGTCCGCCGGAAAGACTGTCAGTCATCCTCTTGTTGCAGCGTTCGATTTGAGCAGGTTGAACCACCGGATGCCGGGGAGTTCGCGTCACACAATAGATTGAATCGGCAGCGAGAAAAGATGGATT
>CDTY01026536.1_pt1 | contig 35555 bp, 29 predicted proteins | sample 557731 | NCBI WGS metagenome assembly CDTY01 (sample SAMEA3182101, study PRJEB8094) | gut metagenome | biome: human; feature: gut; material: Stool; isolation source: human stool | place: Canada | collected 2013-02-12
GCCTGGGCCAGCATGGCCTGGGCGGACTGGATCAGGATGTTGTTCTTGGTGTAGGCCATCATCTCGTCGGCCACATCGGTGTCGCGGATGGTGGACTCGGCGTCCTGGATGTTCTCCTGCATGACGCTCAGGTTGTTGATGGTATGGTCCAGACGGTTCTGGGTGGCGCCCAGGGTGCCGCGGACATCGGAGACGTAGTTGATGGCGTTCTCAATGGTGCTCAGAGCAGCCTTGGCGCCCTCCTGGGTGCTGATGTCCAGGTCAGAGATACCGATGGCGGAGGCGTGGCAGTCCTTGATGGTGACGTTCAGCTGGTTGTAGGTGTCGCCGGTGTCGCCGATCTGCAGGGTCAGGCCGCCCTTGCCGTCACCGTTGAGGAAGGTCTTGGCGCCAGTGGTGGTCTTGTCATTGGCAGCCACGTTGATCACACCGTCGGACTTCATGGTGAAGCTGGACAGACCATCGAAGACCTTCAGCTTGCTGGCGTCATTGCCGCCCTTCCGCTCGGCCTCGGCCAGCTCCTGGGCCTTGTCGCGGACGGCCTGGGTGATCTGATCGGCGGTGTAGGAGGCGGCAGCCTTGCTGCTCAGCTTCACGCTGATCACACCGGTGTCACCGATGGTCACGCTAATGCCGCTGGCAACACCACTATCAGCAGCCACAGTGATGGACAGGGAGTTGGCGCCGTCCAGCTGGGCAGCAGTAGAGCCGATGGAGAACTCCACATTGGCGGTACCAAGCTGACCGGAGACGGAAGCGCCGCCGGCCATGGAGCCGTCCAGCAAGTTGATGCCGTTGAAGTTGGCGCTGTCGGCGATCCGGTTGATCTCGGTGCGCAGGTCGTTGACTTCCTTCTGCAGCTGGTCACGGTCCTTCTGATCGTAGGTGCCGTTGGCAGACTGCTCAGCCAGAGAGTACATACGGTTGAGCATGTCGTGGACCTCGGTCAGAGCACCTTCAGCGGTCTGCACCAGGGAGATACCGTCCTTGGCGTTGTCCTGAGCCTTGTCCAGGCCGGTGATCTGAGCGCGCATCTTCTCGCTAATGGCAAGACCTGCAGCGTCATCGCCGGCGCGGTTGATCTTATAACCGGAAGACAGCTTCTCCAGGTTCTTGGACAGAGCAGAGGTGTTGGTGCTGTAGTTACGATAGGCGTTCATCGCCATGATGTTGTGCTGAATACGCATAATGGGTTTTCCTCCTTGAAAATTTTGCCGGGGCAAGTTCCTTCTCGCCCGCCGGTAGATGGCTCCGGAGACGTCCGCAGGCCTTTACGGACGGCGCCGGACTTGGAATGGGGCGGCTGGGGCCGCGGCCCGAACCGTTCCATAGCTTATGTCGGCCAAGATCGGAGAAAAATAAGCCCTCCGGAGAAAAAAATCAAAAAATTTGCGCCTGCCGTCCTTTCTGTCGGCAGGCGCAAAGGGATCACAGGTTGTGGCGAGGGGACTCCATCACCGTCTTGCAGGCCTGGATCACCTGGGCGATGATGGTGGCTTCCCACTTGGCCTGGTACAGGCTCAGCATGGGCTTCACGGCGGAGGCGGGCAGCACCACATACTTGGGGCTCAGGCGGCTCAGGGCCAGGGCCCGCACGTCCGCCAGACACCGCTGGCAGGTGCAAAGGCCGAAGAGCTTCACGTATTTTTCCAGGGGCTCCTCCACCAGCAGCTCCATCACGTTGAGGTACACCGACCCGTCCTCCAGGACCGTGCCCGGCCCGTCATAGCCAGGCGCGGGCTGGGCGGGAGCGGCCTTGTCTGCCGGGGGATTTTCCGGTGCCGCCTGCTCCGGGGCCGTCTGGGGCGCAGGTCTCTCCTCAGGAATGGCCTGGGGCTGGGGCGCCTCCTCCGGCTCGGCAACTTCCTCCGGAGTGGGTGTTTCCCCCGTCTCGGAAGATGCCTCCGGCTCTGAGGTTTTCTCCGACTCAGAAGATGCTTCCGGCTCCGGTGCGGAGGGTTCCGCCATCGCCGCCGGGGCGGTTTCCCCCTGGGTCGGCACAGGGGGCACTGTGTCCGACTCCGGCCCGCTTTCCGTCCGGTGCGGTTCCGGTGCGGGCTCTGCTTTCGGCTCTGGCTGGGGTTCCGGCTCTGGAGCGGGATCTGCCTTCACCTCTGGCTGGGCAGGAACATCAAGCGCCGGGTCCGTCGGGGCGCTGTCCTCCGCCTGGGCCAACTCCTGGGCCAGGTTTTCGCTGAGGGCCTCCCGGATGGTCTCCGACAGCTCCTCGTCCATCCGGGCTACCTCTAAAATGGGCGGCACCACCCGCCGCTCCTGGGCGGGGGCGGCTTCGGCTTTGGGGGCCTGGCCCTCCTGGGGCTTTTGGGCCTCCTGGGACTTTTGCGCCGGAGCGTCGGCCTGGGCCGTTTCGGCCTTGGGAGCCTGGGAGCCTCCGGCCAGGAGGCTGAGCACGTGGTCGGTCTTACTGGTGCGGCTATTTTTCCGTGCTGCCATCAGCGTCTGCCTCCTCTTTTGGTCTCATGGCGGGGGAAGCGGTCTCCCGCCACCTCGTCGCACAGCGCCTCAAAGTCCTGGGCGGGCTTGGAGGAGGGGGCGTAGTCCACCACGCTCAGCCCGTGGGCCGGCGCCTCCGCCGCAGCCACGCTGCCGCGGATCTTGGTGGCAAATACCTGGGTGCCCAGCTGTTCGGCGATCTGCTGGGCCATTTCCAGCACTTCTCGGTTCAGGTTGAACCGGGCACTGAAGCGGTTGAGCAAAATGCCCAGCACCTGCAGCCGGGGATTATAGTAGTTGCGGACGCTCTCGATGGTCTCTTTGATCTGGGACACGCCCAGCAGGCTCAGCACCTCCGGCGCCATGGGGATGATGAGGCTGTCCGACGCTACGTAGGCGTTGACGGTCAGCAGATTCAGCGCCGGGGGCGTGTCCACCACGATGATGTCATAGTTGGACTCCAGGCGGGACAGGGCGCTTTTGAGCAGAAATTCCCGACCGGGGCGGTTGAACTCCAGCTCCGCACCGGACAGAAGAATGTTGGAGGGGAGCAGGTCACAGCTCTCGGTATGGGCCAGCACCTCCTCCGGCTCCGCCGCGCCGCGGAACACGTCGTAGATGGTGTCGCAGTGCTCAATGTCCAGCCCCAGACTGAACCCCAGGCTGCCCTGGGGGTCCAGGTCCACGCCCAGCACCCGGGCGCCCCGGCGGCTCAGGGAGGCCAGCAGGGCAGCTGCGGTGGTGGTCTTGCCCACGCCGCCCTTTTGATTGGTGACCGCAATGATGGAAGATGACATACCCATGACCCCGTTTCTGCCTGCCGCGGTCCTTCCTGTGGGGGCCTCTCCAGAGAAAAAAGTAGAAAAAAGGAGAATTTGCTCTTATTTTTTGGCCGCGGCGGACGATATAAGTGATGAGAGCGCTTGAATTGGCTTTCTTTGGCCATTGTAACCAAAAGGTCGATTCTTGTCAATCCACCGCAAATTTTGTACCTAAAACTTCTTTTTTTGAAAGGAGTGGAAACGATTATGGCATCTATCAGCAGCCTTACCGGCAGCACCAGCAGTTCATCCAGCATCTACGGCAACCGGAACTACAACATCATTTCCGGCCTGGCCAGCGGCATGGACACCGAGTCCCTGATCTCCGGTGCTGTCCAGGGCTATCAGCAGAAGATCCAAAGCCTGCAGCAGAAGAACACCAAGCTCCAGTGGCAGCAGGAGGCTATCCAGAGCGTCTCTGACAAGCTGGTGGAGTTTGCCCGGAATTATACCTCCTATGCCTACTCCACCACCAACCTGATGAGCTCCAGCTTCTTCAATAACGCCGTCAAAACCACAGCCAACGGCATCTACGCCGCCATGGTCACCGCCTCCGGCAAGAGCAGCAGCGAGGTGGTCATCAACTCCATCAAGCAGCTGGCCACCACCGCGCGGTACGCCGTGTCCGGCTCCGACCTCACCGGCGGCATCCAAGTGGACGGCGACAAGCTCACCGCCTCCGGCTCCCAGGCTCTGGACCTGGGCGGGGAGATGAAGCTGAGTAAGCTGGCGGGCTCTTTGTCCCTGACCTACGGCACCAAGGAGATCACCATCGACTTCGACGAGCTGGACCTGTACGCCGACGAGAGCGGCAATCTGGACGAGAAAGCGCTCCAGAGCGCCATTGAGGAAAAGCTCAGCAAGCAGAAGATCTCCACCTCCAGCGGCACCTCCTACGCCGCCGACACCCGGATCGGCGTCAGCGTATCCAATGGCGGCCAGATCTCCTTTTACGACAAGACCGGCAGCAACACCGTCTCCATCAGCGGTGCCACCGGCAGCCTGGCGGGCATGATCGACGGCCTGAGCAGTGTGGTCTCCAGCAAGGCCGGCACCTTCCACCTGACCTCCACGGATGTGGTGGATGAGACCACCAATGCCGCCTACCTCTCCGGCAAGAGCCTGACCTTCTCCCTGGACGGAAAGGAAAAGACCATTCAGCTGGGGACGGTCTCCACCAACGGCGACGAACTCGTCAGCCAGCTCAATGAAGAGCTCAGAAAGGCTTTCGGCACGGATACTGACGGCGTGAACAAGGTCAACGCCTCCCTCGTCGACGGCAAGCTCTCCTTCACGGTGGCCGAGGGCTCGGCCCTTTCCGTCACCCCGGAGAATGAGGCCGTGGGCAATGCTCTGGGCATCGGATCCAGCCTCACCAGCTATGTGGACACCGGCAAGACCCTGGGAGATATGGGCGGCCTGGGCTGGGACTGGACCGACACCACCAAGGCCATCAAAGGTGTGGGTACCCCCATCGAGCAGAAAAACGACGAGGGCGATATCACCGGCTATGTGGATGAGGAAGGCAACCGGGTGAACAAGGATGGATACCTGGTGGACGAGGACGACAACCTCCTCTTTGATCTGGAGATCAACGGCGTCACCATCGGCCGATACAGCAAGGACACCGAATTCAACACCGTCCTCAACGACATCAACGGCAACACCGAGGCCGGAGTGAAGGTGGATTACTCCAAGACCACCGGCCAGTTTGTCTTTTCCGCCAAGGACAGCGGCGCCGGCGGCCGCATCGAGATCACCGGCGGCCTGGGCGCGGCGCTGTTCGGCACCGTGGACCCGGACCAGCCCAGCAGCAGCTACACCCCTGGCAAGGACGCGGAGCTGGAGGTCACCATCAACGGAGACAAGATGACCCTGAGCCGGTCCTCCAACAGCTTCGACCTGGACGGCATGGCCGTCACCCTCAACGGCACCTTTACCGCTGCCGACGACACGGAGAACATCACCTTCACCAGCAAATGCGATTCCGACACCATTGTGGATGCGGTGAAGAAGATGGTGGAGGACCTGAACACCATTATCAAGGAGGTCAAGAGCGCCTACTCCGATATGCCTCTGGAGAAGTCGGACGGCTCGTCCTATGAGCCCCTGACCGACGATGACATGGCGGACATGAGCGATTCGGCCATCGAGGCCTATGAGGAGAAGGCCAAGACCGGTATTCTCTTCATGGACAGCGACCTGTCCTCTTTGTACAGCGACCTGGTCAACGCCATCACCTCCAGCGGTGCCGACGGTGTCACGCTGCGGTCCATTGGCATCGACACCTCTTATTCCGACGGCCTGACCACCCTGACGCTGGACGAGCAGAAGCTGCGGGAGGCCCTGGACAGTGATCCGGACAAGGTCCAGGAGGCCTTCACCAAGAGCAAGGATACCGGTGCCGCCACCAACGGCCTCATGGCCTCGCTTCAGTCCATCACCGACCGCTATGCCGCCACCACTGGCGACACCAAGGGTATCCTGATCGAAAAGGCCGGCTCCAAGTACTCCCCCAGCTCTGCGCTGGACAACACGCTGCTCAAGCAGATGGAGGACGTGGAGGAGGAGATCTCCAAGTGGCAGGACAAGATGTCCGACCAGGTGGACTATTACACCAACAAATACACCCAGCTGGAAATGCTGATCAATGAGATGAACTCTCAGAGCTCGGCCCTGTCCGGCCTGCTGGGCGGCTAATCATTCCGGCAGGAAAGGAACACCGTCTATGGATATGCGAGGGTATCAGCAATATCGGGAGCAGGCGATCAACACCATGACGCCCGGCGAGTTGCTGCTGCTAGTATACGATGAACTGATTAAACGACTGACTCAGGCGGAGCTGGCCCTTGCCAAGGAGGACTACCCCACCTTTGACGCGGCGGTGGATCGTTCCGTCGCTATTGTCCACTATCTGGACGACACCTTGGATCACAAATATCCCATCAGCGGCCAGCTGACCCGGCTGTATGAGTACTTCTGTTATGAGCTCAGCCGAGTCAAGAGCGGCCGCAACAAGACGGAACTGGAGCGGGTCAAGCATATGGCCAGCGAGCTGCGGGAGAGTTTCCGCCAGGCGGAGAAGAGCAGCACCAACAGATAGGGAGGTACATATGCTGGACGAGCAGACGCTTTCCATAGCCACGGCGGTGGAAAAGACCATGTACCGGGCCCTGACGGAGCTGGAGGAGCTGACTCAGGAGCTGGCAGAGGCGGTGGACCGGAGAGATCAGGTGACAATTCGGATGTTTCTGTCCCTGCGGCGGGAGCAGCTGAACTTCCTGAATCGGCAAAAGACCATTCTCCGTCGCCAATGTGCCCAGCTTTCGCCGGAGGACGGCGAGCTGCTGCGCCAGCTGCTGTGGGAGAAGGAGCCCCCCGCCTGTGACGGCAGCCAGGAGTTGGTGGAGCAGGCGGCGCGGAACAGAAGCCTACTGGAGCGTCTGATCCGTGCAGACGCCCGGGCCAGCCGCCACCTGGGTGGTGCTGGGTCCTTTTACGAGAAGAAGTAGAGAAACGGCCTGAGGGAGAAAAAAGCCCCCTGTCGATTTGGAATCGACAGGGGGCGCTGGCCGACTATTTCGCCGGAACCTGCAGCGTGGAAAACCGCCAAAGCGGTGCGCCGTTGGAGCGGCTGGCGGACAGCTCGTCCAGAATCAGCTGGGGGTCCCAGCTGGCCAGGCTCCGCTCCCGACTGTTGGGGTCCGCCACCAGAATGCGGCCATCCAGAGTGACGCCTCGGAGCACGATAAAGTGTCCGCCGTTGGTGAAATGCCCCTTTCCCATCAGGGCCACGAAAAGGCTTCCCGAGGCCAGCTCCCGGCACAGGGCGTCGGCAGTGAAGTCCCGGAAGGGCTCCGCCTTCAGGCCATAGGCCTGGGCCATCCCCTCTACAATGGAGAGGTAGGAGCCGCTGCCCGGTGCGCAGTAGCCGGCCTGATAGGCCTCCTCCGCCGCCTGAGACGGCGTCAGGAGCTGCCCCGTCAGGGAGGAGATCAGCATGGCCAGAGAGGTGGGGCCGCATCCATAGCCCCGGATGGGATCGGGACCGTAGGAGCTGTCAGCCCAGGGCGCTTCCCCTTGGTTGAAATAGACCAGTTCCACCACGCCGCCGGTGAGGACGTCCTGGCCCTGGCGGGTGACGAACTCCGTCACCTTGGGGTCCTCGGCGGGAGGCGCTTCCTGCTCCTCCGGCTCGCTGATGGCCTGGCTGACGGGAGGCGTGTCCTCCTTTGGAGAGATCTTGTGGGCAAGAGATTTGCCTTGGTCCAGCACATTTTGTGCCAGATGGACCACTGGCGCGGTGATCCGGTCGTAGAGGGCAGGGGCGGCAAAACGACATACCAGCAGCTCTGCGCCGCCGATGCACAGCAGTGCCAAGAGCAGAATCGCTATGGTTTTCAGCACCCGATGCCGTTTGCGTTGGACACGCAATCGTCTCGCCTCCTTTGGGAAATGATGGGTCGATTATATCAAAGCTTTGCGTATTTGTACAGAAGGAGCAGACTATGCCGCAAATTCGTTTGGAGAAGGTTGGAAAGGATTACTTCCAGGAACAAAGCAAGCAGGTGTTTCATGCGGTTCAGGAAGTGGACCTGACCATTGAGCAGGGGGAGTTCGTCTTTATCACCGGCAGCAGCGGCGCCGGAAAGAGTACTCTTCTGCAGCTGTTGTCCTGCCAGATGCCGCCTACCAGCGGCGCGGTGTTTTTGGACGGCGTCAATGTGACCGCCTTGCCCCTGCGACAGCAAGAGCGCAGGCGCATGATCTTTGGATATGTGCCTCAGCTCTCCTCTCTGGTCCGAAAAAAGACCATCGAGGAAAATCTGCTTCCTGTGGCGGTCCTGGGCCCCGGGCGAAGCCGCGGGGCCGGTGAGCGGATCGAAAAGGCCCTGGGATTGGTGGGTATGAGCAAGGCTCTGCACCGCTACCCTGTGGAGCTGTCTCAGGGCGAGTGCCGCCGGGTGGAGCTGGCCCGGGCCATTTTGAACAATCCCCAGATCCTGGCCCTGGATGAGCTGACGGCCAATCTGGATGAGGATACCGCCTGGGACCTCTTCTATTTCCTCGAGCAGGTCAATCACAACGGCACCACCGTCATCATGGCCAGCCACGCCAAGAATTTCGTCAATCTCATGCGCCGCAGGGTCATTACCCTGGTGGACGGCCGAATCTTCGGCGATGTGCAGAAGGGCCGGTACGGCGATGTGATGTGACAGAGCAAAGCAATGTGTGAATTCCGGTCCCGGTTGGACCGTATGAAATACAGTGACTTTCAGTATTGGGAGGATAAACCATGAAGAACAAAAAAGTTGGAACAAAAATGCTGATTTCCTTCGCGGTGACACTGGTGCTGTCTTTGGCAATGATCGGCGTCTCCATCGCGAACATCCTCAGCACCCGCAGCAACTATGAAAGCATCCTGTCCGGTCAGGTGGCTGCCACAGAGGCTGTGATGGAAAGCGAGGTGGAAGTCAACTCCATTGCCCGCCAGCTGCGGGACATGGCGCTGTTTGGCTATGATACATCCGCCATCAGCAACATTGAGACGTCCATCAGCAACATCAATACCAATCTGGACACGGTGACGAAGCTTTACACCGGCGAGGACGGATTGGACGATCAGTATATCCAGCAGATCCAGAGCTGGGAAGCTGTCTTTAGTGACATCAGCGATGCGCTCCAGAGCGGCGACAGCGCAAAAGTGAGAGAGCTGATCCAGAACCAGTGCACTCCCAAGCTGAACCAGGCCGTGGAGACCGGCGATAAGCTGGTCAACCAGATGACCGAGGAAAGTGAACAGTTGATGGCTCAGGTGCAGGCCAGCAGCACCCGGGATATTGTGATCCTGACCATTTTGGTGGTTGTGATCGTTGTGGCCGGTATTCTGCTGAATCTGTACATGGTGCGGAGCATCGTCAATCCCCTGCGGGAGGCCGAGGAGGCCGTTGTGGCGTTCAGCCAGGGCGACCTGTCCCATCCCCTGTCCTATGAGTCCAAGGATGAGATCGGCGGGATCTGCGACGCAGTGCGCACTTCGCAGGGAATCCTGCACAACACCATCGAGGACATTGTCTCCATCACCAAGCGCCTGGCAAATGGCGACCTGTCCGGCACCGTGAACCAGCAGTATCCCGGCGAGCTGGCCCCCATCAAGGAGAACATTGAGTACCTCCTGAGCAACCTCAATGAGACCATGAGCAATATCCTTCAGGCGGCGGATCAGGTGGCTGCCGGCGCCGATCAGGTTTCCACCGGTTCTCAGGCCCTGGCCCAGGGCTCCACGGAGCAGGCCAGCGCAGTGGAGGAGCTCTCCGCTACCATCAACGACCTGGACAACTCCGCCCAGGACAACCGCAAGACTGCCCAGACCGCCAAGGAGAAGGCCGACCAGGCCGCTACGCAGGTCCAGGTGAGCAACGATCGGATGCAGGAGATGCGCAAGGCCATGGGCGATATCCTCACCGGCCAGAAGGACATCGGCAAGATCATCGAGACCATCGAGAACATCGCCTTCCAGACCAATATCCTGGCTCTGAACGCCGCTGTGGAGGCCGCCCGGGCCGGCAGCGCCGGCAAGGGCTTTGCCGTGGTGGCCGATGAGGTCCGCAACCTGGCCTCCAAGTCCGACCACGCCGCCAAGCAGACCAAGAAGCTGATCGAATCCTCCATGAGCGCTGTGGAGCGCGGCGGGGAGCTGGCCGAGGATGTGGTCACCAACATGCAGAAGACCGTGGAGTGTGCCGGTGCCGCCATCGAGTATATGGACAAGCTGGCGGAGAGCACCATCTCCGAGGCCGAGGCCATTGCCCAGCTGACCACCGGCGTGGACCAGATCTCCGCTGTGGTCCAGACCAACTCCGCTACCAGTGAGGAGTCTGCGGCTGCCAGCGAGGAGCTGTCCTCTCAGGCCGTAATGATGAAGCAGATGGTCCAGCGCTTCCGTCTGCGGTCTATGTCCGGTGGAATGGACTTTGAACCGGCACCTCACGAGGACCAGAGCCTTGCCCTGGGTACCGAAGAGCCAATCGCCACGGAGGAAAACCGTTTTAGCAAGTATTAAGTCTTGGGCTGATCAGATTTCCAAAGCGGGCCCCAAAGGGGCCCGCTCTGTTCAAAAGGAGTTGGTAAAGTTATGGCGGATTCTGGAGAGAATCAGGCCTATCCGGTCCAGCCCCAGGACCTGATCTACGCACTGGATATTGGAACCCGCAGTGTCATTGGAATGTTGGGAGTGGCGGTGGATGGCCGGATGCAGATCCGCGCCGTAGAAAAGCAGCTCCACGCCAAGCGTGCCATGATGGACGGCCAGATCGAAGACATCGCCCAGGTGGCGGAGGCCGTGCGGAGTGTGACGCACCGCCTGGAGCAGAGCGCAGGCTGCCGCCTGACCCGGGCGTGCGTGGCCGCTGCCGGCCGAGCCCTTCGGACCGAGCGAGGCCACAGCGAAAAGTCCCTGGGGGCGCCGGAGCAGATCGACCATGCCCTCATTGCCCAGCTGGAAGCTGCCGCTGTGGCGGAGGCCGAAAAGGCCCTCCATGATGAGGACAGCGGGGAACAGAAGATGCTGCTGGTGGGCTATACAGCCACCCAGTATACTTTGGACGGCTATCCGCTGACCAATCTCCTGGGCCACACCGGCCAGCTTTTGAGCGCCGATGTGGTGGCCACCTTCCTACCCGGCGGTGTCATCGACAGCTTGTATGCCGTCATGCGGCAGGCTCAGCTGGATGTGGCCAGCCTGACACTGGAGCCCATTGCCGCCCTCAACGCCGCCATTCCGGCGGAGCTGCGGCTTTTGAACCTGTGTCTGGTGGACATCGGCGCCGGCACCTCGGATATCGCCGTGTGCCGGGACGGCAGCGTGGTGGGCTACACCATGGCTACCGTGGCGGGAGATGAGATCACCGAAGCCCTCATGCGGGAGTATCTGGTGGATTTTTCCACCGCCGAACAGATAAAGGCCGGTCTTTCCACCGGCGGGGAGCTGCGCTTTACCGATATCCTGGGTCAGGAGCAGTCCTGTACCGTCCAGGAGGTGGAGCAGGTGTTGGCTCCTGCGGAGGAGCTGCTGGCCCGGGAGATCGCCCAGCGGGTGCTGGGGGTCAACGGCGCAGCGCCTTCAGCTCTGTTTCTGGCAGGCGGCGGCAGCAAGCTGCCCACCCTGCGGGAAAAGGTGGCGGCGGCGCTGGAGATGGACCCTAAGCGGGTGGCCATCGCCGGCGGACACTTCAAAAATACTGTCTGGTCCGATACCCTGTCTCTGGAGGACCCAGAGTATACCACACCTCTGGGCATCGCCGTCTCCGCGGGCCTGGGCCTTATCAGCGACAGCTGCCAGGTGCAGCTCAACGGCGCACCGGCCAAGCTCTTCCGCAGTGGAAGCCTGACGGCCATGGAGCTTTTGATGATGAACGGCTATACCTACATGGACCTTCTGGGCCGCAACGGAAAGCCTTTGATCCTGCAGGTGGACGGTCAGCGCCGGGTGTTCCACGGGGAGAGTGCCCAGCCGGCCCAGCTGCGCATCAACGGCGCCGAGGCCCAGCCCTCCACCGTAGTGCAGGCGGGCGACCATGTGGAGTTTGTCCCCGCCAAGGCCGGAAAGGACCGGCATTTCACTGCCGGCGCACTGGCAGAGCTGCTGCACGCCCCGGGCATTGTGGTGAATGGGCAAGTGCCTGCTCCCGATGAGGAGATTCCCAGCGGGGCCATGGTGGTGATTACCGGTTCTGCCTCTCCTTCAAAGGAGGAGCCCCCCTCACAGCAGGCAGCGCCTCTGAAAAGCGCCTGTACCGTCACTTTGAATGGAAAGCCGGTGACCCTTGCGCCCAAGGCGGATGGGACACCCCACTATGTAATGGATCTGCTGGAGCGCTCCGGCATTGACTTCAAGCGGGCCCAGCATCCGGTGTCTTTGTGGGTCAACGGCGGAGAGTGCTCCTTCCAGCAGGTGTTGCAGGAGGGAGACCGGGTGGATATTGGCTATGAGGATGAGGCGGTGGAGGGCTGAGATGAGAAAGTATATAAAAGCAGCCGCCTTTCTTCTGATGCTGCCCCTGGTGCTAGCTGGCTGTGGTGCCAAGGAGCCCCCGGAGAACTATACAGTGGGAGAGAGTGGAGAGGACACGGTGCCCTCCCTCAATGTGCTTGTGCCCACGGAGGAAGTCCAGTGGAGCACGGAGGAGGGGGAGGACGGAACCACGTCCTACCAGTACACCGACCTGACCTCCGGCGCCGAGACAGCCCAGACCTATACCAAGGCTCTGGAGGACGTCTATGACTTTACGGCCCTGTCCCAGGACGGTAAAGAGTTTCTGGAAGAACCGGATTTTTCCGCGGATTCGGGAGATATCCTGCTGGCTAAGGAGAGCCAGTCGGGAAGCGGCCTTTTTCAGGTGGCTCTGTCCTGGGGGGAGACCTCCTGTACGGTGACGCCCTCCTATGACCAGGAGGCGCAACTTCCCTCGGAGGAGAGCAGCGCCATGACGCTGGATGAGGCGGCGGAGTATCTCAAGAGCTTTTCCCCGGCGACGTTAGGGCTGGAAGGAGCGGATATGTCGGGCTATGACGTGCTCCCGGAGGAGGGAGTGGCCATGCTGGACCAGATGCCGTGCATCTGCCTGAACGTGTATAAGAAAGAAGATCACCAATACTGTGCCACATACCTGATTGCTGAGCCCAATCGGCAGGTATACCGACTGGACCGGAACACCGGGATAGCCAGCACAGTCTCTTCAGGTCAGCAGAGTCTTCCTGCGTCATAAGCCCACGCAGTGAGACTGGCTTTCAAAGATATTGAATCACTACACAAAGGTAAGCACGGTTTTTATGGAGGGAGAATTTACGCATGAAAAGCATTCGACAAAAGATCCTTGTCTGTTTTCTCGCACTGGCGGTTTTGGCCGCCGTGCTGTGCGGTGGAACCGGCATTTTGATGAGCTATTCCAGCAGCAATACAACGCTGGAGCAGAGTATGACTGCTCTGGCCTCTGAGACCGCTGAGCGGGTATCCTACGAGCTGCAGTCCTACAAAAACGCAGTGGAAGCCCTGGGCATGGTGCCCAGCCTCACAGACCCCACCGAAACCGTGGCTCAGAAGCAGGAGCTTTTGGACCGCTGGGTGGATCATTACGGCATGATGCGGGGCAATATTCTGGATACTACAGGCCGCAGCCTCTTTGATGGCAACGACTATTCCGACCGGGATTATGTGCAGCAGGCCCTTCAGGGCAACACCTACATCTCCACCCCCACCATCAGCAAGATCACCGGAGAGCTGTCTATTATGGTGGCGGCGCCCCTGTGGCAGAATGGCGTCCAGGGCGGACAGATCGCCGGTGTGGTGTATTTTGTCCCTGAGGAGAAGTTTTTGAATGACATCATGGACACCATCAAGATCAGCGAAAATGGTAGCGCCTACATGCTGGATCAGGATGGCAATACTATCGCCGATGTTACCATGGAAACCGTGGCGACCCAGAATGTGGAAGAGGAGGCAAAGACCGACAGCAGCCTTACAGCGCTGGCGGACATGCACGCGCTGATGCGTCAGGGCCAGAGCGGCTTTGGCTCCTATACCATGGATGGCGTGTCCAAATACCTGGCCTATGCTCCTGTGCCTGGTACCGATGGATGGAGCCTGGGCGTCACTACCTACACGTCTGACTTTATGGCGGCCACCTACCGGAATATCGTCATCATTGCGGTCTTGGTGATCGTGGTAATCCTTGCAGCGCTGTTCATCTCCATTTGGATCGCCAACAGCATCGGTGGCCCCATCCACACCTGCGTCCAGCGCATTTTGCAGCTGCAGGAGGGAGATCTGCACTCTCCTGTCCCCGAGTTCCGTCGGCGGGATGAGATTGGACAGCTTTCCAATGCCACAAGCAAGATTGCGTATGTGCTTACCGGACTGGTGGAGGATCTGGGCTATCTGCTGGGTGAGATGTCCAAGGGAAATCTGAATGTCCGCTCTCAGAAGAAAGAGCTCTATGTGGGAGACATGGAGGCTATGCTGACCACCGTGCGGGATCTGGAGATCCGGCTCAGTGAGACCATGTCCCAGATCAACACGGCGGCTGAGCAGGTCTCTGCCGGTGCCGAGCAGGTTTCCTCCGGCGCACAGGCTTTGGCACAGGGCGCCACAGAGCAGGCCAGCTCGGTGCAGGAGCTTTCCGCCACCATCGCTGACATCGACGAGAGTGCCCGGAAGAATGCCGACGCAGCCAAGCAGGCCCAGGAAAAGAGCGACCAGGCTGGCGGGCAGGTGGTGGCCAGCAACCAGAAGATGGAGGACCTGCGCCAGGCCATGGACGATATCCTCAAGGGCCATCAGGAGATCGGTCAGATCATTGAGACCATTGAGAACATCGCCTTCCAGACCAATATCCTTGCGTTGAATGCCGCTGTGGAGGCGGCCCGGGCTGGCAGCGCCGGCAAGGGCTTTGCCGTGGTGGCAGACGAGGTGCGCAGCCTGGCCTCCAAGTCTGACCAGGCGGCCAAGGAGACCAAGGCACTCATCGAGCATTCCGCCAACAATGTGGAGAGGGGCAGCCAGCTGACGGAAGAGGTCAGTGCTGCACTGGAAACCACCACGACTCTGGCCAAGGAGGCGGTGGACTTCATGAACCAGGTGGCGGAGAACATCGTCAGCGAGACCGACTCCATCCACCAGGTTTCCGAGGGAACCGATCAGATCTCCAGCGTGGTGCAGACCAACTCTGCCACGGCGGAGGAAAGCGCTGCGGCCAGCGAGGAGCTCTCCGGCCAGTCTAACCTGCTCAAGGATCTGGTGGGCAAGTTCGTTTTGCGTCAGCAAACCGAGCTGCCTCTGGCCGAGGAAGAGGCGGAGTAAGTGCTCCCTTCCTAGATATGTAAAAAAGCCCCCGGGGACGATCGTCCTCGGGGGTCTTGCCTTTGTTAACGGGCTCAGTTCTCCTTGATGTGCCGAGCCAAACGCTTGTCCTCAGTGCGAATGTGGGAAATCAGAACAGCCACCACGCGGTTGAGATCGCCCAGAGCCTTCACCGTGGGGCCCTCCTGCAGCAGCTCCTGGGATACCTGGGCGAGCTGGCGGCGGTATCCGTCGTGGAACTGCTTGTGGGCGGGATAGTTGGGGTAGTTGCTCTGGGCCTGCAGACGCTCCTCGTCCTGGAAGTGCTTGACCACATAGTTGCTCAGGAACGTAACAGTCTGCTGGATCTGGTCCCGGCCTTTGCCCTGGGAGCAGGCGGTCATCAGATTGTTTACCGCGGCAAACAGCTGCCGGTGTTCGGAATCGATGAGGGCGTTGCCGGTCATCAGATCCTGCGTCAATTCATAGGTCATATGGAATGATCCCCTTTCTGGTGTCTTGGGGAGATCAATAAAACATCTCCCTTTTTTATATATTTTATATCGACACGGAATGCCAAAAGATAAAGCAGTTGCGCAAAAATAAGATCATTTCCCGTAAAAACAGTTTTTTTACTGATACCTCTTATGTTCAGCGGGATTTGAGACGATATAACAATGTAAGGTAATGCACTTGACAGCGTTACCATAAGAGAAAATTTTTATGAGAGGGAGGGCTTGCGATGGTATCCCCTATTTATCCCAGCGGGATGTATCCCGTAAGCGGCGTTACGCCCTATGGTCAAAAAAATGACGCGGCAGCTCCAAAAGTATCAGAGCAGCGGTATGACCAGGTCCAGTTTTCCTCTCACTTAGATGAGACGGAAAAGCGCGTGAAGGAGACGGTGGGAGCACTCTCCCGAGAGATCCGCACCCGTCCCACCCATCAGGAGCTGGAGGAGCTGCGTCAGCAGGTGGCCTCCGGCACCTATGTGGCAGACCCCCGGGAAATTGCGGCGCGCATGCTCCTGATGAGAGAGGATGATTAAGCTGTGGCAGAGTTCCGGGATTATCTGACATTTTTGGAGGCTCTCCGGGAAGAACTGGAGAAGCTCAACGGCATAGAGCAGCGCAAGATCGCCGCGGTCCGCGCCGGGGATCTGGAGACGCTGGATGCATGTATGAAGCAGGAGCAGGCGGCCTCTTTGTCCCTCCGGGGACAGGAGCAGCGCCGGGAGGTGCTTTTGACAGAGCTGGGGATGCAGGGCGTTTCCCTGCGGGAACTAGCGGAACACGCGCCCCAGACCCTGCGGGCGGAAACCGCTCAAAAGGTGGAGGCGCTTTTGCGCACCTATCAGGTCCTTTCCAGCAGCCAGAGCGCGGCCAGGACCATGATGGAGGCCAACCTGCGCCGCATTGAAAAGCAACTGGACCAGCAGGGGACCCCAGTGGAAAAGGCTCCTGACGTTCGGCCAGGACAGACGGATTTTCGGGCTTGAGGAGGAGAAAGAGACATGGGTACATTTGGCTCATTCGGTACGGTGCGCTTGGGCATCTATGCAGCACAAAAGGGCCTGGATGTTACGGGCAACAATATCACTAATATCAATACCGACGGCTATACCCGCCAGCGGCTCAATCAGGTCAGTCTGATCCCCTCCGCCAGCGACCGGTATACCTCCAGCTTCAACACCCGCATCGGCCAGGGCGCCATCGTCACCGGTGTCACCCAGCTGCGGGACCCGGGACTGGATATCTCCTACCGCAATGCCTCCGCAGACGTGGGTGCCGCCAACGCCAAGCTGGATGGCCTCAACGCTCTGGCTTCCGTTCTGGATGAGGTGGGTAAGGGTGACCTGGAGCAGGATGACGGCGTCATCCTCAGCCAGCTCAATGACCTGCGGGACCTCATCAACCAGGCCATCACCAACAACGGAACAGGCACCTATGACAGCCTCATCCGCTCCTCTGCTGATGCTCTGTGCACCCACTTCAATTCCTATGCGGAAAAGCTGGCGGAAAAACAGAGCACCTACGAGGGAAAACTGGACCAGCAGGTCACAGAGGTCAACAATATCCTCAAAAACATCCAGGAGCTCAACGTGGCCATCCGCAACGCCGACATCCGGGGCGATGAGGGATTGGAGCTGCGGGACAACCGCAACCAGCTGCTGGATGAGCTCAGCGGCTACATGAAGATCGATGTGAAGTACTCCATGGAGGATGTGGGTGCAGGCACTATGGTGGAAAAGCTCACCGTTACCTTGGCCAACAATCCTCCCCACGACCACACGTTGGTGGACGGAGAGTATGCCTCACAGCTGCTGGCGGACAAGAACAACGACTACCGCATCAACCTCTATGCACTGCGGGACAGCGACGGGGTCAAGCAGGACGCCAATGATACCGACCCGGTGGTGCTGCTGGACAACGACCTGTACGGTTCCCTCCAGTCCATCCGGGAGCTGCTCACCGAGGAGGGCGAGTATGCCTCCGATGCGGATGTGAAGAACGATCCTGACGCTGCTATCAAGCGGGGCATCCCCTACTACCAGAAGGCCTTGGACTCTCTGGCCCGGGAATTTGCCGACGCCATGAACAAGCTCAACGACACCGGCCTGACCGGCGGCGGTGCGCTTTTCAGTACCGGCAGCAACAACAATACCACCGACGGCATCACCGCCTCCAACATCTCCGTGTCCCAGAACTGGACCAACGGCACCGTCAGCATCCAGGCCACGGACCGTTCCGATGCCCCCAGCGGCGACACCTCCAATCTGGCCAAGTTCCTGGCCCTTTTTGACCAGAAGATAGACTTTGATCCCAAGCACATCGATGGGGATGCCGTGGGCGATGCCTACAATGGCACCTTTGAGGAGATGCTTTTGAAGATCCAGTCCACCCTGGCCGAGGACCAGATGACCACAGATGCGGTGCTCAACAATTACATGGTCACCGCCAACGATGTCTATGTAGACCGGGAGAGCATCATGGGCGTGGACCTGAACGATGAAGCCACCAGCCTGATGACCTACCAGAAGGCCTACACCGCCGCCTGCCGGCTGATGACTGTGATGGAGGAGGCGCTGGACTCCCTCATCAATGGTACCGTTTAATTCTGGGTTTTGATTTTCGAGGTGAATGAACAATGATGCGCGTGACCACCAACAGCACGATTTATACCTATCAAAAGAATCTGCTCAAGACCTCCAACCAGCTCTATTCGGCCATGAATTCCATGACCACTGGACGGAATTTTGACTCCTATTCTGCCGACCCTGCGGCAGCCACCAGAGCCTTCCAGATTCACAGCTCCCTCAACGCTACCAACGCCCAGGCCTCCAACAACCAGACGGTGCACAAAAAGTTCTCCACCGCCTGGGATGTGGCCGATGATGTCATCGACATGGTGACCGATCTGGGCGTGTCCCCCACCATGAAGGGCCTCAATGACCCCAGCGGCCTGAGCACCCTCAATACCCAGGGCGATGTGATCTTCTCCGGTGCGGAGTCCATTATCCAGAGCCTGAACAGCAAGTACGACAACAGCTTTATCTTCGGCGGCGCCGATACCGAGAATCCCCCCTTCGCCATTGAGACCGTGGGGGACAAGCACTATCTCACCTACCGCAATGTGCGCATCGACGACCCGGACCCCAACTATTACACCCAGACCTATCACGATGCCAACGGCAACGAGGTCCTGGACAAGGATGGCAACGCCCTGACCAACCAGCAGATGCTGGACAGCTGGAAGGACGAGCACATGTATGTGGACATCGGCATCGGTTTCCAGCTGGACAAAAACGGCAAGGTGGTGGACTCCACCGCCTTTGACTCTGCCATCTCCGGCGTGGATTTCGTGGGCGGCAGCGGTTTGGACGCCGACGGAGACCCCAACAACGCGATCTCCATCATGCTGCGTCTGTCCGAGATTTTCCAGGGCTATGACCAGGAGACGCAGACCTGGAGCTCGGCAGGGGATAAGGAGGACGCCCAGCGTCTGCTCAATAAGCTCAATGCGGCCCAGGACCAGCTGAGCAACCAGTATACCCAGCTGGATACCCAGGCCAAGTTCCTGGAGACCAACCAGTCCCAGCTGGAGAGTACGTTCTACTCTCTCAACACGGAGCTCAACAGTGTGGAGAAGATCGACGAGGTAGAGGCCATTCTCACCCTGGTCTCCGCCCAGACCAGCTACAACGCTGCCATTCAGGTGGGCGCCAACGTGGTCCCCCAGTCATTGATGGATTACCTGAACTGATTCGGTCCAGGATGTGTGAGTATGAATTTGTGCCTTGCATCGGCATGTGGAAGGAGCTTTCAGTATCATGGATCCGTTGATTGAAATCCAAACGGTGCCTATTGAGATCCAGATGAAGGTGACCCGGGCGCACTTGGAGTATGCCCGAGGCACTGCTCAGGTGGAGATCTCCCGGGATAAGGGGGGGCTGAGTATCCGCAGCAACCCCATCCGGGTCAATATCGACACCTTTGAGGCCCGCAATTCTGTCACCCCCACCACCTCCACCGTGATTCGGCAGCAGGCCCAGGCCGGCGTTCAGGCCGCCTATGAGGCCACCGCGGTGCTGGCCCGGGAGGGGCGTATGATGATGGAGGCTCGCATCGACCAGGATGTGATCCCCCAGCTGGCCAAGCAGGAGAATCTGGGCCAGCCCACCAACGACAATATTACATTTCTGCCTACCACCGGCCCGGACATCAGCTGGGACGGCGGCGAGATGAGTATTCGCTATGAGATGGACAAGCTGAACTTCGACTGGCGTATGGAGCAGATGAGCTTCACCTTCGTCCCCGGAGACATCGAGTTCACCATGACCCAGCGGCCAGATGTCATCATCAAATATGTGGGCGGCCCCGTGTATGTACCGCCCTCTGCCGACCCGGACTATGAGCCGGTGGATGTGAGCGTTTAAGACAGGAGGAACTTGTGTGCAGCTGAATACCAAGTACTTTGGGCCTGTGGACTATGACCCCCAGGATGTGCTGACCTTCCCCAGCGGCCTCTTTGGATTTGAGGAGGAGCGGAGCTTTCTGCTGCTGCCCTTTGCGGGCAGCCAGGAGACGCTGCTGTGCCTGCAGAGCACGGCCACGCCCTCCCTTGCCTTTGTGGCCATGAATCCCTTTTCCCTGAAGCCGGACTATGCGCCTCGCCTCTCGGAGGAGGAGCTGCAGCTGATGGGAGTGAAGTGCAGTGAGGAGCTGTGCTACTATGTCATGTGCGTGGTCAAGGAGCCTGTGGGGGAGAGCACGGTGAATCTGCGCTGCCCCGTAGTGGTGAACCCGGACCTGCACCGGGCCATGCAGGTGATCCTGGACACCGACGCCTATCAGATGCGCCACCGCCTGGACGAGTTTTCCCAGAAGGGGGTGGAGTGATGCTGGTGCTCAGCCGCAAAGAGGGAGAGTCCCTGATGATCGGGGAGAATATCAGCATCACCATTCTCTCCGTGGAGCCGGGCGGACAGGTGAATATCGGGATCTCCGCCCCCAAGGAGGTGCTGGTGCTGCGCAGCGAGCTGCAGAAGGCGGCCAGCGCCAACCAGGATGCAGCGGACTCCGCGTCGGCGCCCCTGGTGGACGAGCTGCGGCTGGCCCTGCTGCACCGGGGACAGCCTGAGAACCCTACAAAAGAGTCCTGAGAGCTCGGCTTGTGTATTTTGTGGGCCGCCTGTTGGCGGCCCATTTTGTCTGTATTCCCGCCTGGAAGGAGAGTTTTTGGATGACCAAAGCGCAATTTCTAAGTGCCCTGTCTGACTGCGGTGTGGATGTTTCCGGCGCGCTGGGGCGCTTTATGGGAAATGAAGAGCTGTTCCTCCGCTTTCTCTGTCGCCTGCCGGGTGCCAAGGAGCTGGATGCTCTGCAACAGGCGCTGGAGGCCCAGGAGCAGGAGACGTTCTACGAGAGGCTCCACGAGCTCAAGGGCGTGTGCGCCAATCTGGGTGTCACCGCCATGGCCGTTCCCGCCCAGGCCATGCTGGAACTCTACCGGGCCGACAAATGGAGAGACCGGGAGCAGATGGAGCCGCTGCTGGAGCAGCTTCGGCGTGCCGATGCCCAGCTGCTGACCCTCATTGGAGCATATCAAGGAGAAGGAGGCGCCCTATGAATCGGGATACGCTGTTGGTGATCGATGATTCGCCCCTGGATCTGGCGATCCTCAATGAGATTTTTAAGCATCTTTTTCATGTGGAGTGCTTTGAGGAGGCCCGCCCGGCCATTGCCTATATCCACCGCAATCCCCAGCGCATCTGCGCGGTGCTGCTGGACATCTGTCTGGGCAGACGGGGTGCCGGCTTCCTGGTGCTCCAACAGCTCCAGGCGGCGCCGGAGACCGTGGAGCTGCCGGTGATCCTCATCACCACCGATGCCCGGCAGGAGTATGTGCTCAATGCCGTGGACAAGGGGGCGGCGGACTTTTTGGTCAAGCCCGTGGACCCGCAGATGGTCCAGGAGCGCATCTGCGCGGTGGTGCGGAAGGCCTGGCCTGCGGGCAGCACCGTCCTGGACGCCCCTGTGCGGGGGCAGGAGGGGCGAAGCGCTGCCCCGGAACTGCCGGTCCCGGACCAGGGAGAGCATTGGGAGAGACTGCTGGAGCTGTTTTTCCAGGCCCGGCCCGGACTGTCGCCGGCCCACTATCGGCGCTTGGGCATGGTCACTTCGGTTCTGGCTGGTGCCTATGCCCGGGCTCTGCCAGGCCAGGGCGTGGCAGAGGAGGACGCAGAGCTCATAGGCCGGGCCGCCATGTTCTGCGATGTGGGACTGCTGGGCGTCCCCGACGCAGTGGTGGAGCAGGGCCCGGACCAGGAGGGGGCGGACCGGGAGATCTATTACCGCCACACGGCCCTGGGCCACGCGCTGTTTGCCACCGGTGTGGCCGGCGGGGAGCCTCTGGCCCGATACGCCGCCGAGATCGCCTATTGGCACCACAAAAATTACGACGGCACCGGCATCCCTGACGCTGAGACGTCGGAGCCTGTGCCGGTCAGCGCCCAGCTGACCCATGCCGCCCTGGGGCTGCTGTCCTATCTGGAGTATTTCCAGGGGACCTCCGACTGCCTTTCCCGGTCTCTGCGTGCCCTGGCCGGGGATGTAGGGCGCACCATCTCCCAGGAGATGTATACCCTGATCCAGGGTGCACAGGAGGCGCTTTCCAAAAAGCTCTCTGGAGTGGATGGATAAAGAAAAGCTTCGCGGACCGTGCATCATGCACGGTCCGCGAAGCTTTTTTGAAAAGGAGCTATAAAGGCAGCCGGAAACAGCAGTGATCGTCTGTGTGCGATTTCACATCGCTCTTAGGCGGTAGAAAATCCGGTTATTCTTTGGCGCTTTGCTGGCTCTCGTGCCACAGCTGGTCCGCGGTACCCACCCAGTTCTGCGCATAGGGCAGGCACTTGCCGCACAGATGGTCCACCGCCTCCGGGGACTGCAGGTCGGTGGACTTGGCCCCGGCCTTTTTCACCATTTCGCGCAGCCGCTCGGGATTTTTCAGCATGGGGCAGGGCCGCAGCATGTTCTCGTTGAAGGGCTGGCCGTCGTGATAGGTCATAAACAGGGGGCTCTTGAGAGCGTCCAGCAGGGAGGAGTCGTGGATGTTCACGTTGGAGTAGTGGATGAACACGCAGGGCTCCACGTCGCCGGCAGCGTTGATGTGGAGATAGTTCCAGCCGCCGGCGATGCAGCCGCCCACGTACTCCGCGTCGTTCTGGAAGTCCATGCTGAAGATGGGCTTGGTCCCCCGGAACTTGCGGATGCGCTCATAGACGGTCTTGCGCTGCTCCGGGGTGGGCAGCAGCTCCGGCACCGCCTGATTGCCCACGGGCATGTAGTGGAAAAACCACACGAACAGCGCGCCGGCGCCTACCATCATGTCAAAGTAGGCCTCGCTGCTGATGTCGTCATAGTTGGCGCTGGTGTAGCAGGTGGAGATGCCGAAGGGCAGCTTGTGGGCCTTCAGAAGCCGCATAGCGGATTGCACCTTCTCAAAGATGCCCTGGCCCCGGCGGCTGTCGTTGGCCTGCGCAAAGCCCTCCAGGCTGATGGCGGGAACGAAGTTTTTGACCCGCAGCATCTCCTGGCAGAAGGCCTCGTCGATGAGGGTGCCGTTGGTAAAGGCCGGGAACTCGCAGTCCGGGTGCGTCTCGCACAGGCGAATCAGGTCCGCCTTGCGCACCATGGGCTCGCCGCCGGTGTAGATGTACATGTGCGTCCCCAGGTCCTTGCCCTGGCGGATGATGGAGTCGATGGTATCCAGATCCAGGTTCAGGTTGTGGCCATACTCCGCTTATATCCCAGTGAAGCATTTTGTCAAGGCAAATTGGCCAAGGGCTAATCCAGCTCGAAGGCGCCGGTATAGAGCTGGTAGTATTTTCCCCGCTGGGCGATCAGCTGCTCGTGGCTGCCCCGCTCGATGATCTCCCCGTGCTCCAGCACCAGAATGGCCTGGCTGTTTCGCACGGTGGAGAGCCGGTGGGCAATGACGAACACGGTCCTGCCCTCCATCAGCTGGTCCATGCCCTGCTCGATCAGCTTCTCGGTTCGGGTGTCGATGGAGGAGGTGGCCTCGTCCAGGATCAGCACAGGGCAGCGGGAGACCATGGCCCGGGTAATGGCCAGCAGCTGCCTCTGCCCCTGGGACAGGTTGGCGCCGTCTCCGGTCAGGACCGTCTGATATCCCTCCGGCAGGTGGGTGATGAAGAAGTCCGCGTTGGCCAGCTTGGCCGCCTGGATGCACTCCTCATCGGTGGCGTTGAGCCTTCCGTAGCGGATGTTGTCCATCACCGTACCGGTGAACAGGTGGGTGTCCTGCAGCACCACGCCCAGGGACCGGCGCAGGTCGTCCTTGCAGATGCTCCGGATATCCAGCCCGTCATAGGTGATCTTGCCGGACTGGATGTCATAGAACCGGTTGATGAGGTTGGTGATGGTGGTTTTGCCGGCGCCGGTGGAGCCCACGAAGGCGATCTTCTGCCCCGGCTTGGCGTACAGGCTGATGTGCTTCAGGATGACCTTTTCGTCGGTGTAGCCGAACACCACGTCCTCGAAGCGGATGTCGCCCTTCAGGGGGATGTAGGTAAAGGAGCCGTCGCCGTTGGGCTTTTTCCAGGTCCATGTTCCTGCCTTGTCCTGGGTCAGTGTGACGTCTCCGCCGGGGTCCTCGGGCTCCGTGTCCATCATGGCAAAGATGCGCTCGGCACCGGCAAGGGCCATGACAATGGCGCTGAACTGCTGGGAGACCTGCTGCACCGGCGAGTTGATCTGCCTGGAATAGGCCAGGAAGGAGACAAGAATCCCCGCCGCTGCGGCTGTGCCGCCGCCCTCCATGGTGCAGTAGGCGGACAGCAGACCGCCCTCGCCGCCAAACAGGATAATCAGCACGCCCACCAGGGCCACCGTGATGTACTGCAAATAGCTCAGGTTGCCGTTGACAGGGCCCATGATGAAGGCATAGGAGTTTGCCTCCCGGCCCACCCGGTTGAGCTCGTCGTTGAGGATCTTGAACTGTTCCTTGGCCTTTTCTTCATGGCAGAAGGTCTTGATCACCTTCTGGCCCTCGGTCATCTCCTCCACGAAGCCGTTGAGCCGACCAATGGCCTCCTGCTGGCGCAGAAAGTACCGGGAGGACCGTCCGCCGTTCCGCTTGACAAAGGACAGAATCAGCGCCAGAGCCACAAATACCACCAGGGTCAGCGTGACGCTGTAATAGAGCATGAACACGATGGCGATGACCAGGGTGATGAAGGAGGAGATGATCTGGGGAATCGTCTGGGACAGAAGCTGACGCAAGGTGTCCACATCGTTGGTGTACAGGCTCATCAGATCGCCGTGGGGATTGGCGTCAAAGAAGCGCAGAGGGAGACGCTGCATCTTTTCAAACATCTCATCCCGCAGCTTGCGCAAAGTGCCCTGGGCGATGTACATCATGATCCGGTTGTAGGCGAAGGTGGACAGCGCGCCGATGAGATAGATGATGCCCATGAGGAGGATGTTGCGATAGATCATCCCCATATCGGCATTTGTGCCGCTTTTCATCAGCTCGGAGGCAATGGGGGCCAGCCGGGAGATGCTGACGATGTTGGCCGATGAGGCAAAGATGACAAAAAAGACCACAAAGACCGCTGCTGCCTTGTAGCGGGAAAAGGTGTAGACCAGCAGCCTGCCCAGCGTCTGCATGGGCCGCTGGGCGCTTTTTCCGTCGTGAGAATGGCCCATATTACGCATCCTCCTTTCCGCTCATCTGGGACTCGTACAGGTCCCGGTAGATCTCGCTGGTGCGCAGCAGCTCGTCGTGGCTGCCCACCTGGGCGATCCGGCCCTTGTCCATCAAGATGATGCGGTCTGCGTCCTGTACCGAGGCCACGCGCTGGGCGATGATGATCTTGGTGGTCTCCGGGGCGTATTTCCGCAGGGAATCCCGGATCATAGCGTCCGTTTTCATGTCCACGGCGGAGGTGGAGTCGTCGAAGATCAGGACCTTGGGCTTTTTCAGCAGGGCCCGGGCGATGCACAGCCGCTGCTTCTGGCCGCCGGAGACGTTGACGCCTCCCTGGCCCAGGTCGTAGGAAAAGCCGCCGGGCAGTCCGTCGATGAATTCCTCGGCGCAGGCCTGCCGGGCCGCCAGGCGCAGCTCCTCATCCGTGGCGTTTTCGTTGCCCCAGCGGAGATTCTCCGCAATGGAGCCGGAGAAGAGCTCGTTTTTTTGCAGGACCATGGCGACGCTGTTGCGCAGGGTGTCCAGGTCATAGTTCCGCACATCCACGCCGCCCACCTTTACAGTGCCCTTGGTGGCGTCGTACAGCCGGGGAATCAGCGACACCAGAGAGGACTTGCCCGAGCCGGTGGCGCCGATGATGCCCACCATCTCCCCGGAGGCGATGTGCAGCTGGATGTCCTGGAGGACCGGCGCGGCGGCCTTGGCGGAGTAGCTGAAGGCCACGTGGTCAAACACCACGCTGCCGTCCCGCACCTCCTTTACAGGCTCCTGAGGGGCGGAGAGGGTCGTCTTTTCCACCAGCACCTCGCAGATGCGGTCCATGCTGCCCTTGGACATGGAGATGAAGTTGATGCTCATGGCCATGGTCAGAACCCCCATGAGGATCTGCATGGAGTAGATCACCAGCGTCTGCAAATCGGCGGCGGAGACGTGGCCGGGCAGGTTTCCCACCGCCATATTCGTGCCAACCAGCAGAATGATGATGTTGGTCAAAAACATGGCGCAGGTGGCGCAGGGGGTCAAAAAGGTCAAGATCTTTTCGGCCTTGACCGAGTACTGGTACACCTCTCCGGTGGCCTGATGCATCTTCTCGATCTCCCGCTTTTCCCGGACGAAGGACTTCACCACCCGGATGGCAGTCAAATTCTCCTGGACCACCAGGTTCAAATCGTCGTATTTTCGGAACATGATGCGGAAGGGCAGGGCCACCTTTACCATAGCCACTGCCACCACGACGCCCAGCACCACCGCTGCCGCCAGAAAGATCAGGCTGATGGTGGGCTCAATCCACGCGGTCATGAGGATGGACACGATCATCAGCATAGGAGCCCGCACGATCATGCGCAGGCACATCTGATAGGCGTTTTGCACGTTGGATACATCTGTAGTGATGCGGGTGATGAGGCTTGCCGTGGAGAAATGGTCGATGTTGGCAAAGGAGAAGGACTGCACCTTGCTGTACAGGTCCTCTCTGAGGTTGTGGGCAAATCCACAGGAGGCCTTTGCCGCCAGCGTGCCGCCTGTCACACCGAACAGCAGCGCCAGCGCCGCGCAGGCAAAAAGAATCACCATCAGGATGGCCAGCTTGCCCGTATCCACGGAATAGGTGGGGTCCTTGGCCAGGGTTTCCAGCTCTCCGATGACAAATGTCATGAAAAAGGGAATGACAATGTCCATGGCCGCCTCGCCCACCATGAAGATGGGACAGAGAATGGAGGAGGTCTTGTACTCCCTGACGCTTTTGAGCAAAGTTTTCGTCACATTCACATTCCCTCGCCTCCACTTATGAAGGGGGGGTTCTCCCGGGTACCGGATGCCCGAAATGCGTGCATGTTGTCCAGCGCCAGTTGCAGCAGGCGGTTGAATTCAGCCTGCTCGTCATCTGTCATGCCCTGCAGGAGGATCTCCTCTGTCTGGGCGGCCACCTCTTTGAGGTCGTTCTCCAGGGCAAGGCCCTGTTCCGTCAGCAGGATGCAGCTCCTGCGGGCGTCCGACTCGTCCGTCTGCCGTAGAAGAAGGGACTTCTTTTCCAGCCGCTTGAGAATTCCCGCCACGGTGGACTGGGAGAGCCCCAGCTGGACCATCAGATCACCTGCGGTGAGCCGTTCCGTCCGGTGCTTGAGCATGTAGCGGATGACCTCCGACTGGCTGGAGGTGAGTTCCATCCTCTGCATCCTCTGGTTCCGAAACCAGGAGACGGAGTTTCCCAGCTGGACCAGCAGCCGGCCCGTCCGATATTTGGGTGTGCGCATGGCATGATCTCCCCTTTTAATAAATCGCAAGCGATATATCGCTTGCGATTTATTATAGCATGCCCGTTTCGCTTGTCAATACCCCGCTTGAACAAGATTCCAAGGACCGCATGCCGGAGCTCAGAGAGGAGGCGAAAGAAAAACCGGCTCTGCTAACTGCATAAAGTCGTCAGCAGAGCCGGTCATATTGATAGATGGGGGCCAAAGCCACCGCTGGAAAGGGAATCCCTGGATGGAGTTCGCGGTCAATTCTCCGGGAAGCAGGTCAGTAAAGCCGCCCGGTGGAAGCGTGCGGGACCTCTACTCCCACTCGCTCCTGCCAGAAGTTTTATAAACAGATTTACTTATGGGATTTAGCTCAAATTATTGGTATTCTTTTCATTATTCAGATAGTAGAGGCTATCTGATTTTTTGTTGCCATGGTGTTGCTAAGCAAATCAAAGATAATCTCTTTTATAAAAATTGTAGCATATCACCGAGTCTTTATCAATGCGCTCCGCTATTCATTACTGTTAGTAGCCCAAATGTTTTCAGGAAAAGCGGAGTTGTCAGCTTCCACTGTCCACCCTAATCCAATTGGCTTTTCTCTGGATTCGTCCAAAGGCAATGGATCCAATGACAGATCGGTGAGAAGCAAGGAAAAAGCAAGGTTTTCGGAATAAGATCTCAAATCATTTTGTGATATAATAAAAAATCAAAAAATAGATCGAGGTGAGCTTCATGAAAAACGGTCCTATCGCCCATCAACGCGTCCTCGACTGCGCATATATCGATATAGATACCTTATATCAAAATTTTCAGATTCCTCAACAAGGCTATAATGAGAAAGAAGCAGAGGAAAGTCGTATTAAGTACGGAAGGAATGTTCTGTCAGGCAGAGCGTCAGATACTGTGCTCTATCGCCTGCGGAGGGCCTTTATCAATCCTTTTACGATCATCCTGTTTGTGCTGGCTGCAGTTTCCTTCTTGACCGATGTGGTGCTGGCCTCCAATTTCAGCCGAAACATCACCACCACAGTCATTATTTTATGTATGCTGCTGTTCAGCGGCATTGTGCGGTTCATCCAGGAGATGCGCGCCAAACGGATTGCCGATCACTTGACTCAGATGGTTTCCTCCACCGTCCTCGTATTCCGGGACAATCAATGGCTGAGACTTCCCTCCGAAGAACTTGTAGTCGGTGACAAGGTGCGCCTATTTGCCGGAGAGCGTGTTCCGGCAGATATTCGATTGACATGGGCAAGGGATTTATTCATTTCTCAATCGGTCCTTACGGGTGAAAGCGCAATCCTTGAGAAAAATGCCGATACGCTTGTTTGCGGACAGGCCCGGTCCTATTCTGATTACCACAATATCGCGTTTATGGGTTCATCCATTACTGGCGGTACTGGGGAAGGTATCGTGCTTGCGGTAGGGAGCGATACAGTCTACGGCGGTTTTTCTGCGGCGGAATCTGACCTGAAAAACGGATTTGACCGGGGTGCAAATTCCATTGCATGGGTTCTGATTCGGTTTATGGCGGTTTTAATTCCGATCGTATTTGTTGCCTGCGGGCTGACGAAAAGTGATTGGTTCGCCGCCTTTTTATTTGCGCTTTCTGTTGCTGTCGGATTAACGCCCGAAATGCTCCCTATGGTCATCAATGCCTGCCTGGCAAAAGGCAGTGCGGCGATGGGCAAAAAGCAAACGGTGGTCAAAAACATCAATGCCATGCAGGGGTTCGGAAGCATGGATGTTTTGTGCGTTGATAAAACCGGCACGCTGACGGGAGACAAGATTACACTGGAATATTATATGGATGTTTTGGGAAACGAATGCCAATACGCCCTGGATCTCTCCTACTTAAATAGCCTCTACCATACAGGGGTACAAAATCATCTGGATGACGCGATTCTGAGATGCCGGGAGATGCCGGGACAGAAAACGCATTATGAGGAATTGGCGCAGCAGCATCCAAAGCTAGACGAGCTTCCTTTCGACCACCAGCGGAAGTTTGCCAGCATTCTGGTACGGCACGGCGAAGAAAATCTGCTTATTGTCAAGGGCAGCGTTGACGAAGTCTGTCAAATATGCAGCTATATTGAACATAAGGGAAAACGCCACAGGATCGATACGCATGTGCATGCCAGCGTCCACACCGTTGTAGATGAGATGCTGGAAGACGGCATGAAAGTTCTTGCCATTGCTTATAAGCCGTTGGAGCAAGGAACCATCTCGCCGGCGGACGAACATGATTTGACCTTGCTGGGCTATCTGGCCTTTTTTGATGCACCCAAGCAAAGTGCTGCCACTGCCATTGAGAAGCTGCAGAAGCTGCATGTTGATGTGCGGGTGCTGACCGGGGACAATCAGGATACGGCGGTTTCTATCTGCCGCAGACTGGGGATCGATACGTCGTACACCCTGACCGGGGCCGAGCTGGAGCGTCTGAGCGACAATGAGATCTCGGTAAAACTGGAACGTACCGCGGTATTTTCTGAGCTGTCACCCAAGCAGAAGGTACAGGTTGTGCAGACCCTCCGGGCCAACGGACACACCGTAGGATTTTTGGGCGACGGGATGAACGATCTGTCTGCTATTGTGGAATCCGATGTAGGGATATCCGTGGACACTGCGGCAGAGACCGTCAAGGAAGCGGCAGATGTCGTTTTGCTGAAAAAAGATCTGAATGTGCTGGAAGAAGGGATTCAGGAGGGGCGCAGAGCCTTTGCCAATGTTTCAAAATACATCAAGATTACGGCATCTTCTAACTTCGGAAACATTTTTTCCATCGTCATTGCCAGTGTTTGTTTACCCTTCTTCCCTATGACTGCATTGCAGCTCCTTCTGCTGAATCTTCTGTACGACATTTTGTGCCTCGCCCTTCCCTGGGATCAGGTCGATGAGGAGGTTTGCTCAAAGCCGTTGGAGTGGTCGGGTAAAACACTGGGGCGGTTTATGCGCTTTTTTGGACCAATCAGCTCCATTTTTGACATCATCACATTTGCTTACCTGTTTTTTGTGTTGTGTCCTGCCGTCTGCGGCGGCACATTTGCTTCCTTGTCAGGCAGCGAAGAGCAGGCTCACTTTATCGTTTTGTTTCAAACGGGATGGTTTTTGGAATCTATGTGGACACAGATCCTGATCCTGCATCTTCTGCGCACGCAAAGAGTCCCTTTGCTGCAAAGTCGGCCATCCCGCCCAGTCATGCTGGTCACTTTGCTGGGCACCATGATGTTTACTCTCCTTACATTCACCCCGATGGGAGCGTTGATCGGCCTGACGGCGTTGCCGCCTGTCTATTTCATATTTTTGGTGGTTATTGTCCTCTGCTATCTGCTGTGGGTTACATTGGCCAAATGGTGGTACATGCGGCGGTATCATGAATTGCTTTAAGGAAGGAGGAATCCGCAATGAAAAAGAATATCGGTTTTATCTCTCTGGATTCCTCATTGGTCAAGTGGCTCCGAGATGTGCTCCGGACCTCTGCACCGCAGACATCCTCCACGCGGGACCTGATGGAAGGCTTTCAGGATTTGATGGATGGCACTGCCGGTTCTCTTATGCTGGAACTGGGGGAGGGAGAATTTCTAACAGCTGGGCGTGAGATCATCTGCTGCGGCACACTTTCCATTGATTTGAGGTTGCGCAGAGTAAGCCGGGATGGGAAGGAGATCGCATTAACGCCCAAGGAATTTGATATTTTATGCTTTTTAGCCCGCAACCGCGGAGAGGTATTCACGAAAGAACAGATTTACCAGGCGGTGTGGGAAAATGATTACTTACTGGATGACAGCAATATTATGGCGTTTATCCGAAAACTGCGCAAAAAAATTGAACCAAATCCGGATTCACCGGAATATATCCTGACCATTTGGGGTATCGGCTACAAATTCAACGACAAGCTGTAATCTGAAATTCTTACCCAATCGCAAGAAAATCGCAAGGTTTTGACCATGTGATTCTTCTTGCGATTTTTTTATACTGATTAGGACGATGGGGGCCTGATGTGTCCTATCCTATCCGGTTCTGATGAAGGGTCTATGGACGGGCTTTTCAAACCATTGGCTTGCGGGTTCCGTGGCTGCCTGACTGATGGCCGCCGGGTTGGAGTTTAGGACATTACAAAGAGTGAGCGTTATAAGCAATTATAATCCGCTCTGTGGTTTTATGCTGCAGATGACGGTTTTATATAGATCGTTCATAAAAAGGGAGGTGAGTGACATGGATTCCGATGGAAGTCCGCAAAGGCATCAAACGGTAAGCGCATGGAGACCGGAAGTCCATGTCCTTCCTATACTCCTGCTTACCTCTATATCAATACAGGGAGGTAAGACCAATGAACAAGAAACAAAACCATACTTCTGTTCGCCAGGCTGCGGAAAAAGCAGTAATCCGTGATGAACAGAACCGCCGTATCGAATATGCGGCAACCAATCCGATTAAAGGTGTTTTGAAAGATCTGCATACCACACTTTGCGGCCTTGACGCAGAAGCAGTGTCTGCCAGCAGAGCAAAATATGGCAGCAATCAGGTAACCCATGAGAAGAAAAAATCTCTGGTAAGACGATTGGCTGATGCATTTATCAACCCGTTTACCGCCATCCTGTTCTTTTTGGCGCTTGTATCCACGATGACGGATATGGTTTTTCCGTGCTTGTCTCTGTTCGGAAGCGTACCGGAGGATTTTGACTGCCTGACCGTAGTGATTATTCTGACCATGGTGATTATTTCTGGCACCCTTCGCTTTGTGCAGGAATCCAGAAGCGGCAATGCTGCGGAAAGACTTCTGGCTATGATCACCACTACCTGTACCATCACCCGCAAGGGTCAGGAGAAGGTGGAGATCCCCATGGATGAACTGGTAGTAGGCGATATTGTGCATCTGTCAGCCGGCGATATGATTCCCGCCGATGTCCGTATTCTGGAGGCAAAGGATCTGTTTATCAGCCAAGCCAGCCTGACCGGTGAGAGTGAGCCGGTGGAGAAAACGCCCCATGTAAGCGACCAGAAAGGAAGTGTAACGGACTATCCGAATATTGCGTTTATGGGGAGCAATGTAGTTTCCGGAAGTGCATCCGCTGTGGCGGTGTGCGTTGGAGACAATACTCTGTTTGGCTCCATGGCCTCCGCAGTAGCGGGAGAGGCGGCAGAAACCAGCTTTACCAAGGGAGTAAACGCCGTCTCCTGGGTGCTCATCCGCTTTATGCTGGTGATGGTCCCCCTGGTTTTCTTTATCAATGGCATCACCAAGGGAGACTGGCTGGACGCCTTTCTCTTCGGTATCTCCATTGCCGTGGGACTGACCCCGGAAATGCTGCCCATGATTGTCACCACCTGCCTTGCCAAGGGTGCGGTATCCATGAGCAAAAAGCAAACCATCGTTAAGAACCTCAACTCCATCCAGAACTTTGGAGCCATCGATATTCTTTGTACCGACAAGACCGGAACCCTGACCCAGGATCAGGTGGTGCTGGAATACCACCTCAATGTAAACGGGGAGGATGACACCCGGGTGCTGCGCCATGCCTACCTCAACAGCTACTTCCAGACCGGGTACAAAAACCTGATGGATTTGGCAATCATTCGCAAGACCGAAGAAGCGGAGGCCGAGGATCCCCGGCTGCTAGATCTGTCGGAGCACTACACTAAGGTGGACGAGATCCCCTTTGATTTTACCCGCCGTCGACTGACCACCGTTGTCCAAGATAAGAACGGCAAAACCCAGATGGTGACCAAGGGTGCTGTGGAAGAGATGCTGTCGATCTGCTCTTTCGCAGAGTGTGACGGCAGCGTTCAACCTCTGACGAACCAGGTGCGCCAGCGTATTCTCCAAACGGTGGATGACCTTAATGACAAAGGGTTTCGCGTGCTTGCCATTGCGCAAAAGAGTAATCCCTCTCCCGTTGGTACATTTGGCACAAAAGATGAATGTGACATGGTTTTGATCGGCTATCTGGCTTTCCTGGATCCGCCGAAGGAATCCACTGCGGATGCCATCAAAGCTTTGAAGGATCACGGCGTGACCACTAAAATTTTGACCGGCGATAATGACAAGGTCACCCGCACTATCTGCAAACAGGTGGGGCTGAAGGTGCGGAATATGCTGCTGGGATCTGATTTGGAACATATGAGCGATGTCGAGCTGGCAAAAGCAGCGGAAACCACGGATGTTTTTGCCAAGCTGACCCCAGATCAGAAGGCTCGGGTCGTTTCGGTACTTCGGGAGAGCGGTCACACCGTCGGCTTTATGGGTGACGGCATCAACGATGCCGCTGCCATGAAAGCTGCCGACATCGGTATTTCTGTGGATACCGCAGTGGATGTCGCCAAAGAGTCTGCGGATATCATTCTGCTGGAAAAAGATCTGATGGTTCTGGAGCAGGGGATCATTGAAGGCCGTAAGACCTATGCCAATATGATCAAGTACATCAAGATGACCGCTTCTTCCAACTTTGGAAATATGTTCTCGGTGCTGGCCGCATCGGCGCTGCTGCCCTTCCTGCCTATGATGAGCGTGCATCTGATTTTCCTGAATCTGATTTACGACTTGTCCTGTACGGCAATTCCTTGGGACAATGTGGATGAGGAATTTATTGCCAAACCCCGAAAGTGGGATGCCTCCAGCGTGGGTAACTTTATGCTTTGGATCGGGCCCACCAGCTCCATCTTTGACTTTACTACCTACCTGTTCATGTACTTTGTCTTCTGTCCGCTCTTTATTTCAGGCGGCGTGCTGTTCAACGATCTGTCTGCCCATTTCAGCGGAACAGAACTTGCCATGATGCAGGCAAAGTACATCGGGCTGTTCCAGGCCGGCTGGTTTGTGGAGTCCATGTGGAGCCAGACTCTGGTCATTCACATGATCCGTACCCCCAAGCTACCCTTTATCCAGAGCAGAGCCTCCGCACCGCTGACTCTGCTGACCATGACTGGAATTGCAGTACTTACGATCATCCCGTTTACACCCCTTGGAGCAATGCTTGGTTTTGTAGCTCTGCCTGCTGCCTATTTCGCCTATTTGATTCCGTGCATCCTGCTTTATATGGTGTTGGCTACCAGTCTGAAAAAAGCCTATGTGCGGCGCTACGGTGAGCTGCTTTAAAGATGGGAGGTATTTACTATGAATTGGGCAACAATTTGGATGAACCTGTTTGGCGCTACATCCTTTTTAGGGATCAATATGGGCTTTTGGGTTGGAATGGCTGTTGTTTTACTGATCGTTGTCTTGATGAATGTGGTGTTCTGGCGCATGAAGCCCCAAAGGCCGGATCAGATTCAATAAATCCCATGTAAGAATATTGCCTGCCTCACAAGAAAATGGAACCTGTTGTTGAGACATATCATGATCCTTGGAGTTTAATTTTGAACGGCGGTTTCATAAGAAGGCCGCCGTTCTTTTTATGGATTGGTTTCTCCGTCACGGGCCTACACGTATAGTTCCGGGTCACTGTTCAAAATCAATTTGGCACAGCTACCGAGCTATCTTTCAGGCGCAGCTCCACGCAGGCGGCTGGCATTCACATTCAAATACTTGGTGAGCTGGTTTACCGCCATATCCGTTTGAATCGCCTGGGCCAGCTCGGTGGGGCTGCTTTCACATTCGCGGTTGTCAGCGGATACGATCTTCGCTACGGCTTCCAGTACTGGGTCCGGAAGCTGCTTCCAAAGCTCATTCTCCGCATGGTCGAGGTCCCACACCAGGCTTTCCTGGTCTTTGCTGAGATACAGCCGCTGATCCGGCTGATCTCTGCCCACTACCTCCAGAGTCGCCTTGCTATCTGTCCGCTTCTCCTTCTGCATTAGCAGCGCCCCATCCGCACAGCCCAGCAAGCCCGTGGTCCCCGAGATCATCTCAAAGCTGTCTCCCGCAGGCTGCTTTCTGGTATGGTGGACGATCAGAACGCAGACGCCATACCGATCAGCAAATTGCTTTAGCTTGCCGATTACCTCATAGTCGCTGGAGTAGCTGTAACTATC